>Ga0082335_1005808_pt1 | contig 16608 bp, 11 predicted proteins | sample Subgrocontami58m_FD_72375 | JGI IMG/M metagenome (GOLD analysis project Ga0082335, IMG submission 72375) | Subsurface groundwater microbial communities from S. Glens Falls, New York, USA - GMW37 contaminated, 5.8 m (SPADES assembly) (version 2) ... | reverse complement strand
AAATTATCCGCGATTGTTTTGATATAGAATTTCTTTTAATGCGCGGCGTAGATCTTCCACTAAATAAAACAAAGCTTGAAGAGATGAAGAAAATTATTGATTCGTTTAAGGAGCGGGATTTTAAGGTAACGCTTGGCTCAATCTTGGAAGAAAAAGAAAGAAAATTTTATTTGGAGAACAAATTCAAGCTTTTGAAAGAAGAAATAAATAGAAAATTAATTGAAGTGTGATATTAGAAATCATTTAAGCGCAGAGCAATGAAAGGTAAGATTGGAATGAAAATACTCTAACTCTAAAGGAAAATCATTTATACAATTTTTTATTGAGTTGCGCGTTATTTCAGCTAACTACTGTAACTACGCAACATTTCATTTTTTAAATCTCTAAAATTTTCCAGTCCGTCAATTACTTGGCATTTCTGCTTACATCACTTCATTTTTTATTTTTTTTCTCATACTTTTTTGCTGTGAGTTTTTTTACTGCTCTGTCAAAATCGCTTTCAAAGTTTTTATCATGCACCACACTAAATTTTTCATATTCTTTTTCGGCAAGTTCGATTGCCATTTGATGTGATATTTTTCCGGCATAGTCTGAACCTTGATTATTTTGATTTTAGGATGGCTTGATTAATTTATTATTGTGAACACGTTTAAATTCCAAACTCTTTGAACCAAAGTTGATAAGTAATCCTATTTCCATTTTATATGCTTCTAAATAGTTCATGGCTTGTGAAAGGTGAACGTCTTCCAATTTTATTATTGTTTTTAATTCAACCATAATTTTTTCCTCTACAAAAAAATCTACTCTTCTTGTTCCAATTTCATATTCACGATAAAATATTGGCATTTCCATCTCACGGACAAATACCAGGCCTGCTAATTTCATCTCAATTTCCAAAGCTCTTTGATATATAACCTCTTGAAAGCCATTTCCTAATCGTTTATGCACTTCCATTGCACAACCAATTATTTTCTTTGTTAAATCTTCATATAACATAATCATGAAATCCTTAAATCTAAACAATCAAGGTTCAGACAGTTTTCATCATCCAGCACAAAACCTTTCACAATGTAGTCTTTAATATGTTGTGTAGCCCACTGACGGAAACGGGTGGCTACATGCGATTTAATTCTGTAACCGATAGAAATGATAGCATCTAAATTATAAAAACGTTGTTTGCGTTCTACCTTTCTTCCACCTTCCATTTGGACTTGTAAATAATCCTTACAAGTTGCTTTTTCGATGTTAGCTACCTATGCCAGTTCATTTGAGAATCTGATCAATCTTTTTCATCTGAGGAATTGTGAATGCAAGAATGTTGCAAATCTTGATGAACGTTTCTTGTATTCCATTTCTAACCAGAATAAGACCCGCATTTTGCCAAGCCCTTGTTATCGGCTGCCCTTCTGCCTGTCCTTGCGCAGTGTTGTGTCAAGTTACTACCAAAGTGTCTACTGTGTCTGTTCTGCATTATCGTTGGCTTGTGCGGCTTGCAAATGTGCCAGAAAGTGTGTGTATGGGCTTTATTGTTTGATTTTAACCATAAGTTTTGTCATTGTCCGTTCAAGTTGCTTTTCAATTTCACATTCCCAAATCACAAACACTTTCCATTTGTCTTTTTTAAGTGCTTTGATATTCGCTTCGTCTTTAGTGATGTTGCGTTGTAATTTTTCCTTCCAAAACTTTGAATTGGTTAATGGAATTCTTCCTTCTCTGCAAGCCTTGTGATAGTGCCAAAAGCAACCGTGAACAAAGATTACTGTTTTATATTTTGCTAAAACAATGTCGGGCGTACCCGGCAAATCTTTTTGATGAACTCTGAATCTAAATCCTTGTCTGAAAAGTTGTGAACGTAAAATCATTTCCGGCTTGGTATTTTTTCCCCGGATTTTGCTCATTACTTCACTTCGCTTTTGTTTAGACCAGATATCCATTTCTGTTCGTAGTTTAAATTACTTTGTTGTCTTTAAGAAAAATCTTAATAGATGTGGCGATTGCTTGTGCCAAAGGAACGGGAACTCCGTTGCCGATCATCTTGAATTTTTTTGATAGCGGCAACTCTGCCGGCAAAACATAAGTGTCCGGCACTCCTTGAATTCTCAATGTCTCACGCACTGACAAACGTCTGTGTTTGTAAGGGTGCAAGTGAACCTCGTTGTTGCCGTAACAAGCTGTCGGACTGTATTTGAAACGGTGTAGCCGTTTGAATGACGGTCTGTTTGTTTCGCCTTCATCAATTGCCTGCAATGCTTTGACAGTCATATACAAATTAAAAAACTCGTTTGCATTTGCTGTTGAATTCATTTCACGATGTGGAACTAAACAACTTTCAACACATAATTCAAGGGGCAAATCTTTTGGCTTTGTCAAACCTTTTCCAAACGCAACCCGATTTCCCCACTTGTATTTGATTGCTACATTTTCATATTTTTTATCTACCGGAAAAGGAAACCATTTTCCCAAAGGACTTTGATTGATAATTTTTTCATCAAGTTTTATTTTCTTAATTCCAACAAAAAAAACTCTTTCTCTAAATTGCGGAACACCATAATCTAAAGCATTTAATTTTTCGTGGTCAACAAAATATTCTTTCTCAACCCGCTTTAAGAGTGTCTGCAAGTATTCTTTTGTTTCACTTTTTTTTGTCAAGCCGGTTACATTTTCCATTACAAAAAATGTTGGCTTCAATTCTAAAATCTTGTCAAAGAAAAGAACTGTTAGTTTTCCTCTGTCGCCTTCAAAACCCTTCAAACTTCCATTCATACTGAAATCCTGACAAGGCGGTCCACCAATGATTCCAAAATTTTCCGGTTTACCTTCTGGAAATGCTTCAGATAAAATTTCTTTAGATGAAACTTCTGTAATTGATTTTGTATTGAAAATCTCTGCTTTGATTCCATTGCCTCTTGATTTTCTCCATGAAGTAATTCCTGCTGAATGAAGTTTTGCAAATACTTCATCAACTTCATTTGTCCAAACAATTTCAAAACCTGCTTGCTCAAAACCCATATCCAAAAAACCTCCACCGGAATAGAAAGAGAGAATAGGAATTTTATTTTCGTTATGGTTATTCATAAACTATTGTCGTCTTTGTTTCAGAGTAAACAAACTCCGTTGCTTCTTTTCTTAAATTGAAAACATTTATCTGTTTGTTTCTGCTGTCATTTAATTCGTCATATTTTTCAGAAGGAAAACTTGTAATTGTAATTTTCCTTTCCCCATTTTCAAAAAACACACTCACATTTCCGTTTTGATACCTCACTACATTTTTTACTGAACCTGAGATATCGTTGAAAGAATAATCAGTTTCCAAATGTTTCAGAAAAAACGAACAAGCCGGTCTGTATAAACAATACTTACAATTTGCCTCTGATGGATTTGCTACAAATTTTTCGTTGTTGATGCTTTCGTTTGTTGCTTTAAGTAATTCTTTCGCTTCCTCAAAGATAGCATTGCACTCTGACTGTGAAAAGTCAACTGTGAATTTTTGTTTTGCCAAATCAATCAAACTCAATTGTGTTGGGAACTTGCCTGTGGTTTCAAAATACAGATAAGCATAAAGTTTTAATTGCTCTTTGTATTCTTCCTTTATCTCTGAAAATATTTCTCCATCATCATCTAAAACATCTTGTGTTATTGCTCCGGTTTTGAAATCAATAATTTCTGTTTCTTCTTGTTCTTCAATCACCAAATCAACTTTACCGGCTATCAATTTGTCTTTTGATTCAAACCATTTTTCAGAATGAAATTTTGTTCCACTTGATGTTGCCGTTTTTTCAGAAGTATTTCTCAAATGTTTTTTCAAAAGAATTTTTTTCATTCCAAAGTCCTTCACATTCTTTTGAAGTGGAACGAAAAAATCATAGCCCTGTTGTTTTAAGTTTTCCTCTTGCAATTTCACCTGCTCATCAAATAGTTTATTGAAATCATCTTCGTTCTTGATTACTCCTTTAGCAATCAGTTCAAGCATTTTGTGTAACACTGTTCCGAAATAAGCATTTGGTGAAACTGGCAACAAAGGTTTCTTCTCAAACGCTTCTGCCAATAAAGATTTGTAAGCACAATTTTTCATTGAGTAAAATTGGCTTGGAGAAATCCTGTTGATTTTTCTGAAAACTATTTTGTCAACTTTATTCATTATCTGTTGACTAATTTTTCATAACACCAACCCGGTCTGCGGTGCAAGTTGAAAGTATCAATAATGCTTACTGTTCCATTTCTGCTACTTGTGTATTCATCAATCTCGGCTTTTGTTTCTGCTAACCAATTTGCTTCTCTGATATTTCTTAAATCCCAAAACGGATGAGCAATCATGATTACATTCTTTTGGTTTCTTCCGAATTTGATAACAGGCAATCTGTTTATTTCACTCAAATGAGTGAATCCAAAACTTTGAGCAAAGCTGTTTCTTAACTCTGTTGCAAATGCAAGCCAGTCATTCAATTCAATGTAGTCATTGAAATTTCCGTCTGTGCCACACACATAAGTTGAATCATTCATTACTCTCATCATAGCCAAACCTAATTTCCAATCAAGCAAACTGTGATAATTCATATTCCTGTAAACTTTCAAACAATCGTAGCAAGCATCCTTGCATCTATGTTGATGTGTCGGTGCATGAATCTTTCCCAAATAATTATTCGCATCGGGTGGATTCATTGTTTTTGAAAGAATGTTCTGGAAGTTGTTGTATAAATATCTCACGAACCCTGAACCGTTTGGCAATTCATCTGTCAATATAATTTCAGCAATTCTTCTTTCTGTTCCATCGTCAAGCGTTTTCATTGAAATGTCTGCAATCTCGATTTCAGTTGGGTCAACATCAAGTTTGTCAGCTAAAATCCTTTGCAGTAAAAATGCTGCTGAATAGTATCCTGAACGGACACCATTTGATTGTGCTTTGATGTGAGGTAAATCCGTTTCTCTTGAAAACATATTCAGGTCTAATTCCAACGGAATTATTGCAGGTGCTATCCTAAAAATTTCTGTTTTCTTATTGCTTGCCAAAGCAATTTGTTCGTCTTGTCCGGCTGCATTGCTCTGTATGAAAATTGAATAACCGTTTGCGTTAGAGTTAACCGCCAAATCATTTACTAACCATTGGTCATTAAACCAGAATCCGATTTCTGAATTAAAAGGAACGCGATTGTTCGTGTTGTAAAGTTTTCCTGTGAAATACCTGTCGGAGTTTGTATTCACTCTCCAAGTAACATCTTTATCGCTGATGATTAAGTCAGCATTGTTAACTAATTGATGTTGGTCAGGATTTGCAGGGTCATTTAATTTCTCTGCAAAAATTGGTGGTCTTGACAAAAGAAATTCTGAATCATCTTTTGAATCGCTACCGGAAGAAAGATTTGTTCTGTATGCTCTTGGCGATTTAAGTTTAACGGGTCGCTGATATTTATCGGGATTAACTTCGCCACAATTGGGGCAACTGTCAAATTGATTTTGTTCATCCAATTCCGCTTTTCTTTCTTCCGAATAAGTTTCAAAAAATCCACAAGCCCTGCATCGCACAAACCAACGGTTCAATGAAAAGGGAAGTTGGTTGCTTGTTCTTGCATTGGTAACAGTTTCACTTCCTTGTATTCTCGTATTTATGATGTCGCTTGTGAAACCGATTACCTGATGAATTGCTTTGTCTTTTGTTTTTTGTGCACCCGGGGCAAACTCATAGATTGCCATAGACTGTGTTCTGTCAATAGAAAGCGGTTCTAAATCTTTGTTGATGCCATGATATAAATTTCTAATTGTGGTTGGCATTCCAAACATTGGCAGTATTCCGCCTTCAGCTAATTTTTCTGAAACATCGGTAGTTGCAATTTCTTCGTTGTTGATTACGCTTTGTGCTTTTTCAATTAAACCGTTTGCACTTGTTGTGTCTGTTATCCAAGTAATTAAATCATTGCTCTTTGATTGCAATGCAGGCGTTATCAAAGCATCAATGGTTTCTTCAATTTTCGTTCTGTTGTTGTTTATCCAATGAATGATTTGTGCTTTGTAATCTATCCAATTCACTTGTGCATCACCAATGTTTCCAAACTCTCCATGAACACTTGATTTTTCATCGTTAGTTATGTCAATGGCTTCATCAATGTATGCTTTCCTGAAAATTTCTTTTGCAAGTAACCGTTTGAAAATTCTCTCCTGATTCATTGAAAGAAATGGAGTAGGTGGTGAATCGCCTGTTATCTTATGAGGATTTGAAAAATAAAATTCGTCATGACTTCTACCTCTGCAAAAAGTTAGAATCACTGAATATGCTTGTCCTCTCCGTCCTGCCCGTCCAACTCTTTGTTGGTAGTTGAATCTTTGAGGTGGCATATTTCCTAACATCACTGCTTGCAATTCTCCGATGTCAACACCAACTTCGAGTGTTGTTGTTACACTTAACAAGTCAATTGTTTTTACTTGCCTCATACCTTCATCCGGCAAAATGATATTTCTGAAATGCCGTTGCCTTTCATATTGGTTGTCGGTTTGTCCGGTCAATTCTTCGCGATGCAAACGGATAGGTTGTCGCTGTTCTTTGATTGCATTGTATGAGAGATAATTGTCTTCCCAAATGTCATCACATACGCTGTCATGTTGCGGTTGCAATGGTGTAATTGAATATGTGCAGATACCTCCGCTAAAGTGAAGGTGTGGTCTGCTTCCCCGTGGGCTTGTCCATACAGGGTCAGCTGCCCGTGCAACTTTGATGAAAAGATTTTCAATTTGGATTCCTGTATCACCTGCCAGCAAACCACTTGTAGAAAGTGTTGTAAATACAGCATCACCAATTTCATTTTCTTGTTTTGATAATCTTGAAGCAACAGCACGGATATATTTTTTTACTTGTCCTGGAAGTTCCCGGTATCCTGTGAAGTTGAATGGGTTTGTATCATCAACTTTGTTGTGCTTGTATTTATCTCCTAAAATTCTGATAGTAGAATTAAGGATTTGCAAAAACTCATCTCTTGCAATTGCAATTGTGTTTGCTTGGTCGGTGATAACTTGCATGAGAGGATTAATGCTTACATAACCCAATGCAGAAGATTCAAACGAATAAAAGAGAGAACCAAAGAAAATAAATGCCAAATTTTCATATGCCCCACTCTTTATCCTACGTTTAAATGCTTCATCTGAACCATCCTTCCATTTTAAATTATCAAAATCAAACAATTCCTCCCAGGGAACAATACTTGTATTGTTTAAGAAATCTTGTTGAACATTTAAATCATTTCCACCGGGATTAAGACCTAAAGAAATGAACTTTGAAACAAGTGGAGCTAAGTTTGAATTATCCCGTATATCTTCAATTAGCTCTCTTACACTAATAAATAGATTTCGAATGCCATTAAGTTTTGCACTCGCATCTTCCTTTTCTTTCAATCGGTTCGTGTTTGTTCCTGTGTAGTTTGATTTCTCAAACAAGTATTCTATTTCGTCAAAAATTGCTTCTGATTTCTCTCGAAATCCGGCTTGAATTACTGTGTTACCACTGTCAAGAGCATTTACAATTTGAAAGCGCAATATTAGGTTGGTGTGTAGTTCGTTCACTAAAATTTCCCTCAACAAATCTGTGAAGTGGTTCCTCTCAATTCCGTTTGCAATTTGTGCTGCATCTTCACGGCTGTCAGAAAACACAACTAATTTTCTTTCTGCTTCGTTATCCGGCAACTGATACATCAATTCTTTCGCAAACATTTGTGTTGTTTTAGCAAAACCGGTTCTGAAACCTCTGATTGAAGTCGTTTTTACTTTCCGTGAATCGTTTCTCCTTCTCTGATTATTTAGGCCACAACACGGACAAACATTTGGCAAAGCCCTGTGTGTTTCTCTTATATCAATATTTCCACTTGCATCAGGAAAAGCAATGTCCCTGTTTGAACCGTTCTGTGTAATGGTGAAGTAGTATCCTTTTATCCAATTGTTGCCGTCTGTGATTGCCTTGTCGTGTGAAAAATCAATATCGCCTGAAATGCAATTGAGTGATGCCGGAATCCAATTTGATTCATAGTCGCCCTGATTAAACCCATTAACTGTTGTCTGTCTCCAATAGTCAACCGGTATTCCATGCTCACGGTCATGCTTTGTGAACTCCTGATTTCCACAAGCCCAAAAAACTGCAAACTCCTTGAAACTTCTTTTTTCGACAAGTTTTGCAGGTGTCTTTTCCGGTATGCCCTCAATATTCGGACTGATAGGAAGTAATTCAAAAGAATGATTGCCTGATTCATTTCTTGTAACTAACCGGCTACCTCCAAACAAAGTTGTGCCGCAATTATCACAATAGAGTAATTCTAAAATTCTGTTTCCTCTTTCAGAATTTATTCTTGTTGTTGAATATAATTTTCCGGCTGTCCTTTCTCCATCAGCGAATGCAGTGTTATCAAAATCATCTGCTTTTACTGATGCCCAAATTCCTTCAATGTTTCTAAAGAAGTAATGGAATCTGAACCGTGGTAATTTTCTTTCATCAGGAATTGCAGAAGCGATTGCTTGAAATTCAGGTTCATCAAGCATTGCTCTTGTTATTAGCAAACCTCTCAAAGCATTTTGCAAATCTTTCTTTGAAGTTGTGTTCTCAAAAATTGTTTCTGCAAAATACTTTCCTGTTGAATTGTCACCGGTTGTTTTGATTGAACAAACTGCTTTGTAATCATCACAAGGCGAATACAATCTTTCTTTCAGTTGCAAGGCAGGATTTGTAATTACTGAAAGTAATTTTTCAATCCCGTTTCCTTGCTGCGTTATGCTGAATGCGGTTGCAATTTGCGTTGCCGCTGATTCGCAAGTTGCAATGAAAGTTGTGTTTGAAATATTTCCCTTCGCTAAAGAAAATTGCACTGCAATTTCTTTGAATGGATTTACCAGAAGTTTTATTCCGGTTTCAGGGAAAGGTGTAACCGGATTATTTCTTCCTTCAATCAGTTTGAACTTTTGGTCAAAATGTTCTTTGCCAACGCCAAAGAAATCACAAACAAAATTTTTGCTGTCCTCGTCTCCGCCTTCAAGCGATGCACTTGATGCAAGTATGCGTAACTGTGGGTGATGCGAATGCAGCCCTAAGCGGTTAAGCACAAGTTTAAGCAAGTATGCTACCTCTGTGCCTTGTGTGCCTCTATACAAGTGTAGCTCGTCAACGATTAAATGAAAAATCCGGTTTGGTTTTGCTGCTTCTCTTTCTGCTTCCGGCATATCTTCACAAGCCAACCATTGTCTTGTTTCTTCAAAAATCCCTGAATCAATTTCCCTCATTAGCATTATGCTCAACATGGAATAGTTTGTAATGAGAATGTCAGGTGGTGCAACTTGCATATCAAAACGGCTTCTCATTTCAGAGCCATCTAAGCGTTGGAAAAATGACTTTAATTCTTTAGCCCCTTCCGGTTGAATATTTTCTTGCTGAATATATTGTGCAACTCTGTTGGAATCTGTTTCAATTTGTCGTAGCACTTCAACCAACTGACTTACTTTTCTCTTGTTGATTACTGTTCCATTGTTAGTGATTTTATTCAATTCACCTGCAACTGGTGAACTGCCGTTATATCTTCCAAAATAAATTGCGTTACCGTTTGCATTTGTGTTTAACCATTGTCTTGTATCATCTGAATCAAGCGCTTTTCTTAACCGGCTCATTTGGTCTTCTACCAAAGCATTCATCGGGTAAAGAATCAAAGCTCTTACTCCGGCTTTTCTTTTTTCGTGTTGTCTTTGTCTTGCTGCATCACTCAAAGTAAAGTTTGATGTATTTACAATTTGAGTTGTTGTGAGTCCCCCATCTGCCCGTTCTTTCCACCATGTATTTACTGTTACCGGTTTTGCATGAGGAGTTTGCCAATTGGCAAACTCTTTTGCAAGCTGTGCAAACAATGGCAACAAAAATGATTCTGTTTTTCCTGAACCAGTTCCCGATGTAATGATGCAATTGTTTCCTTCCAATGCGTGTTTCAACATTTCTGCCTGATGTGAATACAGTTTTATTGTTGAAGGAAACAAGCCGGTTTTAACAAGTCCTTTGAAAGTTTCTGCTTCATGAGTATTTAATGCGTTGCCTAAATCAGCAAGTGTTAAATCGGCAATGCGTTTATTGCTTGAGATGTAATCGGGCAATGGTTCAATCCACGGTTTACGGTAAAACACTTTATCATAATTGAGCAACGCGTAGCGTTCTTTTTCTATGCCGTCAAACTTTGTCCCGAATGCTGTTTCAACATACCGGATAAAGTTTTCTTTTATCGTTTCAAATGAACCGATAGGGTCTTTCATTTAAACCTCATTAAGATTATACTCTTGAATGCTCTGACCTAGTTGGGAAAAAATATTATAAGTTAATGAAGGAATTAAGTTCCTATAAACTTCATAAGTATTACCGTTAATTATTTTGGGGTCAGGAACATATCCGCTCATCAATGTTAGTGCTTTATTAATAAGTCTTGGTAACGGAACAGAAATTGGGACAGCTAATGAACGGGCCTTTTCATCAAAGAAAAGAACATTTTTTCCTAATTTATAAAGAATAAAATATCTCCCCCATTCTGGATCTATACCTTTATTTCGAACATTGTTGTCTTTATAGCATTTTTGATTTTGCCAAAGTTTATACCTGATATGATAATTTGTAAAATGATATTTTAATAAGCATAGGTTCTTGTCGAAATGATTAGTAGAAACTTCAAATTTCAGCTTCAATGGGTTAAATATTTGTCTAGCCCATTCATAATCTTGTTCCTCATCTTCTATAAGGATGCCTTCATAATCAATGATTTTAGGTGAAGTTATTAATAATATAGGCTGTAATAAAATTGAAGGATTAAATATGATCTTCAAGTCATTACAAAGATTTTGAAGACGTTCTTCACCAAAGTTATCTTTTCTATCACCCTGAACGGATAATCTAATAATTTGTGGAACGATAAATTCTAAACCTGTATTAGAGTCGATCGAATTTTCAATGCTTACCTTAATTCCCATTACCTTTGATTTTCTGATCAAATCATTTATTAAATCCGAATACCTAGCCCCTATTAAAACAGCTTCCCTACCAACAAAAGATTTATTAGGTATAAGAATTATCTGTGGTTTATTTATTACAATTTTTGGGCTAATATAATCAATGTCTATATGCCCTAAGCTTTCTAAGTAACGTAAAGAAAGGTGCTTATTATAATTAAAGTTGCTTATTTTTTCTATACTATTATGATTGGTGACTATTTGTTCAAAAGTTGTAAAATATTTTTCAAAAGAAAGTTTTCCTGAACTAGATATAAATGACAACATAATATCTTTGCAAGAATTATAAATAACTTGTCTACGTAAATCCAATTTTATAATTGCACTTACAGAAGTATCTAACTCTGACAGAAAATGATGCTTGGATTGGTCATATAAAGAATTTTCGGAAAGCTCATTATTGAATTCATTTCCATGCCATAGATATTCTATATCATCTTGTGCTATTTCCGCCCAAGAATTTCTAAATGGAATTTCTAAATCGCAGGTTGAATTATAAAATGAATTAATAACTCTAAATTCGGATATTTTAAATTGTTGCCCATTTTTGAGGAGTATTTCAATATTAATATCTTTTAAAATTTGTTTCGATAGTTTGAAAGTTCTGGGATTTTCTCTGATATTTTTTAATTCGATTTCTTCATCAGCATCAGGATATTTTATAATTACCTTACTCTCGTTATAAATTTGAGGAATGATAACTGATGAGCTTCCATCTTGTAAATAATCTCTTCGATTCAATTTCAACAGATTGTTAAACGAACAACCTGTAATTGATGATATTACTACATCATATTTTTTTAATAGATCATCTTGTAAATTCTTTTTAACTCTGAAAAGGTATAGCCTATTTAATCCATCAAAATCTAATTGTTCTAAGTAATCCGTTATATCCTGATTGCAATATTGCTTCACTTCTTTAAGCCCGGTTTCATTGCAAAATAACAGAATTTCATCTGATAATTCTAAGGTATCCGTTTCGATCCACCCGTTTAAGGAATAATTTACTCCACTTCTAAAAAAGACGATGTTTTTGCATTTAAAAATGGCTTTCCATTTGTTAAACCTATCCTCCAATACAAAATCATGGTTTGTAATAAGCAATTCTATGGGATTTACTGTAATTTTTTTTGACCAGTTATTTATTTCGTATTTCACTATGATCGATTCATTAAAAATAAGCTCTTCTGGAAATTCATTATGTGAAAATATTCTAATAAAGAAATCTATTTTTCCATCATTGAAATTAATATCCAATCCCAATCTGATTGTTGCTAAAGTCCAAGGTTTTACAATACCAACGTCAATTTCTCTTTTTGAATAATATATTTCTTCACCATTCCACCTATCATAAAATCGTTTAATAATTTTAATTAATAGATTTCCGATTTCATCATTGTTTCTTATTGCCCTGAAAAGATTTGTATTTAAATCAAGTTGTTGGCTACTATTTATTAATAGACTTCTGATTTTTTCTTCTTTGATATTTGAATTGGGTAAAATATTATTTTGATAAAAAAGTGTTGGAAGCTTTTTGATAGAACTAAGTTTAATTAAGCATTGTGAAAGGGGTTTAGATACAAACCTCCAATTAGGATTTCCAAATTTGTGGATTTCAAAATAACCAAGCTCACAATTTTTTTCATAGATTGACCAATATTCTAAATCTTCCCACACTTTATTCCAATTTTGTCTATTCGTTTGATTAAGCAATTGGGGTAATTCATTTTGGCTTAAAAATAGATTAACTCGTTCATAAAAAGAATTAATATTGAGCTGTTCTTCATTTGTTAATGGTAGAATAAACAGAACAAGGTATGCAATGTAAATTGGATATATGAATTGTTCTCGATTTTGATTTTTTGCTTCTTTATAATATTCAAAAACCCATAATAATGTTTCTATAATATCAGTATCATCTACCTTATTATTATATCCTACTTTAACGGCACATAAAAAATCTTGCCAAGTCTCTAAATTGCTTTTATCAGATAATTTTTCTTTTCCAATATTAATAATATCTTCTTTTGTAATGTAAAGATAAACTTCCTTATCAGCGATATCCTCATTAAAAAAGAAGGAAGCAATTAGGTCATTCCATTCAAGATAATTCATTGTTCAAATTTAGTTGAAATAGAGTGTTGGCAAATTTGGCTCTTTTGCTTTTACGAAGGATAGCAAAAACGTCTTGTCCGAAATTGTCCATTCAGTTGTTGTCAACCATAAAGTTTATGTGTTGTCCTGTCGTCATAGGGTTTCCGATAACTAGTGTAACAACGCAATACTTTGTTTGTCCAATTAAATATTAGCACAATAGACGAAGTATTACATTTAATATAGATATTTACTTTTGACTTTTCAATTAAACCAACACCGCTTTATACCCATAACAGTGCAATCCCCATTTTCCTTCATCCTGTATTTTGCGGAAGACTAATTTTACCTTATCACCGATTGCAACTTTGTCCACTTCGCAATCTGCTACTTGAGAAGTAAGACGAACTCCATCATTCAATTCTATTATGGCTACTACATAAGGAGTTTCTTTAGAAAATTTATCCGGTCCAACGCGAATGATCGTGAACGTTAAAATTTTTCCTTCCCTGCTCAACTGCACCGGCTCAAAAGTTTGTGATTTGCATTTTGGGCAAATCAATCTTGGCGGAAAAGAAATGTGTCCGCACTGTTTGCATTTACCGGCTTCGAGACGATAACGCTGAGGAACTTCTCGATGATATCTTGGACTGATCATACTGCCTCCAAAATGTGAATTATACAACTTGCACCGGAACCGCCCATGTTTTGAGCGAGACCATACTTTGCATTTTTAACCTGGCGTTCACCGGCATTTCCGGTTAATTGTTCATAACATTCTATTATCTGTGCTACACCTGTTGCACCAACCGGATGTCCTTTCGATTTTAATCCCCCGCTTGTATTGATAGGGATTTTCCCGCCGATTGATGTTGATCCGTTTTCTGCTGCCGCACCACCTTTTCCCTTATCAAAAAATCCTAAATCTTCTGTTACAACAATCTCTGCAATCGTAAAACAATCGTGGACTTCGGCAAAATTTATATTGGATGGTTTCAGTCCGGATTGTTTGTAAGCTTTCTCAGCCGCAACGGAAACACATTTCAAAGCAGTTAAACTTTCTCTGCTGTGAAGAGCAATTGTATCAGATGTTTGCGCTGAGGCGATAACTTTTACGTAAGGTTTTTTCAATTTCTTGGCGTAATCAACAGAACAGACTATAACTGCCGCACCACCATCGCTGACCGGAGAGCAATCAAGTAATCTAAGCGGATCAGCAACCATTGTAGCTTTCATCACTTGTTCAAGCGTTACAGGTGAACGGAACTGTGCATTCGGATTCATTGAACCGTTCTTATGATTCTTCACCGCAACATGCGCAAGCTGTTCTCGCGAAGTTTTATATTGATGCATGTGCGCTCGTGCAATCATTGCATACAATCCGGGGAAAGTAATTCCATTATAAACTTCATACTCTTGATCGGCGGCAGTTGCCAATGCTTCAGTTACGTCTGCACCGTCTGTCATCTTTTCAACTCCGCCTGCAAGAACGATTTCACTTTGTCCTGAAGCGACTTCAAAATATGCTTGACGAAATGCCGCACCACCGGATGCACAAGCAGATTCGACTCTTGTTGCTGGTATCGGTGTAACTCCTAGATAATCAGCCATAACCGCACCGATGTGTTCTTGTCCTACAAATAATCCGCCGGACATTGTTCCGACATACATCGAATCAATATGATCAACTCCTGAATTTTCTATTGCTTGTAAAGATGCTTCGACAAAAATATCTCGCAGAGATTTTTTCCAAAGCTCGCCGAACTTTGTCATTCCAACACCAATTACTGCTACTTCTTTTCCCGCAAAGCGGTTCGCCTTTGGCGAATTCATTTCCCCATAAAGCGGGATTTCACTTCGTTCAACATTCGACATATCAATTTTCTCCCTACTCATTAAGAATAATTTTTTTTCTGAATTTAGCGTACTGTCCGTAATCAAGATATATTTTATCGTTGTCTAGCATATCTCTAAGCTTGGGAGCCAAGTCCCTAACTTTATCTATTTCGTTTGTAACTTTATAAATGAATCCATCGCTTCCGGCACCTGAACCGAACGAGACCATAAAAATTTTATCACCGGGTTTTGCTACATCAAGTATTGCTGCAAGTCCTGTTGGTGAAGAACCGGAATAAGTGTTTCCCATCCACGGAGAAATCCAGCCAGCTTCCATTTGTTCTTTTGTGAATCCAAGTTTCTTTCCGGCTTCTTGTGGGAACTTTCCGTTCGGCATATGAAAGACAGCAAACTGAAAATCTTTTGGAGACATTCCGGATTTTTCCAACAGAGTTTTTCCGGCATTGTGAACGTGTTTAAAGTAAGCCGGTTCACCTGTAAATCTTCCGGCGTGACGCGGATAATATTCATGTTCGCGCCGCCAAAAATCCGGTGTATCGGATGTGTAAGAGTTAGTGAAAAGAATTTCTGCAATAACATTTTCTTTACCCATTATAAAAGCAGCACCTCCGGCAGATGCTGAATATTCGAGCGCATCGCCCGGTGCACCTTGAGAAGTATCTGCTCCAATTCCGAGCGCGTATTCCATCTCACCGGCTTTTACCAAACTGTAAGCAACATACATTGCTTCTGTTCCGGCTTTACATGCGAACTCGTAACTTGCAACGTGTACATGCGGACCGATTCCGAGTGCATCAATTAAAATTGTTCCACTTGGTTTTACAGCATAAGGATGGGATTCCGAACCGATGTACACTGCACCAATTTTCTGCGGATCGATTCGTGCACGCTGGAGAGCATATCGTGCAGCTTCCACCGAAATTGTTATCGTGTCTTCATCTTGTCCGGGAACTGTTTTTTCGTAGAGCATCAAACCGCGTTTAATTGCTTCGGGATCTGCACCCCATTGTTTTGCAATCAGATCTACTTTTATACGATAACGCGGCAGGTAAGAACCATAACCAACTATTCCAATCATGTTACCCTCTTTTAGTTTATGCCTGATAGTTAATTAAAAGTGATACAGACTTTGATCGCCATTCTGAGTTCCGTTCTCAATAAAGTGGAGGAAGCGAAACAATGATTGACAAAATATTTCTAAGTATATATTAACTACTACAAGAATTTCGAGTGATAACAAAAACAGTATTTACCCAATTGAAATGTTTCTAAGAGGAAGTTAGGAATAGATTAATCAACTTTCTACAATTTTTTTTAATATCTCGGAGGTTATCTGATCCGCGGTAGTATTTTCGTTGCATGTAAGCCAATTGATCCCTTTTGTTTTTCTGAACCATGTCATTTGCCTTTTTGCATACCGGCGGGTATTTCGTTTGATAAGTTCGACTGCTCGTTCAAGAGTAATTTCATCTTCGAGGTAAGATATAATTTCTTTGTAGCCGACAGTGTTAAGAGCATTTAGTTCCTTTGAGTATCCTAAAGACAAAACATTTTTTACTTCTTCCACCAAACCGGTTTTGATCATTTCATCAACGCGGTTTTCAATATTGCGGTACAACTTTTCTCTTTCCCAATTCAATCCGAACAGAATAAACT
>Ga0082335_1005805_pt1 | contig 16617 bp, 12 predicted proteins | sample Subgrocontami58m_FD_72375 | JGI IMG/M metagenome (GOLD analysis project Ga0082335, IMG submission 72375) | Subsurface groundwater microbial communities from S. Glens Falls, New York, USA - GMW37 contaminated, 5.8 m (SPADES assembly) (version 2) ... | reverse complement strand
GAGGCGGACGCGAAGACGCTCGTCACGCTGCTCCACCTGCGCGACATCGCCGCGAAGGGTGCGCGCGAGCTGTCGATCGTGAGCGAGATGCAGGACGTGCGGAACCGCCAGCTCGCCGAGGTCGCGAAGGTGAACGACTTCATCGTGAGCGACAAGCTGATCAGCCTGCTCATGGCCCAGATCAGCGAGAACAAGGAGTTGGCGGCCGTCTTCGAGGACCTGTTCGACCCGGTCGGGTCGGAGATCTACGTGAAGCCGGTGGAGGACTACGTCGCCCTCGGGACGCCGGTCACCTTCTACACCGCCGTCGACAGCGCGCGCCGCCGCGGGGAGGTCGCCATCGGGTACCGGATCAAGGCGGAGGAGCACGACGCCGCGAAGTCCCACGGGGTCTATGTGAATCCGGACAAGTCGGCGAAGGTGATCTTCTCGGCGGCGGACAAGATCATCGTCATCGCCGAGGATTGATCCGAGCGCGAGAGGTTGCGCGCGACTGCGGGGCTGGTATGATCCCCTCATCATGCCTACCGCAGACGACTTCATCCGGATGGCCGAGCGCCTCGACGATCGCTACTCCGCCTACGAGGAGCAGGCGATCCTCCTCTCCTGGGCGGCGGAGCTCGCGGAGTCGCGCGAGACCCTCACCCACCTCGCCCTCTGCGAGCTGAAGTGCTCCCGCGGGGCGAAGGCCCTCGAGAACGCGAAGCGCGCCGTCGGCATCGCCCCCGACAACCACGAGTCGCTCAACGCCCTGGGGCTCGCCCTCGCGAGCCAGCTCGACGGAAAAGGCGCCCGCAAGGCCTTCGACCGCGCCATCCAGGTCGACCCGGCCGAGTACGCCCCCTACTTCAACCGGGCCGCGGGCGCCTTCCAGTTCGGCGACTACGAGGACGCCGCCGAGGATTTCGTCCGAGGCATCCTCCTCCACGGGGAGATCCTCGAGAGCCGCCTGCGCTACACCTGGATGGTCCTCGAGCTGCAGGGCGCCGACCACCTCGCGAAGCAGGTAAAGAAGATGAAGGCGGAGTCGGGGTCGAAGCACGCGCAGGCGTTCCTGATCCTCGCCCTCGTCGGGAAGTACCTGCAGAACCCCGGCAAGTTCCCGAAGGGAAGCGGGCGTCGCCTCCGCCTGCCCGGGCGGTTCGCCTGGACCGTCCCCGTGATCCGTTTCATCGCGGAGCGCGACTGGCGCACGCACCAGCGGAACATCCGCCTCTGCCGCTACCTCGACCAGGCGATCAAGGCGAAGCCCGACGACTCCTCGCTCCGCTGGGCGCGCGCCGAGCTGCTCCTCCACACGAACGACAAGCGGCGCACCGAGGACATCGACTGGCTCGCGAAGAAGCACCCGAAGGCGGATAAGATCCGCTCCTCGAAGGTCCGCCTCCTCATGAAGGACGAGGACTCCACGCGCGCGATGGCCGAGAACGACAGGTGGCTCGAGGACTGCCCGGACGACTACGAGCCGCTCGATAACCGAGCGACCATGCTGATGAGGCAGGAGAAATACGTCGAGGCGCTCGAGTGCTACGACCGCCTCGTCGAGCTCTACGCCGCCGATGACGTCCCCTCGAAGAAGGAGTCGTCGGACGACGACGACGAGGAAGAGGACGACGACGAGGACTACAGCGTCTGGGACGGCCTCGACACCTCCATGTACTTGTACCTCGATCGCGCGGAGTGCCTGGCGAAGCTCGGGCGGGTCGAGGACGCCGAGCGGGACTACGGGAAGGCGATGCAGTTCCACGATGCGCGGGACTTCAGCTCGCTCGACCACCGGCTGTTCAACGTCGCGCAGCTCGACCGCGCGCGCTTCTACACGGAGGCGGGGCGCCTGAAGGACGCGCTGGCCGACTACGACCAGTGCATCGCCGACTCCTCGCCGATTCCGCTCCTCCACGAGGAGCGGGCGGAAATCCGCCGGAAGCTGGGCGACGAGAAGGGGGCGGAGGAGGACGTTCGGCGCTCGAAGGAGATCACCGAGGAGGCGGACAAGAAGAAGAAAGAGGCGGGAGGAGGCAATTGATTGATTCTTCGCGACGGCGCCCGCTAGAATCCCCGCGATTCGTGAGGAGAAGAGAATGAGCCGCATCGCCCTGGGACTCATCGAGACGCGCGGGCTGATCGGATCGATCGAAGCCGCCGACGCGATGGTGAAGGCCGCGAAGGTCACCTTGATCGGCAAGGAGACCATCGGAGGTGGCTACGTCACCGTGATGGTGCGTGGCGAGGTCGGCGCCGTGAAGGCCGCGGTCGACGCCGGGGCCGCCGCCGCGAAGAAGGTGGGCGAGCTGGTCTCCGTCCACGTCATTCCGAGGCCGCACAGCGAGGTCGAGCAGATCCTGCCGAAGAACCCGGACTGGTCCCGCGAGGCCGCCGACAAGTCGTAGAGACCGCCTGCAGAGATCCAGGGGCGCTCCGCGGCGAACCGAAGCCGCTCTGCGGCAAACCAAAGCCGCGCTGCGGCAACACGAGGGACCTCGATGGCGACGATCGACCTCCGCACCTACTGCTTCCTTGATTCCCTGCAGCCGCAGGTCTGCTCGTTCATCGCGACGAGCGCCCGCGGGTTCCTGCCGATCACGCACGACGCCTCGCTCTGGGTCGAGATCCGCCCGGGCATCGCGATCAACCGCGTCACCGACATCGCCGTGAAGCGGACGCAGGTTGCGCCGGCCATCCAGGTCGTCGAGCGCGTGAACGGCCTCCTCGAGGTCCACCACAAGTCGCAGGGAGAGGTCCTCGAGGCGGGGCGGCAGATCCTCGAGTTCCTCGGACGGAAGGAGAGCGAGCGCCTCAAGCCGACCATCCTCTCGAGCGAGATCATCACCCACGTCGACGACTACCAGGCGATGATCATCAACCGCACCCGCTTCGGGTCGATGATCCTCGCCGGGCAGACGCTCTACATCCTCGAGTGCGACCCCGCCGGGTACGTCGCCCTCGCCGCGAACGAGGCCGAGAAGGCCTCCCAGATCACGCTCGTCGACCTCACCCCGTTCGGAGCCGTCGGCCGCATGTACCTCGCGGGGACGGAGTCGGAGATCGAGGAGGCCGCCAAGGCGGTCCAGAAGGCGCTGTCCACGATCGACGGGCGCGAGGCGAAGAGCGGGCCGACGTAGTGCATCGTTGACGAGGTGTGGCGCCGGTTCGCGGACAGGGTGTCGAATGGTTGGTCGGAGCGAGGAGAGAAGGGCGAGGAGAGAAGGGCGAAGAGCGGTGTCACCCGCGTGCCAATCGCCCCTCGCCCCTCGCTCTTCACCCTTCGCCGGTCCCCCCTCGCCCCTCGGCCCTCGACACAGGAGCCCCGCCATGCGCATCGCCTGCCTCCTCCTCGCCGCCGCGCCGCTGCTGGCGCAGACCACGGACGACTGGTCGAAGGGGATCGAGCGCCGCGTCGAGGAGATCCGCGGCCTGAAGTTCCAGAACGACGTCGGCGTCCAGCGCCGCACGCGCGAGGAGCTGCGGCAACGGATGATCGACACGTTCGACGTCGACACGCCCCCCGCGGAGCTGGCGAAGGCGAACGCGACGATGCAGGCGTTCGGCCTCCTGCCGCCGGGGGCCGACCTCAAGGACATCGTCATTCGCTACTACACGAACGAGGTCGCCGCCTTCTACGACCCCCGCACCAAGGAGCTCTGGATGATCGAGGGGGAGCAGGGGGGCGGCGGCGACGACACCGTCATCATCCACGAGATGATCCACGCCGTGGAGGACCAGAACTTCGACCTCCTCGCGCACGACGAGAAGGTGAAGGGGCACGACGACCGGACGAACGCCCTGCAGGCGATGTGCGAGGGGAGCGCGACCTTCGGGATGTTCATGCCGCAGTGGAAGCGGCCCGGCGACGAGGGCGGTCCGACCGACTACGAGGCGCAGGCGAGGATGATCTCCGTCGTCATGGGCCTCTCGGCGAAAATCGGCCAGACGGAGGACTACCCGAACCTCTTCAGCGAGGGCGGGATCTTCCCGTACCTCGACGGCCTGCACTTCGTCGCCGCGGTCTACAAGGAGCGAGGGTGGAAGGGGATCGACGACGCCTACGCGAGCCCGCCGGCGTCGACGGAGCAGATCATCCACCCGGAGAAGTACCTCGCGGGCGAGGCGCCGGTCGAGGTGGTCCTCCCCGACACCGACGCGGTGCTCGGCAAGCGCTGGGAGCGGGTCGAGGAGAACACGATGGGGGAGGAGTACGTCCGGCTCTTCCTGAAGGAGCACCTCGTCGTGCAGCCCGCGCGGAGGCTGCTGGGCGGGACGGGAGGCGGCCTCGGGAAGTGGATCGGGGAGGGGGCGGTGGGGTGGTTCACGATCGACCCGGCGAAGGCCGCGGAGGGGTGGGGCGGCGACCGGTACCGCATCTACCGCTCGGCGAAGACGGGGGCGAACGCGCTCGTCTGGGCGACCACCTGGGACACGCCGGAGGACGCGGAGGAGTTCCTCGAGGCCTACCGCGGCGTCGTCTCGAAGAGGTGGCCCGGCTGGACCGAGGAGCGCGACGGCGGGGATACCCGCTGGTCGCAGGGCGTCATGGCCCACGGCGCGCGGCGGGAGGGGAAGGACGTCTACATCGTGGAGGGCGTCCCCGCGACGCGCGCGAAGAAGATGCTGGATGCCCTCGAGGATGGGGTGAATTACAAGTAGTTCCTGTAGTCGTAATCGTAGTCGTAATCGTTCTGATCGAAACCATGGGTTCGATCAGAACGATTACGACTACGATTACGACTACGATGACGAGTGGGTGGAGAGACATGGCCCGTCTGAAGCCCTGCATCGGGCTCCTGGAGCTGTCGAGCATCGCGGCGGGGTACGAGGCGACCGACGCGGCGATGAAGGAGGCACCGATCGAGGTCCTCCTCTCCCGGCCGGCGAGCCCCGGCAAGCACCTCCTGCTCATCACGGGCGACGTCGATGACGTGAAGTGCGCCCTTGCGAAGGCGCGCGCGGGGCGGCAGGACACCCTCCTCGACGAGCTGATCCTCCCGAACGCCCACCCCGACATCGCGCCGGCGCTCGCGGGGGCCCGGCCCGCCAAGGGGATCGAGGCGGTCGGCCTCGTGGAGACGCTCACGGTGGCGACGGCGATCGTCGGCGCCGACATCGCGCTGAAGCGCGCGAGCGTGCACCTCCTCTGCCTCGTCCTGGCGAACGGGATCGGCGGGAAGGCGTACTTCGGCGTGGGCGGCGCGGTGTCGGACGTCGAGGCCTCCGTCGCCGCGGCGGCGGAATTCGCGCGCGAACGGGCGGTCCTGGCGCGGACGATGGTCCTCCCGAACCCCGACCCGCGGCTGCTCGAGTATCTGATTGCCTATCCAGATCCTGCGCCCCGCTTTCCGATCCAGTAGACAGGGGACGTTGACAGCCGCCGGCCCGGCTGCTACGGTGCGACGATTCCAGACGTCCACTTTGGGGCAACATGGCGGACGAAGGGCGCGGATTCCGCGGACAGCACCTCCTCACGACGCTGCTCGTCATCGTCGTCGTGGGCCTGGCGGCCATCCTCGCGGGCCTGAAGTACGGCCGCGGAGGCGGGAAGGGGGCCTCGGCCACGACCCCCGACGACCACGGCAAGGGCGGTCCGGGACCGAATTCCCCCCCGAAGGACGACAAGCGCGCCCTGAAGGAGCGGCTGCGGAAGCTCCGGGAGGAGGCCCGCGCGGCCATGCAGGACCGCGACGCCGCAGGCGCCTACGAAGCTTGGCGCGAGGCCCACGAGCTGGCCCCCGACGACGCGGACATCGCCACGGAGTTCGACAAGGCCCGCCTCGAGCGCGACTTCCAGATCCTCTTCGAGCAGGGCGAGGCGGCCCTCGGCAAGTTCGACCACGATCAGGCGCTCGTTTACTACGAGAAGGCCCTCGAGCTGCGGCCGGCGACGGAGTCGATCACGCCCGAGCAGCTCAAGGGGAAGATCCGCTTCTGCCACTACGCCATCGCGCTACGCGAGGGACAGGAGGCCGCGAAAAAGGAGGACTGGAAGGGGGCGGTCGAGAAGTTCAATAAGGCCCTCTCGTTCAACGAGGGGCAGCTCGCGAAGGACGGCCTTGCCGACGCGAAGAAGCACCTCGAGGGGGCGACCGCCACGACGCAGAACCCGCCGAACCCCGAGGTCCCGCCGACGTCGACCGAGCTGCAGGCGAAGGTCAAGGGGCTGCAGGACAAGATCAACGAGCTCCAGAAGGACAACCATGTGGAGTCGTTCCAGGAGGCTGCTGCGCTCTGCGACGATCTCGCGACGGTCTTGAAGGGCTCGCCCGACCTCGTGGCGAAGGTCGGGGAGCAGAAGAAAATGATCCTGGAGAAGGGCTCCGGCTACGAGAAGCTCTACAGCAAGATGCTCGAGGACGCGCAGGCCGCCCTCAAGGCCGGCGAGGCGGGACGCGCCCTGGCCCTGGCCGAGCAGTTCCGGGGGAAGTACAAGAAGAACACGAAGGAGATCGACACTTTCATCGACGAGTGCCACCGCGAGTCGGTCGTCACGGACGTCGTCCTGGTCCCCGAGGGGATCTACGAGGTCGGGAGCGACGACCCGATCGACCAGAATCCCCGCGGCACGCATACGGTGAACGCGATTTTCATCGATCGCCGCGAGGTGACGAACCAGCAGTACAAGGCGTTCGTCGATGCGACAGGCTACCGCTGGCCGCGCTACTGGTCCGAGGGGCGCTACCCGCAGGGGTTGGAGCGCTACCCCGTGATGGGCGTCGCATGGGTGGACGCGGCGAACTTTGCGAAGTGGGCCGGGAAGCGCCTCCCATCGGAGGCGGAGTGGGAGGTCGCCGCCTCGGGCGGGGCGCCACGGCGCTATCCGTGGGGTGAGACCTTCGTGGCCGACAACGCCAACACCCTCGAGAAGGGGGCCACGGGCCCCACGATGGTTGGCTCCCACCCCGACGGGAAGAGCCCCTTCGGCGCCCTCGACCTCATCGGGAACGTCGCGGAGTGGACCTCCTCTACGACGCCCGACCCGGACGACCCGAGCCGGACGCTCCGCATCGCGAAGGGAGGCAGCTTCCTCCTTGGCGCGGCGCAGTGCACGATCTCGGCGCGCGATGGCCAGGACGAAAACCTCCAGCTCGTCGGCTACGGTTTCCGCTGCGTGACCGACGCCACCCCCGAGGCGATCGAGAAGTACAAGAAGGAACACGCCTCCGCGGGCTCCGACGAGACCTCGCACAAGTAGTGGCGGCTGAGGCCGCAACTCCAAATCCCAACTCCGACTCCAAGAAACTCCAACCCCAACTCCAATCCGACTCCAAGGGGACCGATTGGAGTTGGGGTTGGAGTTTCTTGGAGTTGGAATTGAAGTTGCGGCGCCCCTCCCGGCCCGTATGCTAGAATGACCGCACTCGGAGGTCCGATGCCCAGCAGCGCGCACGCCCGTCCGGCCGCCCCTCCCGCGGATGCGGGGCCGAGCGACCTGGAGCTGGTCCGCCGCGTGAAGCAGCACGACAGCAGCGCCTTCGACGAGCTCGTGCGGCGCCACCAGGACCGCATCATGAACGCGGTCTGCCGCATGGTCGGCGACTACGAGGATGCCCGCGACATCTGCCAGGAGGCCTTCGTCAAGGCCTACCGCGCCCTCGGCGACTTCGAGGAGCGCTCCGCCTTCGGCACCTGGCTCTACCGCATCGCCATCAACCTCTGCCTCTCGCACCACCGAAGCGGGAAGCGGTCGCACGAGAGGCCGATGGGGCAGAAGCGCGACGACGAGACCGGCCCCGACCACGACTTCCCCGACCTGAGCATGGAGCCGACCGGCGCCGTCCTCGGCCGCGAGGCGCAGGAGGTCGTCCAGCGCGCCATCCGCACGCTTGAGGACGAGTACCGCTCAGTCATCGTCCTGCGCGAGATCGAGGGGCTCTCCTATGAAGAGGTCGCCGACGTCCTCTCGATCCCGATCGGCACGGTCCGCTCGCGGCTCCACCGCGCGCGCGAGGCGCTCAGGGAGATCTTGCACACGTACATGTGATGCCGGACGGTTCGCTCTGGCCCACGATGTAGGGGCGGCCCTCGTGGCCGCCTGTGAAGAAGCCCGGAAATGTCAGGAACTCGCGGGAACCCGGGGGGTCTAAACCCGCGTACAATGAGGTCAGGGAGCCACATGGACCCCGTCGATCCCAACACGCACACCTCGGAGAAGCAGACGCCCGCGAGCACCGCGAAGACGGTGCAGATTCAGACGGGCGAGAAGCATCCCCTGACCGGGCAGGTGCTTGGGACGTACCGCATCGACGACGTCCTCGGCAGGGGAGGGATGGGAGTCGTCTTCCGCGCGAGCGACACCTCGCTCGACCGCACCGTCGCGCTCAAGGTCCTCGCCCCCGAGCTCTCCGGCGACGGCGACTATGTCCAGCGATTCCTGCGGGAGGCGAAGGCGGCGGCGGCGCTCGACCACCCGAACGTCGTCGCGGTCCACGCGGCGGGGCAGACCGGCGGGTACTGCTGGATCGCGATGCAGTTCGCGAAGGGCGTGCCGCTCTCGGGCCACATGCGCAAGGGGCGGAAGTTCACGGTGAAGGAGCCGCTCGCCTTCGTCCGGCAGGTCGCACTCGCCCTCGGCGCCGCGCACAAGGCGGGGATCGTCCACCGCGACATCAAGCCCTCCAACATCATGCTCGACGAGACGGGGCGCGCCCTCGTCATGGACTTCGGCCTGTCTCGCGGCATCCAGACTGGCGAGCGGATCACGCGGACGGGGACCTACCTCGGCACGCCCGAGTACAGCTCCCCCGAGCAGTGCGAGACGAACGACCTCGACGGGCGGAGCGACCTCTACTCGCTCGGCGTGGTCCTCTACGAGCTCCTGACCGGCCGCGTGCCGCATGTCGCGGAGACGCCCCTCGCGCTCTTCCGGAAGATCGCAGAGGAGAGGCCGACGCCGGTGAGCGTGATCAACAAGCAGGTACCGCCGGCGGTGCAGGCGATCCTCGACCGCCTGCTCGCGAAGGACCGCGATCGGCGCTACCGCACGGCGGAGGAGGTCATCCGCGACATCGACAAGGCGGCGAAGGGGGAGGCCGTGGCCGCGCCGGCGCCCTCGCGGAAGGGGCTCGGGGTCTACGCCGGCGTCGCGACGCTGCTCATCGCGGGCGCGCTCGCCGGGTGGAAGTGGCCTCACAGCGTCCAGCCGACCCCGCAGCCGGCGCCGGTCGTCACGCCGGGCGGCAGCGGCCAGGCGCAAGTGACGCCGCCGGTGCCGGTCGAACAGCCGACCGCGGTCATCGTCCTCGACTTCAAGGACCTCAAGGGGGACAAGGACAACCACTGGATGGAGGTCGGCATCCCCGAACTCCTCCTCGGTAAGCTCGACGCGGCGCTCGGGGCGGACGTCGTGCCGCGAGAGGTCCTCCTCGACACGATGGCCCAGGCCATCGGCAAGAAGGTCGCCGCGGCCGGCGCCGACGTGCACCTGAGCCTCGGGCCGGACCTCGAGAAGGTCGTCGCGCAGCTCCACGGGCGTGTCATCGTCATGGGGAACTTCGTCGTCGTCGCGAATGGTCAGCTCCGCATCACCGCGAACGTGTACGAGCGGAAGGCTGGGGCCACGACCCTGACGAGGCTTGACACGATCACCGAGAATGGGTCGCCCGACGACCTCTTCGGGCTCGTCGACGACCTCGCGGGGCGTGTGGCTGGCCTTTCGCAGCCGGCCCCGGCGGCCGCCGCGGCGCCGAGCCTCGGCCTGATCGCGCCGGCCCCGCCGGCGAGCGACCCGGCTGGCGACCAGCGGGCCTCCGACGCGAAGATGAAGGAAGAGGGTGCCCAGCATCAGAGGCGGGCCGGGCGGCTGGCGCGCTTCGACAACATGGTCAACAATGCGAGGGAGTCGAACTCGATCTACGGTGCAATCTGGGCTGACAAGGCGAACGTCCGCGCGCTGAAGATGCCGGGGTCGCCCGTGGAGGGCGCGAAAGGCGTGGAGGCCCAGAAGCTCGACAAGGAGCCCCAGGCAGGCGCGGCCGGCGGCGAGGCGCTCGCGGACGAGAAAAAGGACATGGAGAAGCTCCTCCGCGACGACCTCCTCGCCCGGACGAAGCGGATCTGCCAGAACCTGCAGGTGTGCGAGGACCTGGACCTCAAGGGTCAGAAGGCGATGCGGAGCAGCCAGGAGTTCATCGACACGCTCTGCAACGAGGAGTGCAAGGAGACGCTGGAGCAGAAGTACCAGAGCCTCTGCAAGGACGAGAAGGCGGGCGACGCGGGGAAGAACAGTTCGAAGGGCAAGTAGGGGCAGGGGACCCTTTCGCGAGCGATGACCATGGCATGCACAGACTGGGCGGAGCGGATCTCCGCGCTCATCGACGAGGAACTGACGCCCGAGGAGCGGGGCGCGGTCGAACAGCACCTCGCCGCCTGCGCCGAGTGCGCGAAGGCGGCCGAGGGGCTGCGCCGCGTGTCGCGCCTCGCGCGCGCCCTGCCGCGCGTCACCGCGCCGGTCGGCCTGGCGGAGGCGGTCCGCGCCGCAGTGGCCCCGGCCCGCCCGATTCCCTTCCTCACGCGCTATCGCGTCGTGATCCAGTCGGCCGCGGCGCTCGTCGCCGCCCTCCTGGTCGTGTACGCCTTCTACTCCCCGGCGAACCCTCTGAACGAGCGGTCCGCGACGCCCGAGCTCGCGAAGAAGGAGGGGCCCTCCGACTCCGACATGCGCGCGCGCCAGGTGGCGCTCGGAGTGAACAAGGAGAAGAGCGAGCGTGCCGCGCGGCTTGACGACCACGCGGTCGCGGCAGTGCCGGGCGCCACCCAGGGCGGCGGCGGGGCCGCGAAGCCCGCCTCGCCCGCCGAGGAGGCCGACGCCGCGAAGAAGTGGAAGGAGCAGGCAGGGGAGCGCGAGAAGCTCGCGAAGGGACCGGGGGGTGCCGGGACGCCAGCGCCCCAGCCCGCCGCGCCGGATGCGGACGCCCCCGCGCCGCCGATGGCCCCTGCGGGGAAGGCGCCGCAGGACCCGTCGAAGGACCTCGCCGCGCGCGACAAGGATCGCCAGGAGGGGCTCTCGACCGACCTCCTCGTCCAGGCCCAGGAGGTCCGGATGCGCTGCGCCGATGCGGGAGACGCGGAGGCCAAGGTGACCCGCCTGCTGAACGACCTCCGCGTGAGCTTCAGCGTCACGCAGAACCACACGACGCACGTCGTCCTCGAGGTCCCCGCGGACCGGGCCGACGAGGTCATCGCCGCCCTCGACAAGCTCGAGCCGTCCCGCTTCGGGTTCTACGCGACGAACCGGGCGGACGAGGCCGAGGCGAAGTCCGACTCCGTCATGAAGGGGGGCGAGGCGGCGGCCTCGGGGCGCAGCCACGCGGAGCCGCACCGGCCCGCGGATGGCAGGCTCTCCGCGAGCCTGATCGAGGAGGGATATCGCCGGGCCGCGGGCAAGACCATCGACAAGGCCGCAAGCGACCCGGCCGAGGATCGCAAGGCGCCCGCGTCGCTGCGGCTCATCATCTCCTTCGATTCGACGTCCGCCGAGTCGCAGCCCGCGGACGAGGGGAAGTAGGCCTCACGCCCAGGCGTTCGCGCGGGCGAGGCGCTTCCACGAGGCGTAGAGCGCGACCGCGGTCCCGCCGAGGGCCAGCACGAGGTAGAAGGCCCACACCGGCGGGACGGCTTGGTCCCGGAACAACTCCCTTGCCCCGTTCCAGCCGCCGATCGACAGCGACGCGAGGAAGGGGCTCGACACGCCCCACATCGCCAGGTCGGTCGGGGGAATCGTCGTGAACTGGTCGAGCACGGCGAAGGCGGCCACCGGCACGACGGCGAACAGGAAGACCGTGGAGTAGGTCGCAATCATCGCCCCGGCCGAGGAGCGGAACACCAGGCTCATCATCAGTCCGGTTGCGGTGCTGATCAGGAGCGTCGCGAAGACGACGAGGAGGTTCAGGCCGACGTTCACCGCCAGCCCTGCCATCGTCATCCCCATCGTCTGGGCGTTGCCGATCGCAAGGAACGAGATCGGGACCGGAACGAGCAGGAAGATGGTGAGGACGCCGAGGAACCGAACGATGGCGCGGAACTTCCCCAGGAGGATGTCCGCGGGGGTCAGGAGCGTCGTGCGGAGGAGGTCGTCGGTCCCTCGCTCCCGCTCCTGGGTGAAGGCGTTCGCCGCGAATGCGGGGGCGATCAGCAGCACGCAGAGGTCGAGATACCCGAAGAACACCGGCGTCTTCCCCGCCGACAGGAAGAACCCCGCGACCATCGTGAGGACGAGCGTCCCGACGAGGATCGCCCTGACCAGCCCCGTCCCGCGGCCGAAGATCTCGCAGGTCACCTCCTTCATGTAGATCGGGTTCATCCCGTCGGGGAGGTACCCCTTCGGGCGCTCGGGCCACAGGAAGCTGTCGGGGAAGTAGTCGCGCTGGAGCTGCATGACCGCCTGGTCGTCGGGGCGCTCCTCCTCGGCGGGGCGGTCGGCGGTGTTCGGCGGGCGCGACAGGCGCGCGCAGATGACGGCGAACAGGATCAGGAGGATGACCGTCTCCAGGAAGTTCAGGAATGCGGCCGTCTCGGGGTGGTAGAACCCCTCGCTGCCGAGCGCGAGGAGGACCGCGATGATGCCGATCGGCAGGCAGGAGAGGTAGGTGACGACGAGCGCTCCGTGCGTGCGCCCGCAGATCGCGCTCGCAGTGAGGCCGATCCCGCCGACGAGCACGGTGAATCCGAGGAGGTGCATCCCGAGCGCGACGACCTCGTCCCCTCCGACGCCCCCCAGGAAGTAGCAGAGGCCGAGCACGGGGAGCGCGGAGAGCACCAGGAAGACGAGGAAGAGCACGCTCGCCATGAGCTTGCCCCACGCCACCTGCGCCGGCGAGATGGGCGAGACGAGGAGCATCTCGAGCGTCCCCGCCTCCTTCTCCGAGGTCAGCGACCCGGCGACGAAGACCGGCGCGAGGAGCGTCACGAGCGCGAACATGGAGACGCCGAGCGTCTGGAAGATCGAGCGGGAGAGGGCCGCCTCGACGCCGACCTTCTCCCCCTTCGGCCACGCGAGCAGAACGACGGCCGCAAGGCACCCGACGAATACCACCTGGGCGAGGAACGCCCGGTGGCTGCGCAGGCCCAGCCTCAGCTCGCGCTGGAAGACCGCGTTCGCCACTAGGAAACCTCGCCCTTCGTGATGCGGAAGAAGGCCTCCTCGAGGGTGACCTCCACCTCGCGGAACCAGACGAGCGGGAACTCCTCGCGCGCGAGGGCGCCGTGGAGCAAGGCGATCGCCTCGTCGGTGCCCGCGTAGTCGAACTTCACCTGGTGGTCGATCCGCTCCACGTTCTCGACGTGCTTGGTCGTCGCGAGGCGGGTCTCCAGCTCGATTTCGCGTGAGAGCACGCTCACCTCGATCACGTGCCGCTCGCTGAACTGGCCGACGATTTCCTGGACCGGCGCGCACGCGAGGAGCTGTCCGCGCTCGATGATCCCGATCTTGTTGCAGAGGTCGGCGAGGTCCGAGAGGATGTGGCTCGAGATGAGGATCGTCTTCCCCATCTGCTTCAGCTCGCGCAGGAGCGCCTTGATCTCCACGCGAGCCCGCGGGTCGAGGCCGCTCGCGGGCTCGTCGAGGATCAGGACCGGCGGGTCGTGGAGGAGCGTCTTCGCGAGTCCGAGCCGCTGTCGCGTGCCGCGCGAGAGGCCGTTCACGAGGTCGTCCCGCTTGTGCGCGAGGTCTACGAGCGTGAGGACGTCGTCGATGATCTTCTTCCGGCGCGTGAGCGCGATGCCGTAGGCGAGCGCGAAGAAGTCGAGGAACTCCCAGACGCGCATGCCGTCGTAGACGCCGAAGTGGTCGGGGAGGTAACCGATCCGCCTGCGGACTTCGCGGACCTGTTTGCGGACGCTGAACCCCTGGATCGTCGCGTCGCCCATGGTCGGGTCGAGGAGGGTTGCGAGGAAGCGGATCGTGGTCGTCTTCCCCGCGCCGTTCGGGCCGATCAGGCCGAAGACGTCGCCGGCCTCGATGTCGAACGAGAGCTTCTCCACCGCGACCTTGCCGTCGTAGACCTTGCGGAAGTTGCGAATCTCGACGGCGGGCATGGACACCTCATCTCTTCGGGGAAAGTTCTGGGAGAGGATACCAGCGGTCGGGGGCTCTGTGGCCGAGTGGGTTCTGTTCCTGAGGGTTGCGGTACCGGATCTCGCGCGTGAATGGGTTCGTGGGGATGGACCCGAGGCCAGACGATCCCTTCGACCAACCTGACGCGCTCCAAGACCAGGCCTCCACCGCTCGCCTGAACGACCCGGGGGTCGGCGAGCCGTCCCACAGCGGCGTCAGGCTCCAGACGGGCTTGTCGCCGTCGTTGACGCTGATCCGTCGGCGGCAGAATGCGGTCAGGTTCGGTACCCCCGCCAGGCAACCGTCCCAGCGAATCGGAAGGATGTAGACCGTCAGGCCGAGGTCGATCTCAATCTCCCGTCCGGCGAATCGCAACGAGGAGGGCTCGTCGAGGACCGGAAACACGACGAATGCCGGATCGCCATCTCGCGATAGGGGCGCGATACTCGAGCTGATCGCTGTCACCGCCTCCTCGGGCACCTTGGCCGCGAGGAGTTCCTTGTACAGGTCCTTGAACATGCGGTCTCGATCCTGGAAGACGGCTGGCATGACTCCTCGAAAGCCGCCTGAGGCGAGCGACTCCGAGAGCCGCACCGCGCCGCTTCCGAACGAGAGGATCGGCGCGATCGGCGTTCCGCGGGCGGGTCGCGACACCGTCACCTCGATCAGGCTTCCATGCGGCGCTGCCTGCGCGACGATGGCGGGCTCGAGCTCGATCGGCCTCTCGGTGCGGAGACACGTCACGTCGCGCGGGAGGATCGACAGCTCCGGGATGCGCGCCGGTCCGCCGTCCTCGATGATGGCGATGGGCGACTCCCCAATCGCGCTCCATTGCTTCCGCCCGACGAGCGTCAGCGCCTCCCGCGCATCGAGGGTCGCGACGTCCACGGTCTGCGACACCGTCGTGAAGAAGCCGCAGTAGCGGATCTCGCGCCCCGCGGTGCCGTCGAGGCCCAGCTCGATCACCTTCACGTGCCGCACCGACGGGGCCGCCTTCGCGTTCATCGAGGCGTTCCCGTACGCGTATGTCGCGAACCCGATCGAGAGCACGAGGAGGCTGACCCAGGCGTATTCGCGCCGGTGCGCCCCGCGCCACGCGACGAGGTTCAGGACGCACGCGAGGAGGTAGAGGCCGAGGTAGACCGCGATCGTCCGGACCGGCGGGACCCGGTAGGCCGACTTCCGGAACGAGTCGACCACGCGCGTCTCGAAGTCGACCTCCGTCTTCGCGGGCGATCCCCTCCTCCCGTATCCCCGTTGCCGCGATGCGTCCGGGGCATCCGGCGCGCGGAACGCCGAGAAGCAGCGGTAGTCGACGAGGTGCTCGAGGAGCAGGTCGAACCCCCTCGCCGTCGTCGCCTGCTCGCTCGCGAGGTCGAACGGCACGACGCAGACGCGGCCCAGGCCGACGCGCCGCTCCAGGAGGAGAGGGGTCCCCTCCTGCGTGGCCCACAGCGGCGTCTCCGTCGAGGTGAGCTTCGCCGCGAGGATGGTCTTGGCGGCCACGGGTCTCGTCAGACCGACCATCCGTGCGAGCGCCTCGGGGACGTTCACCTCCGTCCGCCCCGTGCAGGTCCCAGGGAGAATCGCCGCGAGCGGGCCTCCGTAGAACGACTGCGCCGCGTCGCCGCCCGTGATAACGAGGCTTCCTCCCATGCGGACCCAGTCGATGATCGCCTGCGCCTGCTCCGCCGAGAGGTCGCGCTCGACCTGGTCGACCCAGAGGAGCCCCTCGACGCCATCGAGGCCGCGCCAGCTCTCGGGGATGTCGTCCGCGCCGATCTGGTAGGCGATCCGCTCGGGGAAGTACTCCTCCAGGTTCGGCCCCGGGTTCCTCCGTTCGATGCGCGCCAGGAGGACCTTCGGCAGGTTCCCGGCGACGAGGACGGTGTCGTAGGTATCGCCGATGAAGTTGACCGGCAACCCGACGAGCGCCTTGTGCGAGTCGAAGTCCGACCCGACATAGACGGAGGTCTCCTCGCCGCCCAGCCAGATCTCGATCGAGAACCGCTTCTTCGCGTCTTTGGCGAGCTGGATCGGCCGCTGGTAGTGGTGGTCGTAGACCTGGGAGCCCGAGCCCTCGACCTCGACCCGGACGGTCCCCGACAGGTCGCGGCCCGTGCGGTTCTCCAGCTCGACGCGGACGGGGTGCCAGCGGGAGGCCTTCGTCGTGGCCTCGTTCTCGGCCCAGTCGAGGCGGGCCTTCAGGTGCACCCCCTCCGATTCGGCGAGGACGGCGGTCGCGGCGAGGAGGAGGACGGCGACGACGGGCGTGCGCGGCATGGCTGGGATCACGGTATCACGGCGATCCCGGGGTGTCAAACGGGCATCCGGCACACGGCGATTGGCCGAACGCCGCCGCTCTGCCGCCCGCTCCGCGGGCTGCCTCCCAGCTCGTGGCTCGGGTGTCCGCGGGCTCGCGCCCGCGGCTATTCCCTGCCGCCCGCTCCGCGGGCTGGGCCCGGGCCCGCTCCGCGGGCTAGGCCCGGGCCCGCTCCGCGGGCTAGGCCCGGGCCCGCTCCGCGGGCTGGGCCCGGGCCCGCTCCGCCGGCTGGGCCCCGGCCCGCGCCGCCGGC
>Ga0082335_1005801_pt1 | contig 16622 bp, 16 predicted proteins | sample Subgrocontami58m_FD_72375 | JGI IMG/M metagenome (GOLD analysis project Ga0082335, IMG submission 72375) | Subsurface groundwater microbial communities from S. Glens Falls, New York, USA - GMW37 contaminated, 5.8 m (SPADES assembly) (version 2) ... | reverse complement strand
GACGCGCCGGCGGCCAGCGGCGGCCCCTGGGTGCGGGCGAGCGGGAGGGCGACCGCCCGCGCGGCCGTGAGGTCGGTCGCGCGAACGGTCTGTAGCGGCTTGAGGAAGCTCTCGAGTCCGAGTCCGCCGGCGCCGCGCGCGAGGCCGCCGGTTGGGAGCACATGGGTCGCGCCGGCGGCATAGTCGCCGACGACCGCCGACGTGCCGACGAACACGGTGCCGGCGTTGCGGACGCGGCCGGCGAGCAGCTCCGCCTCGGCGCCGAGCAGCTCAAGGTGCTCGGGGGCGTAGGCCTCCGAGCGCGCCAGCGCCTCGTCCAGGCTCGCCACAGTCTCGACAGATACGTTGTCATATCCGGCAACGAGCCTAGCGACCACCCCGGACAGAGCCGCGTCCGGTGTGAGCAGGAGCGCCTCGCTGTCGGCGCCGTGCTCGGCCTGCGCCAGCAGGTCGGCCGCGCAAGCGGCGGCGTCGGCGTCGGCGGAGGCGATCACGACCACCTCGCTCGGGCCCGCAGGAAGGTCGATCGCCACCTGCGTCGAGCAGAGCAGCTTGGCGGCGGTCACGTAACGGTTGCCCGGGCCGACGATCTTGTCCACCGGCGCGATCGTCTCGGTGCCGTACGCGAGTGCCGCGACCGCCTGGGCGCCGCCGACGGCGTACACCTCATCGAGCCCGAGCTCGCGGGCCGCGGCGAGCGTCGCCTCGGCGGGGCGCGGCGTGACGACGGCGATGCGCCCGACGCCGGCGGCGAGGGCCGGCACGGCCGCCATCACGAGCGACGAGGGGTAGGCGGCTCGGCCACCCGGGACGTAGATCCCGACCGAGGCGAGCGGCACGAAGCGCCGCTCGGCGAAGACGCCCGGCACCGCCTCGACCGCGGTGTCCGGAGGCCGCTGCGGAGCGCAGAACGCCTCGACTGCAGCCGCGAGGGAGCGCACGGCGACGAGCGCATCGCCGTCGAGCCGCGCCGCCGCGAGCCGCTCCGCCGGAACGCGCAACTCCGGCCGCTCGCCGTCGAGCTTCTCGGTCCAGTCGAGGAGCGCCGCGTCGCCGCGCGTCCGCACGTCCGCCACGATCTCGGCGACACGCGGCCACACCTCCTCCAGCGCCGCACCCCTCACGGCACGAGCCTCTCGATCGGCAGCACGAGGATCCCCGACGCTCCGGCGGCCCGCAGCTGCGGCAGCAAGTCCCAGATCTGGTCGGCCTCGACCGCGGCGTGGATCGCGATCTGCCCCTCCTCGGCGAGGGTCAGCACCGAGGGCGCGCCGAGGCCCGGCAGCACGTCGCGAATCGCCGCGAGCGCCGACTCGGGCGCGTTCATCATCACGTAGCGCCGCCGCCGCGCCGCGACGACGCCCGAGAGCATCAGCTCCAGCCGCTCGACCTGCTCGCGCCGCTCGGCGAGCGCGGTGCGACTGCCGACCAGCACTGCCTGGGACGAGAGCAGCCGGCCGATCAGCCGGAGTCCGTTCGCGCTCGCCGTCGTCCCGGTCGAGACGAGATCCACGATCGCGTCGGCGAGGCCGAGACGCGGCGCCGCCTCGACCGAGCCGGAGACGGGCACGAGCTCGGCCGCGATCCCGCGCTCCGCCAGAAGCGCGCGGGTCGAGACCGGATAGGCCGTGGCGACGCGCAGCCCGGCGAGGTCGGCGAGCTCTCGCTGGGGCGCGTCCACGGGCACGGCGGCCTCGAGCGTGCAGCGGGCAAAACCGAGCTCGGCGAGCGTGAGCACGTCGGCCTCGGCCTCGGCGACGAGGTTCGCGCCGGTGATGCCGACGTCCACGACGCCGTCCTGCACGTACTCGGGGATGTCGTGCGGCCGCACGAGCAGCAGATCGACCGGCGCGTTCGCGCAGGGGACGAGCAGCGCGCGCTCGGTCGCCTCGAAGCTGAGGCCGGCGTCGGCGCAGAGCTTGAGCGCCGGCTCCGCCATCCGCCCCTTCGACGGGACGGCGAGCGTGAGCCGGCCGTTCTCGCCGGCGCGGGTGAACACGTCGCTGCCCACCTAGCGCCTCTTCGGCCTTGCGTGCATGCGCTCGAGCGCGATCCGGTAGCCGCCGGTGCCGTGGCGCAGCCACTGCGCGACGCGGCTGACGGTGGCGGTCGAGGTCGGTACCCGCTCGGCGATCTCGAGGTACGGCACGCTCTGCTCGAGCAGCTTCACGGTCTGCCACCGGTGCACGAGCGCCTCGAGCTCCGTGAAGGTGCAGAGATCCCGCAGGAACCGCGCGACCTCGTCGCGGGCGCGCAGCGAGAGGAGGGCGTCGGCAAGGTCGTCGAGCCCGGAGATCGGCTCGATGTCGCGCTCCAGCGGGGCAGGTGCCGTTCGGTTGCGTACCATCGTGAACACATGATAGCATGTTAACATGCCAGCGCGCAAGCACGACACCTCCTTCACGGTCTACCCGGCGATCGACGTCCTCGACGGGCGCGTCGTGCGCCTCGCCGAGGGGGCGCGCGAGCGCGTCACGGTCGAGGGCGGCGATCCGGCAGAGGCGGCGCGGCGCTTCGCGGCCGAGGGCGCCTCCTTCCTGCACCTCGTCGACCTCGACGGCGCCTTCTCCGGCTCTCCCTCGCCCGGGCTCGTGGACAGCGTAGCCGCCGCCGGCCTGCCCGTGCAGGCCGGCGGCGGCTACCGCGACGTTGCCGCGATCGACGCCGCGCTCGCTGCCGGCGCCGCGCGCGTCATGGTGGGGACCGCGGCGCTCTCCCCCGCGTTCCTCGCGGACGCCGCGGCGCGGTTCGGCGAGCGCCTCGTCGTCGCGATCGACGCCCGCGACGGCCGCGTCGCCGTCGAGGGCTGGACGCGCGCCTCGCAGCTCTCCCCCGCCGAGCTCGCCGCCCGCTGCGCCGAGGCCGGGGTCCGCCGCCTGCTTGTGACGAGCACGCGCCGCGACGGGTCGCTCGCGGGCCCCGACCTCGGCCTGCTGGAAGACGTGCTCCCCTGCAGGCTGCCCGTGCTGGCCGCAGGCGGCGTCGCCTCGCTCGGCGACCTCCTCGCGCTCCGAGACCTCGGCTGCGAGGGTGCCGTCGCCGGCAGCGCGCTCTGGCGCGGGCGCTTCACCCTGCCGGAGGCGCTCGCCGCCGTCGCCGGCTAGCGAGCCGCGGCGCGCAGGCCGGGCCGGACGAGCCGCGGTGGAGCCTTCAGCCCCGCGTCCTTGACCGAGCGCTCGACCGGTGTCACGAGCGGCGCGGCGGCAAACGAGGACCGCCGCCGCTCCTCGGGCGCATCGGCGTAGAGCGTCGTCCGCTGCCGCGGCACGCGCCCGGCGGAGCGGATCAGCGCCTCCATCCGCTCCGGGGGCATCTCCTGGCCGTGCTCCGAGCCGGCCGCTCGTGAGATGGACTCGTTCATCAGCGTGCCGCCGAGGTCGTTGACGCCGGCTGCGAGGGCCGCGCGCACCCCTTCGCCCCCGAGCTTCACCCAGGAGGCCTGGACGTTCGTGATCGCCGGGTGGAGCGCGAGCCTGGCGACGGCATGCACGAGCAACGTCTCGCCGAAGGTCGGCCCCGAGCGCGCCTGCCCCTTCAGCCACATCGGCGCCTCCATGTGCACGAACGGGAGCGGCACGAACTCGGTGAAGCCGCCGCTCGCCGCCTGCTGCTCGCGCGCCCGCAGCAGGTGCCGCGCCCAGTTCCGCGGCCCGTCGACGTGCCCGAACATCATCGTCACGTTCGAGCGCAGGCCGGCCCGGTGCGCCTCGTCGTGCACCTCGAGCCACTGTGCCGTCGTCACCTTGTCCGGACAGATGACGCGGCGCACCTCGTCGTCGAGGATCTCCGCGGCGGTCCCGGGCAGGGAGCCGAGCCCGAGGTCGCGCAGGCGCGCGAGGTAGTCGCCGAGCGGGACGCCGAGCGTCGCCGCGCCCTGCCAGACCTCGAGAGCGGAGAACGCGTGGATGTGGAGGCCGGGCAGCTCCCGCGCGATCGCCTCGACGACCGAGGCGTAGTAGTCGCCGTCGAACCCCGGGTGGATGCCTCCCTGGAGGCAGACCTCGACGGCCCCGCGCTCCCAGGCCTCGCGGCAGCGCCGGACAATCTCCTCGAGCGGGACGAGGTACGGCGCTCCGCGCAGGTTCTCCGCCAGCTTCCCCTTCGAGAAGGCGCAGAAGCCGCACCGGAAGTAGCAGACGTTCGTGTACTGGATGTTCCGCGTGACGACGTAGCTGACCGTGTCGCCGCTCACCTCGCGCCGGAGTCGGTCGGCGGCGGCGAAGACCCGCTGGCGCTCCTCCCCGCGGGCGCGGAAGAGACGGACGAGCTCGTCCTCGCCGAGCTCCACGCCGGTCAGCTCGAGCGGGAGCGCGTCGCGGCGGACGGCGAAGGGAGCGGCGACGTCCTCGCCGGGCGCCCAGCCGTCCTCGCGCGCGAGCCCGAGCGCGTCGGAGGCGCGCAGCACGGCGGGCGCGAGGCCCGGGTCGGCCCAGCGCCCGAGGTCGGCGACGTACTCCGGGTAGAGCGGCAAGCGCGGGGCGAGCTCGAGCCCACGGCTCCGCGTCGCCTCCTCGAGCAGATGGAGCTCCGGCCAGGGCGCCTCGGGGTTGACGTGATCGATCGTCACGGGCGAGACGCCGCCCCAGTCGTCGATGCCGGCGTCGAGCAGGCGCGGGAAGTCGCCGTAGGCGAGGTTCGGCGGCGCCTGCACGTGCCACTCCCGGCCGAGCAGGATGCGGGCGGCGGCGATCGTCCAGAGGTGGTCGTCGAGGCTCGGCTCGGGGTGGCCGGCCATGCGCGTCCCCGGCTTGGCGCGGAAGTTCTGGACGATCACCTCCTGGACGTGGCCGTGGCGGTCGCCCAGCTCCTTCAGCGCGAGCAGGGCCTCCAGCCGCTCCTCGCGCGTCTCGCCGATCCCGATCAGGATCCCGCTCGTGAAGGGGATCGCGAGCTCGCCGGCGAGCCGGATCGTCTCGAGCCGCACGGCGGGGTCCTTGTCGGGCGAGGCCCAGTGCGGGCCGCCGCGACGCGAGAGCCGCTCGGCGGCGGTTTCGAGCATGATCCCCATCGACGCCGCGACCGGCCGCAGCGCGACGAGCTCCTCGCGCGTCAGCACGCCGGGGTTGAGGTGGGGCAAGAGGCCGGTCTCGTCGAGCACGAGCCGGGCCATCTGCGCGAGGTACTCGAGGGTCGAGTCGCAGCCGAGCGCCCGCAGCTCGTCGCGGGCGACCTTGTAGCGCAGCTCGGGCTTGTCGCCGAGCGTGAAGAGCGCCTCGGTGCAGCCCCGCTCGGCGCCGGCCCGCGCGATCGCGAGCACCTCGCCGGCGGTCATGTACGCCCGCTCGCCGCGGCGCGGCGGCCGGGCGAAGGTGCAGTAGCCGCAGACGTCGCGGCACAGCGTCGTCAGCGGGACGAAGACCTTGGGCGAGTACGTGACGAGCGGGCTGGGCCGCAGCCTGCGCGCCTCGGCGAGGAGGTCGTCGAGCGGGGCTGCGAGCAGGTCCTGCATCTGTGACATGTCAGCTTACGCTTCCGCCGCCACGTAACACGATCGTACGTGGCTCCTACGCCCGATAGCCCCAGAGCGCGCCGAACTGGATCCACTTGCCCTTCTCCCAGCGCTCGAGCTGGGCCTGCTCGATCGGGAAGCGCTCGGTCGCGGTCGTCTTGGCGACGATCCCGGGCAGGAGGAATGGATTCGAGACGACGTTCAGCTTCGCCGTCTGCGCCATCACCGAGGCGCGCGTCGGATTCTTCCCCGCCGCCTTCAGCACCTCGACCATCGTGTAGGCGACGGCCATCCCGTAGCCGTGGTAGGCGTCCTTCCAGTTCGCGCCCGGCGCGTACGCCTTGAGGATCTGCCGGTAGAGCTTGACGCCCGGGTCGTTCACCCACTTCGGATCGGTCGGGTCCTTGAGGAAGACCCCCGAGAGCGCGCCCTCGACCGACCTGCTCCTGCCGCCCTCGGAGGCGATGGTCATGATGCTCGACGCGCTGGACACGATGTTGTCGAAGATCAGCGGCTTCCAGCCCAGCTTGTTCGCGAACACGAAGGACTGGATCGCGAAGCGCGGCGTCGCGAAGATCATCAGGGTGTCCGCGCCGGAGGCCTTCAGCTTGGCGATCTGGGACTGGACGTCGGAGGCCGTGACCTCGTAGGGCTCGGCGGCGGCGATCTTGACGGTGGAGCGCTGGATCCCCTGCTTCAGGCCGGCGAGCAGGTCCTTGCCGTAGTCGTCGTTCTGGAAGATGACGGCGATCTTGGCGCCGGGCTTCGTGCGCGCGAGGTACTTGCCGTAGATCCAGCCCTCCGCCTGGTAGCTGGGCTGGAAGCCGGCTGTCGTCCACGGGTACTTCGCGAAGTCGCGGCCGAACGAGGTCGAGCCGGAGGCCGGGAAGAGCTGCGGCACCTGGAGCTGGTTGAGGTAGCTCTGGATCGCCTGGTTGTGCTCGGTCCCGACGGAGTTGAAGATCGCGAAGACCTTGTCGGACTCGACCAGCTGGCGCGTGGCCTGCACCGTCTGCGCCGGGTTGTAGGCGTCGTCGAGGTACCTGTAGTCGATCTTCCGCCCGTTCACGCCCCCCTTGGCGTTGACGTACTTGAAGTACGCCTCCGCGCCGCGCGCGACCGAGGAGAAGGCCGACGCCGAGCCCGAGAGGGGAGCCGTGCCGCCCAGGAGGATCGAGGTCGGCGTGATCCCCGGATCGGCGTTTCCTCGCGCGAACGCGCCAGGGATGCCGGCCAAGAGGGCGACGCAGAGCGCCGCGCAGGTGAGGGCGAGCTTCCCGCTCATCGGTCTCCTTCGGGACGGAGGCGCTTACCGCGGTCGAGTGTACAGCCGCCGTGCGAGCGGTAGCACCCGGCGGAGGAGGCCTGCGACGCCGCCCGGCAGGGCGAGCATGATGGCGATCAGGATGACGCCGTAGACCACGGCCGGTGCGCCCGGCGACTTCGAGACCTCCTGCGACCAGAGCGGCAGGAACTGGACGAGAACGGCGCCGACGATGAGCCCCGAGAGCGTCCCCAGGCCCCCGACGACGAGGCCGACGAGCAGGAAGATCGAGAGCGTGATCGGGAACGTGTCCGGATTGACGTACGTGTTCGCGATCGCGTACAGGGCCCCGGCGACCCCCGCGTAGGCGGCGCTGATGGCGAACGCCAGCGTCTTGTAGGTGGCGAGGCTGACGCCGGACGACGCCGCCGCGGACTCGCTGTCGCGCACCGCCCGGAACGCTCGCCCGATCCGGCCGCGGAGCAGGAGCCAGGCGGCCGCGAGGAGGACGAGCGCGATCGTCCACGAGAGGTAGTAGAGCCAGTCGTAGAAGGCGAGCTTGTGGCCGAAGACGTGGACCCCGGAAATCGAGCCGGTCAGACCCTTGATGCCGAAGAGGTTGATGCCGGTGCCGCCGCCGGTGAAGGTCTCGAACTTCTTGAAGACCGCGGGCGCCGACACTGCAATCGCGAAGGTCGCAAGCGCCAGGTAGAGCCCCGAGAGGCGCAGCGCGGGAACGCCGAAGAGGAAGCCCGCGATTCCGGCCACGAGCGCCGCGAGCGGAATCGTCCAGACGTCCTTGAGGTCGTTGGCGAAGGTATGGCCGCCGATCCTCAGCCCCTGGTCGGAGATGAGGATCGCCGTCGTGTAGGCGCCGACCGCCATGAAGGCGCCGTGCCCGAGCGAGATCTGGCCGGTGTAGCCGGTGAGAATGTTCAGGCCGACGAGCGCGATCAGGTAGATGCCGACGTACGCGAACTGCTGCGCGCGGAACTCGCTGACGAACGCCGGCAGGACGAGGACGACGGCGGTCGCGGCGACGAACAGCGCAACGACGGAGGCAGTGCGAGACGGCAGACGGTGGCTCACACGCGCTTCACCTCCGGCTTGCCGAGCAGCCCGGCCGGACGGACGAGCAGGACGGCGAGGATGAGGAGGAGCGCGAGCGGCAGGCGCAGCTCGGCCGCGGTCAGGTCGATGTGGATGAACCACAGGTCGAGCTTCGCATAGGTGCCGATCAGGTTCAGTCCCACGCCCAGCAGCAGGCCGCCGACGATCGCACCGACCGGCGAGTCGATACCCCCGAGCACCGCCGCCGCGAACGCGTAGAGGAGGATCGCCTGCATCATCTGCGGGTCGAGGAAGACGGTCGGCGCGGCGAGCATCCCGGCCACGGCGCCGAGCATCGCGGCGAGGCCCCAGCCCAGCGCGAGCATCCAGCCGACCCGCACGCCGACGAGCCGGCTCGCCTCGGGGTTGAGCGCCGAGGCGCGCAGCGCGAGCCCGAGCTTCGTGAAGCGGAAGAAGGCCCAGAGCGCGACGACGAACCCGAGCACGACGCCGAGCGTGCCGACGTCCTGGAGTGAGATCGCGACGCCGCCGATGTCCACGGTCCGGGTCGGGAAGGGGCTGTCGAAGGCGCGCACCTCACCGGTCCAGATCCAGGTCGCCAGGCCGTTGAGGACGAGGATGAGGCCGATCGTGACGATCACGATCGTCAGCACCGAAGCGCCCTGGATCGGGGCGATGACCGCGCGCTGGATCACGACGCCGCCCAGGAACGAGATCGCGAGCGTCGCGAAGAACGCGCCCCAGAACGGGAAGCCGTGGTTGACGTCGAGCGTCCAGGCGATGTACGTCGCGAACATCGCCATCTCGCCCTGAGCGAAGTTGATGACGCCCGTGGAGCGGTAAATGATCACGAGCGCGAGTGCGAGCGCGGCATAGACGGCGCCCGAGGCGAGGCCGGAGACGACCTGCTGTCCGAGCTCGCTGAACGCGAAGGCGACCGGCATCGTCAGTACCCCAGGTAGCTCTTCCGCACGGACTCGTTGCCGCGCAGCTCGGCGCTCGTCCCCTCGACCGCGACCCGCCCCACTTCGAGCACGTAGGCCCGCTCGGCGACCTCGAGCGCGATCTTCGCGTTCTGCTCGACGACGAGCACCGTCAGGCCCTCCTTGGCGTTCAGCTCGTGCACGATGTTGAAGATCTCCCTCACGATCAGCGGGGCGAGACCGAGCGAGGGCTCGTCGAGGAGCAGCACGCGCGGGCGGCCCATCAGCGCCCTGGCGAGGGCGAGCATCTGCTGCTCGCCGCCCGAGAGCGTGCCCGCGTGCTGGTGCAGGCGCGCCTCGATCCACGGGAAGTACGTGGTGACCCGCTGGACGTCCGCCTTGACCCCCGCCCGGTCGCGCCGCACGTAGGCGCCCAGGCGGAGGTTCTCGAGCACGTCCAGCTCGGCGAAGGTGCCCCGCCCTTCGGGCACGTGCGCGATCCCGAGCCGCGCCGCGCCCTCGGGGCCGCCGCGCAGCTTCCTGCCGTCGAAGGCGATCTCGCCGCCGCGCCGGACGGTGCCGGAGATCGCGCGCAGCGTCGTCGTCTTGCCGGCGCCGTTCGCCCCGAGCACGGCGACGACCTGTCCCTCGTCGACCGTGAGCGAGACTCCGTGCAGCGCCCTGACGGCGCCGTAGCGCGCCTCGACGTCGTGGAGCTCGAGCAGCGGCACTAGCCCTCGCTCCCCTCTTCCTCGGCCCCGAGGTAGGCCTCGATCACGGCCGGGTCGGCCTGCACGTCGGCCGGAGTGCCGCCTGCGATCTTGCGGCCGAAGTTCATGACGTGCACGTGCTCGGAGATCGCCATCACGAGATTCATGTGGTGCTCGACGAGCAGCACCGTGAGCTTGAAGTCGTCCCTGATCTGCTTGATGAACTCACCGAGATCCGCGACCTCCTCGTGGTTGAGGCCGCCCGCCGGCTCGTCGAGCAGGAGCAAGCGCGGCCGCGCGACGAGGGCACGGGCCAGCTCGACCCGCTTCTGCGTCCCGTACGGCAGCCCGGCGGCCGGGAACGAGACCCGCTCGCCGAGCCCGACGTACTCGATGATCTCCAGCGCCTCGCGCTCGCCGGCGTCCCGCCGCGCGTGCGCGCCGACGAGGACGTTGTCCAGCACCGTCATCGTCTTGAAGAGGTTGATGTTCTGAAAGGTGCGTGCGATCCCGCGCTTGACGATCCGGTGCGGCGGCGTGTGCAGGAGGCTCTCGCCCGCGAAGTCGATCTCGCCCTCGTCCGGCTTGTAGAGACGGGTGACGACGTTGAAGAGCGTTGTCTTGCCCGCGCCGTTCGGGCCGATCAGCCCGTGGATCTCGCCCTCCTCGACGTCGAAGCTGACGGCGTCGAGGGCGAGAATGCCGCCGAAGCGCCGCGTGACATTGCGCACGGAGAGAAGCGCCATCAGCGCCATACCCTAAGCTGCGCCCGTGGCGGAGGCAACGGAGACCGGCGGCGGGCACCCGACCGCGGCGAAGGTGCAGGAGCGGCTGCGGGAGCTCGAGCTGGAGGTCGAAGTCCGCGTGCTGCCCGATTCGACCCGCACCGCGGCCGAGGCGGCGGCGGCGTGCGGCTGCGAGCTGGGACAGATCGTCAAGTCGCTCGTCTTTGTGGACGGGGACGGGGACGCCGTGATGTGCCTCTGGGCCGGTGACCGGCAGGTGCCGGCCGAGGAGCTCGGGCTGCGGCGGGCGAGCGCCGACGAGGTGCGCGAGGCGACGGGGTTCGCCGTCGGCGGCGTGCCGCCGCTCGGCCACGACCGGCCGCTGCGCACGATCGTGGACGAGTCGCTGCGCCGGTTCGGGCGCGTCTGGTGCGCCGCCGGGACGCCGCACGCGGTCTTCGAGGTCGAGACGGAGGCGCTCTTCCGAGCGGTGGGCGCCGGCGAGGGGTGCGCGTGAGCTCGCTGCGCGACCTCATACAAGCGATGGCGCGCGGCGACGCGCCGCCCCCGCCTGTGGCGGAGTTCGTCGGCCTGCGGCTCGTCTCCGCGGAGCCCGGCGAGGCCGTCATGGAGATGACCGTCGAGCGCCACCACCACAACCCTATGGGGATGCTCCAGGGCGGCATCGTCGCCACGCTCGCCGACGGCGCGATGGGCTACGCGTACGCCGCGGGCCTCGGGGACGGCGAGAGCTTCACGACGATCGGGCTGCACGTGGACTACGTGAAGGGCGTCCGGGAGGGCACGATCCGAGCGTCGGCGAGGGTCGTCCGCCGCGGCCGGACGATCGGCCTCGTCGAGTGCGACGTCACCGACGCGGAGGGCGCCCTGCTCGCGCGCGCGTCCTCGACGTGCATGACGCTGCGCCCAGAGGGTTAGAGTCGCTCCGTGGACCTGCGCGACACCTCCGGCGAGGCCGAGTTCCGCGCGGGGCTGCGCGCCTGGCTCGCGGCGAACCTGACCGGCGAGCTGCAGGGGCTGCGCGGCGGCGCCCGGCGCTTCGAGGAGCTCGGCCGCGAGTGGAGCCGCAAGCTGTACGACGCGGGGTACATCGGGCTCACGTGGCCGAAGGAGCACGGCGGGCAGGGCGCGCCGTACAGCCACCAGGCGATCTTCCTCGAGGAGATGGCGCGCGCCGAGGCGCCGGGGCACATCGGCGTGATCGGGCTCGGCATGGCCGGGCCGACGATCATCGTCCACGGCACCGAGGCCCAGAAGGGGCGCTACCTCGCGAACATCCTCTCCGCCGACGAGATCTGGTGCCAGGGCTTCTCCGAGCCGGGCGCGGGCTCCGATCTCGCCGCCGTGCGCTGCGGCGCCGAGCTGCGCGGCGACCGCTTCGTCGTCAACGGCCAGAAGGTCTGGTCGAGCTACGCGCAGATCGCCGACTTCTGCATTCTCGTCACGCGCTCCGACCCGGCGTCGCAGGGACACAAGGGCCTCACCTACCTGATCGCCGACATGCGCGCGCCCGGCGTCGAGGTGCGGGGGCTGCGCCAGATCACCGGCGAGGCCGAGTTCAACGAGATCTTCTTCACCGACGTCGAGGTTCCGGCCGAGAACGTCCTCGGCGAGATCGGCGGCGGCTGGCAGGTCGCGATGACGACCCTCCTGCACGAGCGCGGCACGATGGGCTTCTCGCTCACGGCCGTGCTCGAGGTCTCGCTGCGGAAGCTGATCGCGCTCGCGCGGGAACGGGGCGCCGGCGCGGTCCAGCGCGACCGCATCGCGCAGCTCTGGATCGAGCTGCAGGCGCTCCGCTACACGAACTACCGCGCGCTCTCGCAGCTGCTGAAGACGGGCACGCCGGGCCCCGAGGGCTCGGTCTCCAAGCTCGTCTGGTCGGAGGCGAACCAGCGCCTGACGAAGCTCGCGCTCGAGCTGCTCGGCCCCGAGGCGCCGCTCTTCGAGGACGACGCGCCCTGCGGCGGCTTCTGGCAGTACCACCAGCTCCGCAGCCGCGGCAACACGATCGAGGCCGGCACCTCCGAGGTCCTCCGGAACATCGTCGCCGAGCGCGTGCTCGGCCTGCCGAGGGGGAGGTAGTGGACTTCGCCCTCACACCGGAGCAGGAGGAGCTGCGCGGCCAGGCGCGCTCCTTCCTCGAGCAGACGCCCGAGCCGTCGTGGCAGCAGCTCGCCGAGCTCGGCTGGACCGGCGTCTCGGTGCCTGAGGAGGCGGGCGGCGCCGGGCTCGGCTTCCTCGAGGAGGCGATCCTGCACGAGGCGCTCGGACGCGCGCTCCACCACGGGCCGTTCTTCTCCACCATGGCGCTGACCCTGCCGGCGCTGCCGCCCGAGCTGCAGGCGGAGGTCGCCGCGGGCGAGGCGAGCTGGACGCTCTCGACGGGGTCGCTCGTCCCGGATCTCGACACGGCGGCCCGCGTCGCAGTTGTCGCAGGCGACGGCGTCTGGGAGCTCGAGGGCGCCGAGCGGCAGGTGCTGGCCACGACCGACGAGACGCGCCCGCTCGGGCGGCTGGCGGGAGGCGCGGCGATACGGCGGCTGGCGGGGCCGGAGGTCCTGCCCGAGATCCGCCGTCGCGGCCGGGCCGCGCTCGCGCTCGAGGCCTGCGGCGTCGCCCGGCGCGCGCTCGAGCTGGGCGTCGAGCACGCCTCCACGCGCGAGCAGTTCGGGAAGCCGATCGGGATCTACCAGGCGATTTCGCACCCCCTCGCCGACACGTTCGCGGAGGTCGAGCTCGCCCGCTCGCTTTCCCTCTGGGCCGCGTGGTGCGTCGCCGAGGGTGACGGGCAGGCCGAGACCGCGTGCGCCGCGGCCAAGGCCTATGCGGCCGAGGCGGCCGTGGCCGCCTGCGAGCGCTCGATCCAGGTGCACGGCGGAACGGGCTTCACGTGGGAGCACGTGCTGCACCGGCTGTACAAGCGCGCCCTCTGGATCGAGGCGTACGACCGCTCCGCCGGGGCGCTGCGGGCCGAGGTCGCGGCGGCGCTGCTCGACTGATGGCGCTTGCGCTCCGGGCGCCTGCGAATCACCATCCGCCCGTGGACGGCGACTACGAGGAGGACCGATGGACGGCCTGATCATGGACTTCCCGCTCAACCTGCAGGCGATCCTGCGGCGGGGCGAGCAGCTGTTCGGCGGCAAGGAGATCGTCACCCGCCTGCCCGACCGCAGCTTCCACCGCTACACCTACACGGACATGGCCGCCCGGGCAAAGCGGCTGGGCGTGGCGCTCGGCAAGCTCGGCATGCGGCGCGGCGACCGCGTCGCCACTCTCTGCTGGAACCACTACCGGCACCTCGAGACCTACCTCGGCGTCCCGTGCGCAGGCGGGGTCGTCCACACGCTCAACCTCCGCCTCCACGCAAACGACCTCACCTACATCGCCAACCACGCCGGCGACCGCTTCCTGATCGTGGACGAGTCGCTGCTCCCGATCTGGGACTCCTTCAAGGACCGGGCGACGACGATCGAGCAGGTGATCGTGATCGGCGACACCGTTCCCGGCGGCGCAATCGGCTACGAGGAGCTGCTGGCCACGGCCTCTGCGGACGAGTACTCCGAGCCCGAGATCGGCGAGCGCGAGGCGGCGGCCATGTGCTACACGAGCGGCACGACGGGGATGCCGAAGGCGGTGCTCTACTCGCACCGCGGCATCGTCCTCCATTCGATCGTCTCGGGCATGGCCGGGGCGCTCTCGCTCCAGGAGTCGGACACGACCCTGCCGGTCGTGCCGATGTTCCATGCGAACGCGTGGGGCTTCCCGTTCACGTGCACCTTCGTCGGGGCCAAGCAGGTGTTCCCCGGGCCCTTCCTCGACCCGCCGTCGCTGCTCGAGGCGTTCGAGCAGGAGAAGGTGACCGTCACTGCGGGCGTGCCGACGATCTGGCTCGGCATCCTGCAAGTGCTCGACGCCGAGCCCGGCAAGTACGACCTGTCGTCGCTGCGCGGGATGATCGTCGGCGGCTCGGCGGCGCCGCGGGCGATGATCGAGGGCTTCCAGGAGCGCCACGGGCTGAAGGTGATCCAGGCCTGGGGCATGACCGAGATGAGCCCGCTCGGCACCGTCGCCGAGCTGACGAGCGACCTCGAGGACGCGCCGCCCGACGAGCAGTACCGCTTCCGCGCCAAGCAGGGGCTCCCCGCGGCGCTCGTGGAGATCCGCGCGCGGGGCGCCGAGGGTAGCGCAGTGCCCTGGGACGGGCAGTCCCTAGGCGAGCTGGAGGTGCGCGGGCCGTGGGTCGCCTCCTCGTACTACGAGTCGCCCGACTCCGCCGACCGCTGGACGGACGACGGCTGGTTCCGTACCGGCGACATCGTCACGATCGACGCGCGCGGCTGCATCGAGATCGCGGACCGGACGAAGGACGTGATCAAGTCGGGCGGCGAGTGGATCTCCTCCGTCGCGCTCGAGAACTCGCTCATGGCCCACCCGGCCGTGGCCGAGTCAGCCGTGATCGCGATCCCGGACGAGAAGTGGGCCGAGCGGCCGCTGGCGGTCGTCGTGCTGAAGGAGGGCGCGACGGCGACGGCCGACGAGCTGCGCGACCACCTCGGGCGCGAGTTCGCCAAGTGGTGGCTGCCGGACCGGATCGAGTTCGTCGCCGAGATCCCGAAAACGGCCGTGGGCAAGTTCAAGAAGACCGCGCTGCGGGAGATGTTCGCGGGCGAGGCGACCGGCGCCGCCGCCCCGTGAGGGCGGTCGTCCTCGAGGAGACCGGGCCGCCGGAGCGGCTCCTCGTCCGCGACGTGCCGGAGCCGGAGGCCCAGGCCGGGCAGAAGCTCGTGCGCGTCCGGGCCTGCGGGATCAACTTCATGGACGTGCTCGTGCGGCTCGGCCGGTACCCGCAGGCGCCGCCGCTGCCGGCGGTGCTCGGGTCGGAGGTCGCCGGCGAGGTGGACGGCCGGCGCATGCTCGGGATGACGCGCGCGCGCGGAGGCGGCTACGCCGAGTGGGCGTCGGTGGACGAGCAGTGGCTCTTCCCGCTACCCGAGAGCGCGAGCTTCGCGGAGGGCGCGGCGTTCATGATGGCCTTCCTCACCGCCTGGATCCCGCTCACGCGCCAGGTGACGATCCGGCAAGGCTCGACGGTGCTCGTGCACGCGGCGGCGGGCGGCGTCGGCTCGGCGGCGGTGCAGGTGGCGAAGCTGCTCGGCGCGCGGGTGATCGCGACCGCCGGCTCGGAGGAGAAGCTCGCGCTGCCGCGCTCGCTCGGCGCCGAGAGGGCGCTCACCTACGACAGGCTGGGCGAGATCGAGGGCGTGGACGTCGTGATCGACCCGGTCGGCGGGCAGGTCTTCGCCGACAGCCTGAGGACGCTCGCCCCGCTCGGCGTCGTCGTCGCGATCGGCTACGCGGGCGGCCTGTGGCAGGAGCTCAACCCCGCGCTGCTCGTCGGCCGCAACGTCGGCGTACAGGGCTTCTACCTCGGCCGGCTGATGAGCCTGCGCCCGCAACTCGTGCAGGAGGCGGCGCGCGACGTGCTGCGCTTGTGGGAGCAGGGGGCCCTGCGGCCGGTCGTCGGCGCGGAGTTCCCGCTCGAGCAGGCCTCCGAGGCGCACCGGCTGATCGAGTCGCGGGCGAGCACCGGCAAGGTCGTGCTGACGGCGTGAGGGCGATCGTGACGGGCGGGGCCTCGGGAATCGGCGCGGCGATCTGCGCGCGGCTCTCCGCGGCGGGGCTCGAGGTAGAGACGCTCGACGTCGTCTCGGGCTTCGACGTGACGCGGCCCGACCACTGGGAGCGCGTCGGGCCCGTGGACGTCGCCTGCCTGAACGCCGGCGTCGTGACCGGCGAGACGGACTTGGCGGCGCTGTCGGACGAGGCGTACCACCGTGCCGTCGGCGTGAACGTGGACGGCGTCGTCTTCGGCGTGCGGCGGCTGGCGAACGTGATGCCGCGCGGCGGGCGGATCGTCGTCACCGCGTCGCTCGCGGGGCTGACGGCGCTCTCCGACGATCCGGTCTACACCCTGACGAAGCACGCCGTCGTCGGCTTCGTCCGCTCGGTGGCGCCGCAGCTCGCGGCGCGCGGGATCGCGATCAACGCCGTCTGCCCGGGCATCGCCGACACGCCGCTGCTCTCCCCCGAGGCGAAGGCGCGCTTCGACGCTGCGGGCTTCCCGCTGCTGCGAGCCGAGGAGGTCGCCGACGCCGTCTGGCTCGCGCTCGAATCCGGCGAGACGGGCCATGCGTGGGCCGTGCAGCCGGGCCGCGAGCCGGTGGACTTCCGCTTCCCGAACGTGCCGGGGCCGCGCGGGCCCGGCGGCGAGAGCTACCCGCCGCCGCCCTCGTTCGCGTGAGACGGCGAGACGTCTGGAAGTTCAACCTCTTCCCGGCCTAGTTGGGCTGCCCGCGGTGCGGGCGGTCGCGGGCGGGTGAAAATGGGTGATGATGCGCGGGTCGCCCGTGACGCCGTTCTCTTCTTGGTGCTGGTGAGCCCGAGCCTAGTTTGGCG
>Ga0082335_1005800_pt1 | contig 16624 bp, 15 predicted proteins | sample Subgrocontami58m_FD_72375 | JGI IMG/M metagenome (GOLD analysis project Ga0082335, IMG submission 72375) | Subsurface groundwater microbial communities from S. Glens Falls, New York, USA - GMW37 contaminated, 5.8 m (SPADES assembly) (version 2) ... | reverse complement strand
CATGGGCCCGGGGGGGGCGACCCGTCTCCTGCCGCTCTACGGCGTCGCGGGCGCCTTCGCGGTTGCGCTCGCCTGGGAGCTGCTGCGCGACGAGGAGCGCGCCCGGGAGCTCGGCGGGCTCGCGTGGCCGCTCGCCGCGCTCGTCACGTGGCTTGGCCTGACGCTCCTCTGGAGCGACGACGTGCGCCAGGGCTCGATCTTCCTGCTCGCCTTCGTACTGCCCTTCGGGCTGCTCGCGCTCGGCTTCGCGCGCCTGCCGTGGCAGGCGCGCCGGCTCTCGCAGCTCCTCGCCGCTCTCGTCGCGCTGGCGGTCGCATTCGCCTCGATCGGCGTCTACCAGTGGCTGACGCGCGATGTCTTCTGGAACCCGAAAGTGATCGTGGGCAACGCGTACGCGCCGTTCTACCGGGTCAACTCCGTGTTCTGGGACCCGTCCATCTACGGGCGCTTTCTCGTCGTGGCGATCCTCGGCTGCCTTGTGCTCGTCCTGCTCGGCGCCCGCGAGCGGATGCTCGTCGCGCTGTTCGGGGCGATCGCCGTCAGCTGGGCCGGGCTCCTCTTCTCGTTCTCGCAATCGAGCTTCGCGGCGCTGATCGCGGGCACGCTCGGCGCCGCGGCGATCGTCTGGCGCCGGCGCGCGGTGGCGGCGGTCGTGGTCGTCTCCGCGGTCCTGCTCGCCGTCGGCCTGGCCACTCCGCAGGTTCGGGGCTCGCTCCTGAAGGAGTCGAAGGCCGGGCTGAACAAGGCGACGAGCGGACGTGCCGGGCTCGTCTCCAACGGGCTCAGGATCGCGCTCGACCATCCGGTCGCAGGCGTCGGCGTCGGCGGCTTCAAGCGCGCGTATGCCGAGCGAACGGGCCTGAGCGGGCGCGAGCCACAGAAGGCCGCCTCGCACTCGACGCCGGTGACGGTGGCCGCCGAGGCGGGCGTACCGGGGCTCGCGCTGCTCTTGTGGGTCGCCTGGGCTGCGCTCGTCTCGGCGCTGCGCGGGCTGCGTCGGACCGATGCGGCTCGCGCGTCCCTCGTCATTGGCCTTACGCTAGGCGCGATCGCGGTGCACAGCATCTTCTACAACGCGCTGTTCGAGGACCCGACGACGTGGGCGCTCGTCGGCCTGGCCGCGCTCGTGGGCACAGAGCGGCGGCGGGAGGAGGCGGCGTGATCGAGGCCTGGAAGCGGGTGCTGGTGCTCGCGCCGCACACCGACGACGGCGAGTTCGGTTGCGGCGGCACGATGGCCCGGCTCGTCGAGGCCGGCTGCGAGGTGCGCTACGTCGCGTTCTCGATCGCCACGCGCTCGCTCCCGGCCGGCTTCGCCCCCGACACGCTCGCGCGCGAGGTGCGCGCGGCCACGACCGAGCTGGGCATCCCCGAGAGTCACCTGACGGTGCACGACTTCGACGTCCGCACGTTCCCGGAACGGCGGCAGGAGATCCTCGAGCTGCTCGTCGCCCTCTGGGAGGAGTACCGGCCCGACGCCGTCCTCCAGCCCTCGCACCACGACGTCCACCAGGATCACCAGACGATCGCCCAGGAGGGCCTGCGCGCCTTCAAGCGGACGACGGTCCTCGGCTACGAGATCCCGTGGAACAACTTCGAGTTCTCGTACGGCGCGTACGTCTCGCTCGAGCAGCGGCATCTGGAGAAGAAGGTCGCCGCGCTCGAGCGCTACGCGTCGCAGCAGCACCGCCGCTACGCGAACGCGGAGTACGTCTGGAACCTCGCCCGCGTCCACGGCATCAACGTCAGCCGCGAGTACGCTGAGGTCTTCCAGGTGTACCGCGTCGTCGCGTAGGCGGTCGCGGCGGCTACCCTCCTGGGGTGGATCTCGATCTCCTCAGGGCCCTGAACGACTTCGCTGCGGCGCACGACGGCGTCGAGGACCCGGTGACGGCGTACGTCGGCCTCTCCGTGTTTCTCTTCGCCGGGTTGCTCGCCGCGCTGCTGGTGGTCGTCCGTGGGGCCGGACGGCGGCAGGGGCCGCGCGCGGCAGTCGCGGCCGGGGCGAGCGCGGCGCTTGCGCTCGGGATCGCCCAGGTCGTCTCGCATCTCGTCGAGCGCCCGCGGCCGTACGCAGGACACGCGATCCACCTGTTTGTCGCGCGCTCGGCCGACGCCTCGTTCCCGAGCGACCACGCGACGGCCGCTTTTGCGATCGCGGTCGCCATCTGGCTTCGCAGCCGGCGGCTCGGCTGGGCGGCGCTCGCTCTCGCCGCGGCGCTCGCGGTCGGCCGCGTCGTGGTCGGAGCGCACTACCCGAGCGACGTCGCCGCCGGCGCGGCCCTCGGTTCAGTTGCCGCGCTCGCGCTCTGGGCGCCGCCGCTGCGGTGGCGGCTCGACCGGATCGCGGATGTGTGGACGCACGTCTGGGACGGAGCCATGCGTTCCTGCCGGCGCGCGCTCGGCCGGGCGTAGGGAGCTTCCGCGGCGCGGATCGGGGCTTACCCCGATTACGCGTCGGCCCCGCCGGCGTCATCCTTGTGGCGTACCGACGAATGAGGAGGGCCGGATGAACCCGACCGTGCTTTCCGCTCTCGCTCAGGTGCTCGACCGCGAGGGCATCGGCTACGACGTGATCCCGCATGAGCGCACCGAGACCGCGCGGGACGAGGCTGCTGCGCTCGGCGTCCGCACCGGTGAGGTGGCGAAGACGCTCGTCGTGAAGACGGAGACCGGGTACGCCCGGGCGGTGCTGCCGGCGTCTGAGCGGATCGACATGCACAAGCTGCGCGACGCGCTCGACGGCGGGAAGGAGATCCGCCTCGCGACGGAGGCGGATCTCGCGCACGACTATCCCGAGTTCGAGCTGGGGGCGGTGCCGCCGTTCGGCGGCCGCTCCGACAGGGTGGTCGTGGACTCGCGGCTGGCCGGACGCGAGTCGGTCGTGCTCGAGGCGGGCTCGCACGAGCAGTCGTTGCGGATCGAGACGAAGGACCTGCTGGCGCTGGCGAACGCGACGGTCGCCGACCTCAGCGCCGGCTGAGCCGGGTCAGGCGCGGCGCGCGACGAGCCGTCGCAGCCTGGCCCGCTCGGCGGGCAGGTAGAAGCGGAGCGGCGCCAGCGCGAGCGGATAGACCGCGGTGAGACCGAGCGCGAGCGGTAGGCCGGCGTCGAGCAGCTTGCCCGCGACGACGAGGGTGCCGGCCACACCGACCGCCGTCGCCGCGCGCCGCCACTGATAGGGCACCGGATAGACGCGCTGCGACCACCAGGCCATGCCCGCGAACATGAGCGTGTAGGCGGCGACCGTCGCCAGCGCGGCACCCATCATCCCGTACGGTGGGATCAACGCGAGGTTGAGAGCCACGTTGACCGCCGCCGCCGCGCCCGTGATCGTCCAGTTGAACTGTGTGCGCTTGGCCCGGCCGACCCCGATCGCGATGACGATGTAGCCGCCGAAGGCGACAGCGGCGAAGGCGAGCGGTGCGACGACGCGGGACGACTCGTGGAACTCCGGTGCGGTCAGCCACCGCACGAGCCAGGGCGAGAGGAGCCCGAGCGCGGCGGCGAGCCACGAGGACACGACGAGCAGGTACGTGAGCACGAATCCGTAGGTGCGCTTCGCCTCGTCGTCGCTCTCGATCGAGTACGCGAAGGCCGGCCAGGCGGTGCGGAAGGCGGTCAGCAGCAGCACCATCGCCGAGGCGATCCGGACTCCGACCGAGTAGAGGCCGACCTCGTCCGCGCCGTCGAGCTTGACGAGGAAGAAGCGGTCGCTGAAGTTGGTCGTCCAGAGGAAGAGCGCGGACGGCACGAGCGGCATCCCGAAGCGGTTCATCTCGCGCAGGAGGCCTCGATCGAAGGTGAGCCCGAGCTGCTCGCGCCGGTAGCCGAGCAGGGCGAGATAGACGGCGAGCGTTCCCGTGAAGTTGCCGACGATCACGCCGAGCGGGCCCTGGTCGAAGACGACGACGAGCGCGACCGTGACGCCGACCGTGATCAGGACGTTGGCGAGGCTCGCGCAGACGAAGGCGACGGAGCGCTCCTCGACGCGGAAGACCGAGGTCAGCTGCTCGTAGTTCATCTGCGCCCAGAGGCCGACGAAGGCGGCGGCGACGAGTTCGGCGTTGTCGCCGGTGCCGAAGAGGAGCCGCGAGATGGGTGTGCTCAGCGCGAGTCCGGCGAGCAGGCCCGCTGTCGCGCTCGTCATCGTGAACCAGAACGAGGTGCGCAGGACCGCGCGGCGGCGCTCCGGGTCGGCCGATTCGAAGGTGAAGCGGAAGAAGGCGCTCGAGATCCCGAAGCGGAGGACGATCGCGAGCACCGTCGTCGCCGCGACGAGCGTCTCGACCTTGCCGTAGTCGGCGGTCGAGAGGTAGCGCGTGTAGAGCGGCAGCAGCAGGACCGCGAGCACGCGCGAGACGAGCCCACCCAGGCCGTAGATCGCCGAGTGCTTGCCGAGCCGTCCGATCTGGGCGCCGAGCGCCATCTAGATGGTTGTTGCCACTAGAGCCGAGAGTAGAGGGCGAGCAGGCGGTCGGCGACCCGCTCGACGTCGTGGACGGCCTCGACGTAGGCCCGGCTCTCGGCTCCGATCCGGCGTCGCTCGGCCGGCCCGGCCGCGATCAGCTCGGCCAGGCGCGCACGCAGTGTCTCCTTCGTCGCGTGCACGAGCGGCACGCGGACGCCGAAGGCCTCCTCCGTGCGGCGCACCGCCTCGTCGTGGAGGAACGTGACGACCGGCTTGCCGAGCGCCATGCACTCGATCGCCAGAAGGCCGTACCAGCCCGCGTTCAGCTGGTCGACGACGATGTCGGCCGCCCGGTAGCGCTCGAAGGCCTCCTCGTGGTGGAGCCCCTCGACGAGCTCCAGGTCGGCGTCGAGCCCCGCGCACGCCGCGACGACGTGCTCGGTGCCCTTGCGGCCGCGGTGCGAGGGCGCGTGGACGATCAGCGGCCGCGGACGATCGGAGGGGGGCGAGGGCGCCACGGAGCCCACGGCGAAGCCGGGTGGGATCACCTCGGCCTCCGGGACCCAGCGGATCGCGTCGTAGCTGCCGACCACCTGGGCGCCCGCCCTCTTGCCGAACGCGAGCTGCTCGGGCGTCTTGCCGCGGATGTCGGAGCCGAGGTAGTGGAAGACCGACTTCTTGCCGAACGTGCGCAGGATCGGGAACTGGAGCGACTTCGGCACGAGCGTGAGCCCGAAGTAGAAGTGGAAGACGTCGGTGCGCGGGAGCAGGCGCGCGAGCGCGTGCCACTGCACGAGCTGACGGCGGAGGAAGCCCTCGGGCCGGTCGAGCGACCAGTCGGCCTCGGGATGTAGCGTGTAGCGCTCGAAGACGACCAGGCTGGCGTCCACTCCGCGCCGCCGCAGCGCCTGCACGTTCGTCCACGGCACTCCCGCCGTGTTGACCGGGCAGTGGACGACCCGGAGCGGCCGCTCAGACGGGCTGTGCATGGAGGCGACCCGGAGGGTGTCGAAGCTCAGGCGTCCCACTCCACCTGGTCGAAGTAGCGGAGCGCCGTCCGCCCCGGCTGCACGCGCGCCCGGAGGGCGCCCAGCTCCTCGTCCGAGATCTCGCCGAGCGCCCGCTTGACGCCGAGGTAGGGGAGGTTGAGGTCGTCCTGGTAGACGATTGTCGAGATCCGCGGGTTGACCTCGATCACGTAGTCGCCGACGAGCTGGATGTTGAAGAACCACTCGATCCCGAGCGCGCCCACGATCCGGTCTGCGACCTCGTCGAGCCAGGGGTCGTCGAGCGTGACGAAGTACATCGCGAGTCCGGCGCGCATCGCCTCGCGCGTCTTCGGGTGGCCGAGCACGATCCGGCGCCCGTCGGCGATGCCGTCGATCGTCCGCTCGCCGCCGGTCGCGAGCTCCATCACGAGCAGGTCGGCGCCGTCGGCGGGCAGCAGCTCGAGCGCCTCCTCAAGCCGCATTGCCACGGAGCCCGGGCGCTCGTACAGCAGCTGGTGCGCGCGGTCGACCGTCGGGTCGAGCACGCGGAAGCCGCGTGAGCCCGACGAGAAGACCGGCTTGAAGCACAGGGGCCGCTCGGGATAGCCGAGCTCGCGCGCCGCCGCCTCGACCCCGGCCGCCCCGGTCACGCGGCGGAACGCCGGGGCCGGCACTCCGAGCTCGTGCAGGAGCGCGTAGCACTCCGCCTTGTCGTTCGAGCGGCGGATCGTCTCCGGGGGGGAGACGAGCACCTTGATGTCGCCGAAGCGGTCGCGGTGGGCGGCGAGCCCCTCGAGGTCGAACGAGGATTGCGGCAGGACGGCGTCCACGCCCTCGCGCTCGCAGATCGAGAGGATCGCGTCGGCGAAGCCGGGGTCGGAGCCGGCCGGGACGAGGTGAAAGGCATCGCAGAGCTGCCGCCCGATCGAGCGCTCGGACATGTCCGTGCCGACGAGCCGGACACGCCGCTCGCCGTTCTCGCGCAGCCCGCGGAGGAGCGCGGCGGTGCCCGGCGCCCCGGAGGCGGAGACGAGGACGGTGAGGTCTCTCACGAGAGGTCGATCCTGTCTTCGGCGAGCAGCCCCAGTCGCCTCTCCCGCTCCGCATCGAGCATCGCGCGCATCGTCTCTCCCATCGTGCCCCCCGAGTACGCCCAGATCTCCGGGTGGACGAGCAGCTGCAGCCACGGGAAGGCGCCCGCGGCGAGCTCGGCGTGGGGGCAGCCGTGGCGCCAGCGCTGGTTCGAGTCGGAGCGGTAGGTCGCCGGGTCGAACCATGGAGACGCCATCACGTTGAGCGCGCCCTCGACCGGCCGGGTCATGTACTCGGGGTCGGGGTTGTGCCACGCGAGCACGGGGTCGAAGCGGGCGTCGAAGCGCACGTTCGGCCAGACGGCGTGCAGTCCGACGCGGTGGCCGAGCTCGCGCAGGCGGGCGATCGCCGCCACACCTTCGCTGGAGGCGAGGTTGTAGAAGACGGACTCGGTCATCAGGAAGTACGTCGCCGTCGCGCCGCCCTGGGCCTCGAGCTCAGCCATGCGCACCGCCGCGTCGAGCGAGAGGTCGACGTCGTGGCGGAGGAGAAGGTCTCCTGCCACGGGCGTCTCGCCGAAGGCGGCGCAGCGGTAGCCGCCCGTCTTCGCAGCGGCGAGCAGCTCCGCGTAGTGCTCGAGGTCGAACGGGCAGCTCACGATTCCACCTCCACCTCCAGCAGCGCGGCCGCCGTCTCCGCGCGCTCGAGCGCCTCCGGGGTCGTCTGCCCGTAGGCAATCACGTAGCCGCGCCGGTCGCCGTCGAGCCGCACGGGTCGGATCGTCTCGCCGACCTGAAGGTAGATCTCGGCCTGCGCCACGCCCGGCGCCGCCGAGACGAGCTCGAGCCCGTCGATGCGTACGACTCTTCCCGTCGGCAGCGGGCCCGGCTGGGCGGTGAAGAAGCGGATCACGAGCGGCTGCACGAACCTGGGCGACGCGACATCGTCCGGCACGTCCTCGCCCAGCGCCTGGCGCAGCGCGATCTCGACGAGGTCCACGCCGACGGCGTGGCGGACGAGGTCGGCCATCTGCCCGCCGGGAATGCGCGCAGCCACCTCGACAACCCCGATCTCTCCGCTGTCCGAGACGATCAGCTGCGGGAAGGCGATGCCGTCGCGCAGGCCGAGCGCCCGCACGGCGGCGGCAGCGACCCGCTCCGCCTCGGCGAGCGTGTCGCCGTAGATCGAGGCGGGGTAGACGTGCGTCCAGCCGACGCCGAAGCCGATCCCGGGCGGTCGCAAGCGGTCGGAGAGGGTGAGCACGAGCGGCTCGCCCCCCCTGACGACGACGATCCCGTTCAGCTCGAGGCCGTCGTGGAAGCTCTCGACGATCGCCTCGTGGGTCGGTGACTCGGCGAGCGCCGCGTGGAGGCTGCGCTCGAGGTCGTCGCCCGACTCGAGCCGGAAGACCCCGCGCTGGCCACCCGAGTCGGCCGGCTTGAGAACGGCAGGGAGCCCGGTCGTCTCGAGCGCGGCGCGGCCCTCGCGGAGGTCGCGGACGGCGGCGAAGCGCGGCTGCGGCACACCGGCGTCGGCCAGCGTCCGGCGCATCGCCACCTTGTGCGTCATCAGGTGCGCCGTCCGGGTGCCGATCCCGGGGAGGCCGAGCGCCTCGGCCACCGCAGCGACGACCGGTACCGCCCGGTCGGCCGAGACGGTGAGCACGCCGTCCACGGCGTGGCGGCGGCCGGCCTCGATGGCCGCTGGGATATCGGCGAAGTCGACCACCTCCGCGACATCCGCCTCCTGCAGGCCGGGAGCGCTCTCGTTGCGGTCGATTGCGACGACGCGCAGGCCCCGCGCGCGGGCCTGGGCGATGGCGCGCCGCTGGTGGCGCCCGGCGCCGACGAAGAGAACGGTGTTCACGGCGCCCGATGCTATCGGCGCACATCACCAGAACGAGGAATGCCCCTCCGGCTCGCCGCGGCCGAAGAAGGAGCGATGAGGCTCTCGGCGCTCCTGCTGCTCGTCCTGCTCGCGCTCACGGTGACGGCGGCCGTCGAGGCGATGAGGGCGTCCACCGGCGGGAAGCAGCCCGCGGGGCTCGTAGCGCGCCCGGCCGCCTGACGGCGCGGCGGTCGCCGCTAGACTCGCCGCGTGGCTCTGAGCGGCAAGCGGATCTTCATCACCGGCGGTGCGGGCTTCATCGGCACGACCCTGGCGCGGCGGTTGGTGCACGAGAACGAGGTCGTCGCGCTCGACAACCTCCACCGGGACGCTCTCAGCGGCACCGACCTCGCTACGCATCCGAACTTCACCTTCCACCCGGCCGACGTGCTCGACGCCGACCGCGTGCGCGAGCTCGCCGCCGGCGCGACGCACGTCGTCCACGCGGCGGCGATCGCGGGCGTGGACACGGTCCTGCAGAGCCCGGTGCGCACGATGCGGGTGAACGTGATCGGCACGTACAACGTGCTCGAGGCCGCGCTCGCGACGCTTCCCACCGTCGAGCGCTTCCTCGACTTCTCGACGAGCGAGGTCTTCGGCACGCACGCCTACAACGTGAAGGAGGGCCAGGTCTCGACCATCGGCTCCGTCGGCGAGGCACGCTGGACGTACGCCGTCTCGAAGCTCGCGGGGGAGCACATGGCGCACGCCTACCACGACGAGCTCGGCCTCCCGACGGTGACCGTCCATCCGTTCAACGTCTACGGGCCCGGCCAGATCGGCGGCGGAGCGATCCGCGCGTTCATCGAGACGGCGCTCGCCGGGCGCGACCTGACCATCCACGGCGACGGGTCGCAGATCCGCGCCTGGTGCTACGTCGAGGACATGGTCGAAGCGCTCCTGCTCTGCCTCGAGCGGCCGGAAGCCGTCGGTCAGGCCTTCAACGTCGGCAACGCCCGCTCGGCCGTCACGATCTACGACCTCGCGCAGCGTGTGCAGCGGCTCTCCGGCTCCCCCGGCGGGATCGTGTTCCGGCCACTCCACTACGCCGACGTCGAGCTGCGCATCCCGAACGTCGAGAAGGCGCGCGAGCTGCTCGGCTGGTCGGCGACGGTCGATCTCGACGAGGGGATCGAGCGCACGATCGCCTGGTACCGCGAGAAGCTCGAGGCGTGACCTCGATTCGTCTCGCGTGGCCCGACGTCGGGGCCGAGGAGCTCGCCGCGGTCGCCGAGGTGCTCGAGAGCGGGGCCCTGACGATGGGGACCCGCGTCCCGGCCTTCGAGGAGCTGCTGGCGGCGGCCTGCGGCGTGCCGCACGCGGTCGCCGTCTCCTCCGGCACCGCCGCGCTCCATCTCGCCGTGCTCGCGCTCGGGATCGGGCCGGGCGACGAGGTGATCGTTCCCGCGTACACCTTCCCGGCGACGGCCAACGCCGTCGAGCTCTGCGGCGCGAGGGCGGTGCTCTGCGACGTGGATCCGGAGACGTTCAACCTCGACCTCGCGCGGCTCCCGGATGCGCTGTCTCCGCGGACGAAGGCCGTGCTCGCCGTGCACCTCTTCGGACGCCCACTCTTCTGGGAGGCGCTGGAGGCACTCGTGCCGGACGGCGTCGCGCTCGTCGAGGACGCCGCCGGCGCGCTCGGCGCCTACCACCGCGGCCGGCCGTGCGGCTCGCTCGGCGTCATGGGCTGCCTCTCCTTCCATCCGCGCAAGATCGTGACGACGGGCGAGGGCGGTGCGGTGACGACGGCGGATCCGGGGCTCGCCGATGCCATCCGGAGCCTCCGCCACCACGGCATCGCTTCCCACGGTGACTTCGACATTCCGCGGCCGGGCCTCAACTACCGCCTCTCCGACATCCTCTGCGCGGTCGGCATTCCGCAGGTGCGTCGCCTGGAGGAGCTCCACGCCGCCCGCGCCCGGGTCGCCGCCGGCTACACCGAGCGGCTCGGCGAGCTCGTCGACACGCCGGCCGCCGAGGACGGCGACCGGCACGGCTGGCAGGCGTACGTCGTCCGCCTCGCCCGGCGCGACGAGGCGCTCGCGTCGCTGCGCGCGCAGGGGATCGAGGCGCAGATCGGCACGTACGCGCTGCACCGGCTCTCGGCCTACCGCGACCAGGGAGCCTTCCCGGGCGCCGACGCCGCCTTCGAGCGGGCGCTCGCCCTCCCGTTCCACACGCGACTCGGCGACGCCGATCTCGACCGGGTCGTCGCGGCCCTCGCGATCTTCGCTTGACAAGTCGCGGTTGTGAGTGAATACTCACTACTAACATGGTGACGGGAACGCGACAGACGGCGGAGGTGCGGCGCGAGGCCGTGCTCGAGGCGGCGCTCGACGAGTTCGCCCTGCACGGCCTGCACGGCGCCTCGACCGACGCGATCGCGAAGCGGGCGGGCATCTCGCAGCCGTACCTGTTCCGCCTGTTCGGCTCCAAGAAGGAGCTCTACGCCGCGACCGCCGACCGGTGCCTGTCACAGACGCTCGATGCATTTCGCGAAGCTGCATCCGGGAAGAGCGGCGCCGAGGCCCTCACGGCGATTGCGGTCTCCTACCACGACCTGATCGACGGCGACCGGCGGATCTTGCGCTCCCAGCTGCAGGCCTACGCGGCGTGCGACGACCCCGACATCCGGGCGGTCGTGAGCCGCGGCTTCGGCCGGCTCGTGGACTACACCGAGGCCGTCTCGGGCGCCGATCCGGCGACGCTCGCGCAGTTCTTCGCGTTCGGGATGCTCTGCAATGTGATCGCCGCGATGGGGCTGAACGAGTCGAGCGAGCCGTGGGCGAAGCGGTTCGTGTCGGCGTGCCAGCCGGAGCATTGACATCTCTTTTTTCCCTGCTAAGTGAGTAAGTAGTTAGTAGATAACGAAGGAGAACGGAAGTGAACAACACGAGAACCCTCTGGACGTTTCTGATCACGTCGACCGCGCTGTTCATGGTCACGCTCGACAATCTCGTCGTGACCACCGCCCTGCCGGTGATCCGCCTGGATCTCGGCGCGTCGCTCGAGCAGCTCGAGTGGACGGTCAATGCCTACACGCTGACGTTCGCCGTCCTGCTCCTGACCGGCGCGGCGCTCGGCGATCGCTTCGGCCGCCGCCGGCTGTTCGGCATCGGCCTGGCGATCTTCACGCTCGCCTCGGCGCTGGCGGCGCTCGCTCCCAGCTCGGGCGCCCTGATCGGTGCGCGAGCGCTCCAAGGCCTCGGCGGCGCGATCGTCCTGCCGCTGACGCTCACGATCCTGTCGGCCGCGGTTCCGCCGGAGCGGCGCGGGCTCGCCCTGGGGGCCTGGGGCGGCATCAGCGGCCTCGCGGTCGCGTTCGGCCCCGTGGTCGGCGGCGCGGTCGTCGAGGGGATCTCGTGGCAGTGGATCTTCTGGCTCAACGTCCCGATCGGCCTCGTCCTGCTGCCGCTCGCGCGCTTCCGCCTGCAGGAGACCTACGGCACCCGCGCCCCGCTCGACCTGCCCGGCCTCGCGCTCGCCTCGGCGGGCCTGCTCGGGCTCGTCTGGGGCCTCGTGCGCGGCAACGGCCAGGGTTGGGGCAGCCTCGAGGTCGCCGGCTCGCTCTCGGTCGGCTCGGTGCTCGTGGCCGCATTCGTCCTCTGGGAGCTGCGCACGCGGACGCCGATGTTGCCGATGCGCTTCTTCCGCAACCGCGCCTTCGCGTCGGCGAACGGCGCCTCGCTGCTGATGTTCTTCGGCATGTTCGGCTCGATCTTCCTGCTCGCGCAGTTCCTGCAGACGGTGCAGGGCTACTCGCCGCTCGGCGCAGGCCTGCGCATCCTGCCGTGGACGCTGATGCCGATCTTCGTATCGCCGCTCGCGGGCATCCTCGCCGATCGGATCGGCGGCCGTCCGCTGATGGTGGCCGGGCTCGGGCTGCAGGCGACCGGGCTCGCGTGGCTCGCGTTCGTGATGACGCCGACCGTCGCGTACGGCGACCTCGTGCCGGGGTTCATCGTGTCGGGGATCGGCATGGCGCTCTGCTTCGCTCCCATCGCGACTGTCGTGCTCGGCTCCGTCCGGCCCGCAGAGGAGGGCCAGGCGTCCGGCGCGAACAACGCGATCCGGGAGCTCGGCGGCGTCTTCGGAGTCGCGGTGCTCGCCGCGGTGTTCGCCGGGTATGGCGGCTATGCCTCCGGCACCAGCTACGTCGACGGGCTCGTCCCCGCCGTCTACGTGGGTGCGGCCGTCGTTGCGCTCGGCGCCCTCGCCGCGCTCGGGATTCCGGGGCGCCCGCGAGCCCTGGGCCTCGAGGCGGAGGGCATGGAGCCACAGCTCGAGCTCGGATAGCTACGCTCGCGCTCCGGTGCTCGGAGCCCTGGCACGACTTGCGTTCCGGCGGGCGCGGTGGATCCTCGCTGCGACCGCGGCGTTCGCCGCGCTCGCCGGAGTGCTGGGCGGCCCCGTCGCGGGGTTGATGAAGACGAGCCCGGGCGCGAACTTCCGCGACCCGGCTTCGGAGAGCGTCGAGGCGTCAAGGCGTCTCGAGCGCTGGACCGGTGTGGATCCGGACGTCGGCCTCGTCGTCCGCGTCGGGCCCGCCCAGCGGGCCCGCGTCGAGCGGGAGCTCGCCGCCGAGCCGACCGTCGCGCTCGTCCGCCCGCTCGACGGGCGGTACCTCGTCGCCTACTTCGGGCCCGTCGGCGCCGAGGCGCGCACGGACGGCGCCGAGCGGCTCCTCGACAGGCTCGCAGGCAGGCCCGGAGTCCTGCTCGGCGGCGCCGCCGTCGCCGGCAGCCAGATCAGCGACATCGTCCAGCGTGACCTCCTGCGCGCCGAGCTCATCGCGTTCCCGCTGCTCCTGCTGCTCTCGTTCTGGGTCTTCCGCGGGCTCGTCGCGGCGCTGCTGCCCCCACTCATGGGAGCCGTGTCGGTGGCCGGGACACTGCTCCTGCTGCGCGCGGTCGTCGAGGTGACGGAGCTCTCGATCTTCGCGCTCAACCTCGTCACGGGTCTCGGGCTCGGGCTCGCGATCGACTACAGCCTTCTCGTCGTCTCTCGCTACCGGGAGGAGCTGGAGCGGCACGGGCCGGGGCTCGACGCGCTGCGGGAAACGATGGCCACGGCGGGACGGACGATCGTGTTCTCGGCTCTGACGGTGTCGGCGGCGCTCGCCGCGCTGCTCGTCTTCCCGCAGCGGTTCCTCTTCTCGATGGGGATCGGGGGCATGTTGACGCCGCTCCTGGCTGCGGCGACGGCGCTCGTCGCGCTACCGGCGGCGCTCGCCCTGCTCGGGCCCCGGGTGAACGCGCTCGCGCCCGCGCGCTGGCAACGACCACCGTCGGGAGGTGGCTGGGAACGGCTCGCCCGGTTCGTGATGCGGCGGCCGCTCTTCGTCGCAGTGACGGCCGCTGCGCTGCTCGTCGCGCTCGGGTCGCCGTTCCTCGGCATCCGCTTCACGGGTGTGGACGCGAGCGTGCTACCGCCTCACACGAGCGCGCGGCAGGTCTCGGACGCCGTCTCACGCGATTTCGGCCCGAGCCGCACGAGCCCGATCTATGTCGCCGCTGCCGGGGCGACGGCGGCCGAGATCGAGGCCTACGCAGCGAGGGTGCGAGGGCTGGCTCCGCGGGTGCTCGCGCCCGAGCCGCTCGGCGGGGGGCGCTGGCGACTCCAGCTGTACTCCGGGGCGAAGGCGCTCGACGATCGCAGCCGCGACCTCGTGCGCGCGGTCCGGATGCTCGACCCGCCCTTCGACGTGGCGGTCGGCGGCGCCGCCGCGTCGTTCGAGGACCAACAGTCGAGCCTCAAGGCGCGCCTGCCGTGGGCGCTCGCGCTGATCGCGGCGACGACGCTCGTGCTCCTCTTCCTCATGACCGGCTCGCTGCTGCTGCCGGTCAAGGCGCTGCTAATGAACGCGCTCACGCTCGCGGCTGCGTTCGGGCTCCTCGTCGTCGTCTTCCAGGACGGCCGGCTCGAAGGGCTCCTCGGGTACACGAGCCAGGGAGCGCTCGAATCCACGCAGCCGATCCTGCTGTTCGCCGTGGCGTTCGGGCTCTCGACCGACTACGGGGTCTTCCTGCTCTCGCGGATCAAGGAGCACCACGACCGCGGCGAGGCGACGGGCGATGCGATCGCGCACGGGCTCGAGCGGACAGGACGGATCGTGACCGCGGCAGCTCTCCTCTTCTGCGTCGCGATCGGCACGTTCGCGACCTCGCGCATCGTCTTCATCAAGGAGCTGGCGCTCGGGATGGGCGCCGCCGTGGCGCTCGACGCGTCGATCGTGCGCGCGTTCCTCGTACCGAGCCTGATGGCGCTGCTCGGGCGCTGGAACTGGTGGGCCCCGGGGCCGCTGCGGCGGCTCCATGCGCGGCTCGGGCTCGGCGAGCCTCCGGCTGCCGACGCACGGGGGCGAGTGTAGGCTTTCGAGCCTGCGCATGGCCCAGACCGACGTCTTCGCGGGCCGGGAGCCCGCCTCTGAGGGAGGACCCGCGCCTGACCTCTCGGTCGTCGTCACCCTCTACAACGAGGTGGGAAGCATCGAGGAGCTGTACCGCCGCGCGGCAGCCGCGCTCGACGGGCTCGGGCGGCCCTGGGAGCTGGTCTTCGTGGACGACGGCTCCGGCGACGGCACGTTCGCCGCGCTCGAGCGCCTCCATGCCGACGACTCGCGGATCCGAGCGGTCCGCTTCAAGCGCAACTTCGGCCAGCACCCGGCGATGCACGCGGGCCTCGCGCGGGCCCGCGGCGAGATCGTGATCACGATGGACGGCGACCTCCAGAACCAGCCGGAGGACATCCCGCGGCTCGTCGCGGCGGTGGAGGCGGGCTACGACGTCGCGAGCGGGCGGCGGGCTGCCCGCCACGACTCGTGGGGCCGCACGCTGCCGTCGCGGCTCATCAACGGCATGCTCCGCCGTTTCACGGGTGTCGCCATCACCGACTTCGGCTGCGCGTTCAACGCCTACCGGCGCGGTGCCGTCGAGCCGATGCTCGGCGCGATCGGGCGGCAGAAGTTCACGAAGGCGCTCATCCTCTCGGGCGGCGCGAGCGTGATCGAGGTGGACGTCGGCCACGCCGCGCGCAGCGGCCGCTCCCGCTACTCGCCGCTGCGCCTGACGCGGCTCGCGTTGCATGTCCTCGCCGGCTTCTGGCCCCAGCCGGTGCAATGGGCGGGTGTCGCGCTCGGCCTCGTCTGCGCGCTCGTCGCCACGGCGCTCGGCATCTACGGCGTCGTGTACTGGGTGGACACGCAGAACTTCCCCGGCCCGCTCTTCGGCGGCGTCGCGGTCCTGTTCGTCCTCGGCATCCAGGGCTTCATCCTCGCCCTCGTCGGCGAGTATCTAGGCAGAATCCAGCGCGAGGTCGAAGGCCGGCCGCTCTACACCATCGACAGGGAGCTGTAGGTGCGCTCGAAGCGCGTTCTCGTCACCGGCGGTGCCGGGTTCATCTCGTCCAACTTCATCCGGCACATGCTGCGGGCGACGCCGTACGAGCTCGTCTCGCTCGATGCGCTCACCTACGCCGGCAACCTCGAGAACCTCGCGGACGTGATGAGCCACGAGCGGCTCTCGTTCGTCCACGGCGACATCCGCGACGTCGACCTGATGCGAAAGATCGTGGCCGAGGTGGACGTGATCGTCAACGCCGCCGCCGAGTCCCACGTCGAGAAGTCGATCGAGGAGGGCGCCTCCGAGTTCGTGACGACGAACGTCGAGGGAACCCAGATCCTGCTCGACGCCATCCGCGAGACGCCCGTCGAGCGCTTCATCCTCATCTCCTCGAGCGAGGTGTACGGGACGGCCGAGCAGGCGCCGATGGACGAGGAGCACCCGCTGAATCCGCGCAGTCCCTACGCGGCGACGAAGGCGGGCGGCGACCGGCTCGCCTACAGCTACTTCGTGACCTACGGGCTCCCGGTCGTCATCGTGCGCCCGTTCAACAACTACGGGCCGCGGCAGCATCCCGAGAAGGTCGTTCCGCACTTCATCACGCAGGCACTGCGGGACGAGCCGCTGACGATTCACGGCGACGGGCACGCGAGCCGCGACTGGCTGTATGTCGACGACGACGCCGAGGCAATCGAAGCGATCATCGAGGCCGATATCGACACGATCGCGGGCGAGGTGATCAACGTGGCGACCGGGGTGGACATCTCCGTGGCCGCGCTCGCCGACCTCGTCCTCGACGCGGTCGGCAAGCCGCGCTCGCTGAAGACCTTCGTGGACGAGCGGCTGGGCCAGGTCGACCGGCATATCGGCTCGACCGAGAAGGCCGAGCGGCTCGTCGGCTGGCGCGCGCGCACGGGCTTCGAGCGCGGCCTCGAGCAGACGGTCGCCTGGTACCGCGAAAAC
>Ga0082335_1005799_pt1 | contig 16630 bp, 18 predicted proteins | sample Subgrocontami58m_FD_72375 | JGI IMG/M metagenome (GOLD analysis project Ga0082335, IMG submission 72375) | Subsurface groundwater microbial communities from S. Glens Falls, New York, USA - GMW37 contaminated, 5.8 m (SPADES assembly) (version 2) ... | reverse complement strand
CCGAGGCGGGCCCGCTGGGGGCCAGCCGCGGGCGGGCGAGGGCGGCCTCTGGCCCCGGGGTGGTGCGCCCCAGGGCGGCGGTGGCATCGGGACCCCCGGCGACAAGCCGTAGGGGGCGGCAGTGACCGATGCGCGCGCAGAGATCGGGGTATTCGGGGGGTCGGGCTTCTACTCGTTCCTGGAGGCCACGGAAGAGGTCGTGGTCACCACGCCGTACGGCGACCCGAGCGCCCCCGTGGTGATCGGCGAGGTGGGGGGGCGGCGCCTGGCCTTCCTGCCTCGCCATGGCAGGAACCACGACTTCCCACCGCACGCCATCAACTACAGGGCCAACGTGTGGGCCATGAAGCAGTTGGGGGTGCGGCACATCCTGGGCCCCTGCGCGAGCGGCAGTCTTCAGGCCGACGTGGGCGTGGGCCACTTCGTGGTCTGCGATCAGTACGTGGATCGCACCAGCGGACGTCGCGACACCTTCTACGACGGCCCCGAGAGCACGCATGTGAGTTCAGCCGACCCGTACTGCGGGGTGCTGAGGGATCTCCTGGTGCAGGGTTGCCACGATCTGGGCATCCCCGTTCACGATGGCGGCACCGTGGTGGTGGTGCAGGGCCCCCGGTTCTCCACGCGTGCCGAGAGTCGCTGGTTCGGCGCCATGGGATGGCAGGCCATCAACATGACCGCCTACCCGGAGTGCCAGCTCGCCCGCGAGTTGGAGCTCTGCTACGCCAATGTGTCGCTCATCACCGACTACGACGTGGGCCTTCAGGGCTTGCCCGGGGTCGAGCCGGTGTCGCTTCACGAGGTCGTGGAGGGCTTCAGTCGCAACAACGAGCGGTTGCGTGACCTGCTGTTCACCGTGATCCCCCGTATTCCGGCGCATCAGGACGCGCTGTGCTCCACCGCTCTGGAACGCGCGGTCATGGGGCACTAGCCTCGGCGCGTCACCCTGCGCCGGATGTTGGCCAGCTGTATGCGCTGCGTCACGGCGTGCCCCAATCCGATGAGCGGTGATGCCGCGGCGGGAAGGGCGCGCGGGCGACCGCCGATGCGCAGGCGCGTGGTGATTCGCGTGGATCCGCCCTCGGCCTCGTCCAGCACGTAGGCATACGAGGCCCGCATGCGGCCGCGGGCGGTACGCAGCACCATCACGAGAGCCCGCGCGGGGTCGAGCGTGACCACCGTGAACCCCATGCTGCCGGATACGGCCCCCGCGAGCACATCGCCCACCCGAAGGTTCTGCAGGTCGGGCACGATCTCATGAGCGCTGCGCACGCCCCCGTTGTCCAGGCGATCGATGGAGTACCAGCCGGCTCGGCCCGCGCCCATCTGAACAAGCCACGGCCACACATCCCGCGGCGGAACGGGAAGCAGGGCATCCACCGTCGAGGTGAGTGTCGCGCGGCGGATCAGGCCGTCTCCCGGCAGCGGACCAGGGCGCGGGGGGCGTGCGCGGATGAGCGCGAGGGAAGCGCCGGACAGGGCGCTGAGAATGAGTGCACGTCGCATCGTGTGAGCCGCATTATGGCTGGTCCGATGGGGCCATCACGCCGAACGGTCTGGTATACAGGCCCGTCGCTCGGCGGCGCTCTGCGCCCGCTCGTGCGCGGAACCGGTTGCAGATCCCCCGCCTCTCCCGAGGGGCGGCGGAATGCGACCACCCTCATATCCCCAGACTTGGAGTGAGTTCTTGGCGGGCTTCCTGTCGGATAACACTGCATGGATCGCAATCGTGTGCGGGCTCATCGCCATCGCATACGGCTTGGCCCTCACGGCATACATCCTTCGTCAGCCTGCGGGCGACGAGCGGATGCGTGAGATCGCCGCCGCGATTCAGGAGGGCGCGAAGGCGTACCTCAATCGTCAGTACTCGATCATCGCCATCGTTGCGGTGGTTCTGTTCGTTCTCATCGGATTCCTCGGCAGTGCCGTGGACTCGTCGCTTCTCGGCTGGAAGGCCGCCATCGGCTTCCTCATCGGCGCCGTGGCATCTGCCGCCGCCGGTTTCATCGGGATGAACGTCTCGGTGCGCACCAACGTGCGCACGGCTGAGGCGGCCAAGAGCGGGCTCAAGCCCGCCCTCGGCATCTCCTTCAAGGGCGGGGCCGTCACCGGCCTGCTCGTCGTCGGCCTCGGTCTTCTCTCGGTTTCCGGCTACTTCCTCATCCTCGGTGGTGACAAGAATGCCGTGGGGCCGCTCGTGGGTCTGGCATTCGGTGGCAGCCTCATCAGCGTGTTCGCACGTCTGGGTGGCGGCATCTTCACCAAGGGCGCCGATGTCGGCGCCGACCTCGTCGGCAAGGTCGAGGCGGGTATTCCCGAGGACGACCCGCGTAACCCGGCCGTCATCGCCGACAACGTGGGCGACAACGTGGGCGACTGCGCCGGTATGGCAGCCGACCTGTTCGAGACCTACGCGGTCACCACGGTGGCAGTCATGTTCCTGGGCTCGCTCTTCTTCATGGGCGATGTCACGACCGCGATCGTGTTCCCACTTGCGCTCGGCGGCGTGTCGATCATCACCTCGATCATCGGCACCTGGTTCGTGCGCCTTCGGCGGAACAGCTCCGTCACCGCAGCGCTCTACACGGGCCTGGGCGTGGCAGCGCTGCTGTCGGCCATCGCATTCATTCCCATCACCAAGTGGATGATGGAGAACGCGATGCCGGGTGCCGCCAACGGCGTCATCCCGGGTAGCTGGGCGAACTACTACTGGGCCTCGCTTATCGGCCTGGGCGTCACCCTGCTGCTGGTGGCGATCACCGAGTACTACACCGGCACGATCTGGCCGCCGGTCAAGGGCATCGCCAAGGCGTCGGAGACCGGGCACGGCACGAACATCATCGCCGGCCTCGCCGTCAGCCTGAAGTCCACGGCTCTGCCGGTCATCGTCATCGCCGGTGGAATCGTGGCCTCGTATGAGCTTGCCGGGTACTACGGCATCGGCGTCGCGGTCATGGCGCAGTTGTCCCTGGCTGGCATCGTGGTCGCACTTGACGCATTCGGGCCCATCACCGACAACGCCGGTGGCATTGCCGAGATGGCAGGTCTTCCGGACTCGGTGCGCGCGGTGACCGACCCGCTCGACGCGGTCGGCAACACCACGAAGGCCGTGACCAAGGGCTACGCGATCGGTTCGGCTGGCCTCGCTGCCGTCGTCCTCTTCGTGTCATACGTCGAGGAGCTGAAGGCGGCTCTGCTGAAGGCGGGCGACGTGACCGTCGTCAACTTCGACCTGCAGAATCCGTTCGTGGTCGTTGGGCTGTTCCTCGGTGGCCTCATGCCGTTCATCTTCGCCGCGTTCTCCATGGAGGCAGTGGGCAAGGCGGGCGCGCAGGTGGTGGAGGAAGTGCGTCAGCAGTTCCGCGAGAAGCCCGGGATCATGAAGGGCACGGAACGTCCCGACTACGCACGTTGCGTGCGCATCGTGACCAAGACGGCCCAGAAGGAGATGCTCATTCCCGGGCTCATCCCGATCATCGTCCCGATCCTCGTCGCCTTCATCTTCGGCGTCGAGAACGGGCGCGTGATGCTGGGTGGCCTGCTTCTGGGAGCGATCGTCACGGGCATCTTCGTTGCCATCTCGATGACCTCGGGCGGCGGCGCGTGGGACAACGCGAAGAAGTTGATCGAGGATGGTGCTCACGGTGGCAAGGGATCCGAGGCCCACAAGGCCGCGATCACCGGTGACACCGTCGGTGACCCCTACAAGGACACCGCGGGTCCGGCCATCAACCCGATGATCAAGATCGCCAACATCGTGGCGCTCCTGCTCATCCCCTTCCTGGTCTAGGAACGCGGAGCGGGGGCTCGGGCAACCGGGCCCCCGCGGCGTGATCCGGAGGGATGCGGACACGCGCTATGACCACGATCGTGCTCTCCGGAGCACCGGTGGCGATCGGCGTGGCCCACGTGGTGCGTGCGGCCATCACGGGCGCGAGCGTTCTGGCCTGGGTGATCGGCGTCCTTCTCGCCGTGGCCGACGGCGGACGCCTGTGGATCTGATGGCGAACCGGGGGGACACGACGCGCCCGGCCGGCTCACGTCGGCGTGCTCGCGGTGGCATCGGGAGCCGCATCCACGGCAATCGCGGGAGGGGCTGGTGTTCGTTGTGGTTGCGGGGTGGGGCCGCGTAGGAGCATCGATCGCCTGCGGTCGTATCGAGGATGGTCGACGGCGTGGACGTCGTCGACCAAGAGCCGAGGCTCCCGGCCGGCTGGGCGATGACCTCCCCGCAGCTTCGTCCAGGGGCCCGCGCTCGAGACCACGGTGCTCGAGACCGCCGGTATCGAACGGGTCGATGCCTTCGCAGCCGCCACGGATGGCGATAACACCAACATCGTCATCGGGCAGATCGCGCGCGATCACTTCGGGGTGCAGAACGTGATGGCTCGCGTCAACGATCCGCGAAACCAGGAGCACTTCGACCTGCTCGGGGTGGCGCCCACCGCGTGCGCTGGTACGCTCGCCGGGTCCGTCATTCCCGTTCTGCCGGGCCGCCTTCGCGGTTCTGCGAGGAGAGTCGCATGTCGTCATCCGAGGATCGTCTGCCGCGCCTGCCTCATGCCGACCGACCGCGTCCCGACGAGAAGATCCTCAAGCGCACGGGGGCCGACCTCAACAACGGGTGGCTGGCGCGGCATGGCACGCTCTATCTGACCGATCAGCGGCTTGTGTTCGTTCCCACCGTCCTCGACCACGTGCTCGGGGGCAAGCGCCGCGAGATCGCGCGCGGCGACCTCGATGTGGTGGAGCGCTGGCCGCTGTCGGCCGAGGGAATGCCGAGGGGTGCGAAGCGACCTCGCCTCATCCTGCATGCCAACGGCGTGCGGTATCAGTTCCTGTTGCCCGACCTCGACGGCTGGTTCGACGTGCTGCAGGTCATCTATTCGAAGGATCATCGGGCAGATCCCACGGCACATACACCTGAGTTCCGTCGCGAGGGCATCGAGAACGTCCTGCTCGAGATCGTCGAGGGGGACGGCGCAGCCTGACGCGCTAAACTCTCGATCTCCATTGGAGTTCGGGGGTATTTGGGTGATCAGCGTGAGTGACCGCAGCCGCGTGGCCGTGCTCGCCCTTGCCGAGCTCGCCGCGCATACCGGCGGCGGACCGGTTCCCGTACTCGAGGTGGCGGAGCGGCGGGGCATCCCACCCCACCAGGTGGAGCAGGTCTTCTCTGCGCTGCGTCGTGCGGGGCTGCTGCAGAGCCAACGGGGCGTGAAGGGTGGCTACATGCTGCGCCGTGATGCCTCGGACGTGACCGTTCTCGATGTGATCGAGGCCGTCGACGGGCCCATCGACGGCGCCTCGGGCGTCGACGGGTGCCCCGTGCAGGCGATCTGGATCGAGGGCGCCGCACGGCTGGCCAGCGCCTTTCGGGCCGTGACCGTGGCCGATGTCGCGGAGCGCGAGGCGCGCCGCGCGGATGCCCCGATGTTCCACATCTGACGAGCACGCGGGCGGGCTCGTGCACGCATGCGAGGTAGTCCGTCAATCCCTCCGGGCTCGCCCCGACGTGGAACACGGTTGATCTCACCGGGGCCAGGGTTGCGGCGTGCGGAGTCGCGCCCGCCAACGTCGTTCTCGAGGTGAGCGAGCGCATGCCCCGTTACCCAGAACCCGGAGATGTGGGGAATGCTTCGGGAATGGCGGCGCACGTGGGGATCGAATCGCCCGCCACGGGTATTGAGGTCGACGTGGAGTCCGACGTGGCACGTGGCAGTGGAATCGAGTTGGGCCAGGCGGGTCCGGTACCCTCGTCCACCCCGGCCCGGTAGCCCGGGCCCACGCTGCTGGGCGGTCAGCGCCTTTCGCGACTTCGGTCGACAGTCCACCGCACGTTGCTGCTCCACCCGGGTCGGAGCAGCGTGGGGATGGTGACGACTATCGAGGTCAGCCCGACGAGGAACCAGTACCCGATGGGGTACCAGGGAACGGCGGACAGGGCCAGGAGGGCGGTGCGGTCGTACCGGCGATCGATGATCAGCCCCACGAACGACTGGACGAGAGCCACCGTGAGAACGGCGGCGACCCAGCCCCAGGGGAACGGGGGCAGCGTCATGTAGCCGCCGGCCGCGAGGGGCTGGACCGTGAGCCCGATGATGATCAGCAGGATCAGCAGATGCCACCAGACGATGGACGCGATGGCCTCCAGAATCGCCGGCCAGTGCCGACGGTGTCTCCAGTGGAACAGAACGCCACCGTGTCGCATCAGGACCTGCACGAGCCCGCGACCCCAGCGCAGTCTCTGGCTGCCAAGGGCTCGCAGGGTGCTGGGAACACTCATTCCCACCACGGCGCGCGGTTCATACCGCACGTCGTAGAAGCGCATTTGAATGCGCCACGTGAGATCGATGTCCTCGGTCGCCATGGAGGGGTCGAACACCCCGACGTCCGTCAGGACGGACTTCCTGAACGCGCTCACCACACCGCTCATCGTGAGGATGCGGCCCCATGTCACCTGTGCACGCCGCACGAGAGAGACCGATGATGCGAACTCGACCACCTGCATCTCTGCCAGCCAGCCGCCCCGATTGACCGGGCGAGGATTCCCCGTGACACCTCCCATGCGGGGGATCCGCACGAAGTGAGCAGCGATCGCCCGCAGGGCATGTGGGGCGATCTGCGCATCCGCATCGATGACCACGATGATCTCACCACGAGCGATGACCAGGGCGTCGTTCATGGCCATCGCCTTCCCCTCGTTGACCTCCTTCCTCATCAGCCGCAGACGTGGGTCTGCGGGAAGGTGGCGCAGGATCTCGTCGGACGTGCCATCGGGGCTCCCGTCATCAATGGCAAGTATCTCGAGGTCGGGGTAGTCGACGTCGCGCAGGGCGTCGAGCGCGGCCCCGATCCTCAGTTCCTCCCGGAACCCGGGCACGAGAACGGTGATGCTCGGGAGCTGGTCATCCGGGATGTCGTAGAAGGCCTTCGACTTCTTGGTCTCGCGAGACAGCGCGAAGCGAACCGCGCTCATGATCCAGACGGTGGCCACAACCACCACATACAGGCCAACCCAGAGGAGCAGGGAGTCGAAGAGGATGGTTGCCACGCGCATCAGGACTCCACTCCGCGAATCGTCTTGACGTCACCATCCACCCGCACCGAGATGACGCGCGCCGTCAGCGCGTCGGGCGCGACCTCGATGCGACGCCCCAGCGCATCCTTCGTGATGACGAGGGGCAGGTTGGCGGCACCCGTTCTGCCTCCTCGGGTGGCCTCCCGGCGATGGGCGAGGCGCCGACTGTGGGCGACCCACGCGGTGACCGCCAGGGCTGACGTCGTCATGGCGATGCCGGCGAAGGCCAAGCCGTTCAGGAGGTCGTCGGGCTGCCGGGTGATCGCCATGTACAACACCACGGCGGCGATGCCCCACGCGGGGATTCCCCAGGCGAGCAGACGAACGGTGCTCGGCGTCCGCATACCCGGTGGCACCTCGGGTGGCGCAATGGCTGCGGGCGCCGCCGCGGGTGCCGGGGGCACAATCGTGCTGTCGCCACCATTGAGGGGCATGGGCCGTGCCTGCGGATGATCCGGCACCTGGGGGACGTCATCCGATCCGGGTGGCCCGGCGCGTGAGAGACGCTCAGTCATGGTGAGTAAACGATACCGACCCCAGGGTGGGAGATGGGAACGGAACCCCCTCGCAAACGCGCACGTGGCAGCTCGTGAAATGTCCACGGGAGTCCACACCTCGCCGCGCGTGGGTCTCGCTCACGTAGTGGGACTGGCGCGCACACCCCCGCGGATCGAGCAGGAGTGATGATGATGATGATGGGGGCGTCCGACGCGAGCCGTGCCGCCGCGCTAGCCTCGCCACCCGTGCCCTCGGCAGCGCCTTCACCACGGCCCATCATCGCCATCGCGTGTGCGGTCGTGTCGGCGCGATGGGGCCCGTGGACCCAGCCCGCGGCCGTTGTCGCAGCGGACTACGTGCACGCGGTGCATGCGGCCGGAGGTGTTGCCATCGTGGTGCCGCCGGATCCCCTCGGCCCGGGTGCGATCCTCGACATCGCGGACGGGGTGATGCTGACGGGCGGGTCCGACCTCGATGCGTGCGCGTACGGGGGGGAGCCCCATCCCGAGGCCGAGCCACCCGACCCGACCCGCGATGCCTTCGAGGTGGCCCTCGTTCTGGTCGCGCTGGCCCGGGGCATTCCCCTACTCGGGATCTGCCGTGGCATGCAGGTGATGAACGTGGCCCTGGGTGGAGATCTCGCCCAGCACCTGCCGGAATCGCTCGGCACCGAGGAACACAGGAGAACGATGGGTACCTTCGACGGGAACGACCACCTGGTGGTGCTGGAGCCCGGTTCCCTTGCCGCGCGGGCGGCAGGGGAGAGCCCCCACCGCGTGCCATCACACCATCACCAGGCTGTGGACCGGCCCGGAGAGGGCGTGGTGCTGACCGGCTGGTCGGAGGACGACGGGGTGCCCGAGGCACTTGAGGTCCCCGGGCCCCGGTACGCCCTGGGGGTTCAGTGGCATCCCGAGGCAGACCCCTCAAGCCGCGTGATCACGAGCCTGATCGAGGCGGCGCGCGGGGCCTGAGCCCGCAGGCCGCCGCGGACGGTCAGTCGTCGCCCGCGAGCATCTCCACTCCGAGCCCCACCAGGGTTCCCACCCCTCCGTTGTCCACGTGGATGACGGGTCCCAGCCCGAAGCGCGCCAGCGCGCTGGCGGCGAGCCCCGCGCGGCGTCCTGCGGAGCAGATGACCGCCAGCGTGCGACCCGTCGGAATCGCACCTGGACCATCGCGGAACTCCCAATACGGACGGTTCAGGGAGCCGGGCACGTGCCCGGCCCGGAACTCGGCCGGGTCGCGAACGTCGACGATCAGGATGCCCGGGTCCTGTGCGAGTCGAGCCGGAAGGTCGGCGGCTCGTACGCGTTCGATCGATGAGGTCGGCAGACCCTCATCGAGATATGCGGGGAATCCGCCCGCAAGCACTCCGGCAACCTCACGGCGACCCACGGCCGCGAGGCGTTCGACCATGTCGCGAGCAGATGGCTCATCCGACGCCACGAGGATGAGCTGGTCGTCGCGCCCCGCAACCAGTGCCGCACGGGTGGCGAATCCGCTCCCGGCCAGGGGTACGGAAAGAGAGCGGGGAACGTGCGCGGCGGCGAAGGCCGCGGAACTGCGGCCATCGATCACGAGTGCGCCGGCCTCGGCGCGGCGCAGCAGTTCGTCGCCCTCAAGCGCGGGTGCAGGGGGCGTGGGGGTGACCAGCGGCCCGGTGTTCATACCGACCACGCGATCGAGGTCGGGTGGCTTCACCCCGAGGCGCGAGATCAGTTCCTGCGTGAACGCCTCTGGGTCGCCAAGGGCCAGAAGCGCGGAGTGGGCCCGCTCGTACCCGATCGTGGTGCTGGTCTTCGCGCTGATCGCGGCGCTGCCGCAGAGGGATCCGCCGATGTGCCCCGGATACACCTCGACCCAGTCGGGAAGTTCCATGAGGCGCGCGATGCTGCCGAAGAGATCACGCGCTCCCTCGTGGGCGTCCACGGCCAGGTCGGGCCTGCCGACGTCACCCACGAACAGCGAGTCTCCGGTGAGCACCGCCCACGGGTCGTCACCCCGTGCGGCGTCGATGACCAGGAGGCCGGTGTGCTCGGGTCGGTGCCCCGGGAGATGTATGGCCTCAAGGCGCACGCGGCCCAGATTGATCACCGCCCCATCACCCAGCGGTTCATGGGGAAAGTCGGCGTCGGCGATGGGGCTCACGTGAATGGTGGCGCCGGTGGCCTGATGCAGGCGTCCGCGGCCGGACACGTGGTCCGCGTGGGTGTGCGTCTCGATCACATGCGCGATCCGCATGCCTCGTGCACCGGCGGCGTCGAGGTAGGGAGAGACATCCCACTGGGGGTCGACCACCGCGGCCACGCCGGTGTCGGGGTCGCCGATGAGGTACGAGGCGCACCCGAGGTCCTCGTTGATCACCTGTCGGAAGAGCACTGGGCCTCCATGTCGTGATGCCAGACCACCCGGACGAGCGAATGGCCCGCCAAGTCTTGCGTATCCGGGTGGATGCCGGTCATCGCGGATGAGACCTCTGCCCCTGTCCCGCACCCGGGCCTTTCGCGCTGGTAGCCTGACCACGTGCCGATCATCGACTCCATGACCGACCTCATCGGGCGCACGCCGCTGGTGCGCCTGTCACGCCTGTCCGAGGGCACGGGCGCGACGATCCTCGGCAAGCTCGAGGCATCGAACCCGGCCGGCAGCGTGAAGGATCGCATCGGGCTGGCCATGATCGAGGCCGCCGAGCGCGAGGGCCTGATCACGCCCGGGACCAGCGTGATCGTGGAGCCGACCTCGGGAAACACCGGAATCGCCCTGGCATTCGTGTGCGCCGCCCGCGGATACCAGTGCATCCTGACAATGCCCGAGACCATGAGCATGGAGCGACGGGCCCTGTTGAAGGCCTACGGCGCCGAGCTCGTGCTCACTCCGGGGACGGAGGGCATGCGCGGGGCGATCGCCAAGGCCCAGGAGATCGCGGCCGAGACGCCCGGTGCGTTCGTTCCGCAGCAGTTCGAGAACCCTGCGAATCCCGATATCCACCGGCGTACGACCGGTGAGGAGATCTGGAGTGACACCGGTGGAGATGTGGACATCTTCGTTGCCGGGGTCGGCACGGGGGGAAGCATCACGGGTATCGGGCAGTTGCTCAAGGAGCGCCGCCCGGGTGTGCACGTGGTGGCGGTCGAGCCGGTGGATTCCCCGGTTCTGTCCGGTGGCGACCCCGCACCGCACCGTATCCAGGGTATCGGCGCCGGGTTCATTCCCGCCGTGCTGGACACCCAGGTCTACGACGAGGTCATCACGTGTTCGGCCGAGGACGCATTTGAGACATCTCGCCGGCTGGCTCGCGATGAGGGGATTCTCACGGGGATCTCCACAGGGGCCAACGTGTGGGCGGCCCGTGAACTGGCGACGCGGCCGGAGAACGCCGGGAAGACGATCGTCACGATCATCTGCGACACCGGCGAGCGCTACCTCTCGACGGCGCTCTTCACCGAGGTATGACGGCCCGCGCCGCTAGGCGCGGCGGATGAGGAGCTCGCGGAGCCCACGATCGCGGAACCCAAGCGCGTGGGCGAACCCACGCGCATCGGGCGTGTCCTCGGGCTCGGCCAGCAGGTGGGTGCCACCGGATGCACGGACCGCGCGCGCGACGGAGTCGACGAGCATGCGGCCGATGCCCACCCGGCGCTCGGGCGGTACGACTCCCAGCCACCAGATGATTCCCTCCGGTAGTTGCGCGAAGCAGAAACCGACGATTCGCTCGCCACGCAGTGCCACGGTGAACTCGCCGTATCCCTCGCCCCGCTCGTAGCCGGTCGGACTGCCCATCTCACCGAATGTGGCGAGGTCGGCCATTGCCGCGGCCTCGGCCACCGAGTAGCGAGGGGCCATGGCGTTGGTGTACGTGAGCAGCCGGATTCCGGGCGTGGCGTCACCTGGCGGCAGCCCATCAATGGCCCGGCTGACGGCGAACGTGCGCGCGTATTCCTCAAAGCCGGCGTCCCGCAGCAGGGGTGCCACCGGGTCCGAGGGGTCGACGGACGCGTCCCATGGCGGGGCCTCCGGAATGGCGCCGAGCAGGGCGTCGAGCGCCGCGCGGTCCCGCGCGCGGACGTTCTCGAGGCGGATCGCCCGAGCAGTGGGCGAGGGGCCGACCTGGCAGGTGGCCCCGGCTGCAGCGACGCTACTCGAGGTACGGCTCCAGGTCATCGACGCGAACGCCGGTCTCCTGCAACCAGTCACGGGCCTCCGCGAGGTGCTCGGTATCGCCGCTGATCTCGAGAATCACCCAGCCGGTCCGATCGCGTACGTCGGCACGTCTGATGTTGCACACAACCTGGAACTCCGAGGAGAGCCGGTGCACGATCGGCTCGCGCACGAGGGCCTCCGGGAATGTCAGCCGCACGCGGATGCTTGGCATGGGCGCCTCCGTCGACAGGAGGCGGGAATATACTCGTGCCCATGAGGAACGGACCTCTCGCACGGGCAGCCACCGCACTTCGCCGGGATCTCGATGCGGCACGCGAGCGTGATCCCGCCGCGCGCTCGACCGTCGAGCTGATGCTCGCGTACCCGGGGCTGCATGCCATATGGCTGCATCGGGCGGCGCATGGGCTCGAGGGCCACGGTCTGCACCTGCCCGCTCGGCTGATCAGTCAGCTCTCACGATTTCTCACGGGCATCGAGATCCATCCGGGTGCCACGATCGGCCCGGGTTTCTTCGTGGATCACGGGATGGGCGTGGTTATCGGCGAGACCACGGAGATCGGCGAGGACGTCACCCTGTATCAGGGCGTCACGCTCGGTGGGACCGGCAAGCACAGCGGCAAGCGTCACCCCACGGTGCATGACGGGGTCACCGTTGGGGCGGGTGCGTCGGTGCTGGGCCCGGTTGAGGTGGGGGAGGGGGCAAAGGTGGGAGCGGGTGCCATCGTGGTGAAGGACGTGCCCGCGAACTCCACGGTGGTTGGCAACCCGGGCAAGCCCGTGGTCATTGACGGCCAGCGTGTCGACCCCGAGGCGATTCACCACCCCGATCTGGATCACACCCGGTTGCCTGACCCGGTGGCCGACGCGCTCGACTGCCTCATCACGCGGGTGGAGGAACTCGAGGCGGAGATCGCCGCCCTCCGGGCCGGCACCGAGCCGCCTGCGAAGACATCCGACGCGGACTGCGGGGACGATGTGCGAGCGGGCATCCGGCGCGCTCGTGACGGCTCGACCGGCACCGCGTAGCCATCTCCCGAGCGCTCCGAGGGCCGTCCGTCTGCGGCGCTACGTTTTCGCGGTGACATCGGACCTCGTCGCCAGCCTCAACCCACCCCAGCGCGAGGCGGTGCTGCACGGCGACGGCCCCCTGCTGGTGCTGGCCGGAGCAGGTAGTGGCAAGACCCGCGTCATCACGCATCGCATTGCCCACCTGGTCCGGGAGCGCGGTGCCCCGGTGGGCTCCATCCTCGCCATCACGTTCACCAACAAGGCGGCGGGCGAGATGCGCGATCGCATCATCGACCTCGTTGGCCCCGAGGCCCGTGGCCTATGGGCGTCCACGTTCCACTCCGCGTGTGCCCGCATGCTGCGCATCGAGCACCAGGCGGCAGGCTACGACCGTGCCTTCTCGATCTATGACGATGCCGATCAGCAGCGCATCATGCGGGGAATCCTGAAGGACGAGGGAATCGATCCCAAGCGCACTTCCCCGCGGGGGGTGCTCGGGGCGATCTCCGCGGCGAAGAGCGAACTGAAGGGCCCGGGCGATATCGAGGACGAGGCGGCCGGTGACTATGGGCGCGAGGTCATCGCCCGTCTGTACAGCCGATATCAGGATCGCCTGATGGCCAACCAGGCGATGGACTTCGACGACCTTCTGATGGTGACCGTCGAGATGCTGCGCCGCGACCCCGTGGTACGGGAGCGCTGGCAGCGCAGGTTCCGCCACATCCTCGTGGACGAGTACCAGGACACCAACCATGCCCAGTACTGGCTGGTGCGCATGCTGGCCGAACCCGAGCGCAACGTGATGGTCGTGGGGGATGACGATCAGGGCATCTACTCGTGGCGTGGGGCGGACATCCGCAACATCCTGGAGTTCCGTGCCGACTACCCCGACGCCGTCACGATTCCCCTGGAGCAGAATTACCGATCCACCAAGACGATCCTGGCCGCGGCCAACGCGGTGGTCGAGCGCAACAGCGGGCGCCACCCAAAGCGACTGTGGACGGACCGGGACGACGGCGAGACCGTCGCCGCGCACTCGTGCCGTGACGAGCACGAGGAGGCCCGCCTGGTGGTCGAGGAGGTACGGCGTGCGGTCGCCGAAGGGCGCCCTCTCGACGAGATCGCGGTCTTCTACCGAACCCATGCCCAGAGCCGCGTGATCGAGGATCAGCTGGTGAGGGCGGCCGTCGCCTACCAGGTGCTCGGCGGCCCGCGTTTCTACGAGCGCGTGGAGGTCAAGGACCTTATGGGCTACCTGCGGGTGGCCGCCAACCCCGCCGATCGTGAGGCATTCGCGCGCGCGGCCGGCAGCCCCAAGCGTGGGCTCGGCCCCGCCGCCCTGGCCCGCGTCGCAGAGGCGTCCGAGGCCCATGGAACCTCGATGGATGCCATCGCCCGTGACCCGGACATGGTGTCCGGGCTCACCACCGCCCAGCGCGGTGCCCTGCGCGATCTTGGTGGGTTGATCGAGCGTCTGCGGCAGATGGACGCCACGGGCTCGCCGCCCGCGCGGGTGATGGAGACCGCCATCGAGGAGTCGGGGCTGCGTGACTTCCTGCTCGCCGATGGCCCCGCCGAAGCCGGGTTGGGAAGGCTCGACAACCTGCAGGAGTTGGTTGGAGTGGCCGTTGAATATGCGGCCCGCGCGGAGGAGCCCTCGCTTGCCGGTTTCCTTGAGGAGGTTGCCCTCGTATCGGCCGTGGACGAGGCCGACGAGGATGGTGGCCGCGTCACCCTGATGACCGTTCACAATGCAAAGGGGCTCGAGTTCGACGTGGTGATGGTGACGGGCCTGGAGGAGGGACTGTTTCCGCACATCCGTTCGATCGACGACCCCGCGGGCCTCGAGGAGGAGCGGCGCCTGTGTTACGTGGCCCTCACCCGCGCTCGCGAGAGGCTGGTGCTGTCGCATGCCGATAGCCGAGCGCTGCGCGGCAATCGCATGTACACCGTGCCCTCCAGATTCCTCGATGAGATCCCGCCGGAGTCGATGGGGCACCCAGAGCATGAGTCGCCATGGGACGAGGAGGGCGACGGGGGCGACGGCGCCATCGCCGTGCCTGCGTTCGGTGTGGGGGATGCCGTGGTGCACGAGTCGTTCGGGGAGGGCGTGATCACCGGCATCCAGCAGCGGGGCCGCCTGCTTCAGGTGAGGTTCGACGACAAGGAGCGTTTGCTGATGGCCGACATGGCACCCATGCGGAGGGTGGCGGGGTGAGCGCACGGGTGATCGACGGACGCGATGCGGCGCGCAGGGTCCGTGAGCGCGTGGCCGAGGGGTGCGCGGCCTTCACCGCGCGCCATGGCCGACCCCCCGGGCTGGTGGGCGTGCAGGTGGGGGATGACCCCGCGAGCGAGATCTATCAGCGCAACAAGGCGCAGCAGGCCGACGAGGCCGGAATGATGGTGCGCCGGGTCAAGATGCCGGAGGGCACCACGCAGGCCGAGTTGAACGCGCTGCTCGACGACCTCGATGCCGATGACGCCGTCGACGGCATGCTCGTGCAGCTTCCCGTGCCCGACCCCCTTACCGAGCCCGCCATCGCCGCGCGCATCTCGCCGGCGAAGGACGTGGACGGATTCTCCCCGGTGAACCTGGGGCACCTGGTGCGTGGTGAGCCCGGGCTCGTGCCGTGCACGCCGAGCGGCGTGATGTGGCTGCTGCGCGATGTCGGAGTGGACCTGAACGGAGCCCGGGCAGTGGTCGTGGGGCGCAGCCTCATCGTCGGCAAGCCCCAGGCGCTCCTGCTCATCGCGGAGAACGCCACGGTCACGGTTGCGCACTCGCGTACGCGCGACCTGCCGGCGCTGTGCCGCGAGGCCGACGTGCTGGTGGTGGCCGTGGGGCGCGCCGAGATGGTGCGCGGCGACTGGGTCAAGCCCGGCGCCACGGTCATCGATGTCGGCATGAACCGCCTCGATGATCGACTGTGCGGCGATGTCGCATACGACGAGGTCGCGGAAGTCGCGGGTGCGCTCACTCCCGTTCCCGGTGGCGTGGGACCCATGACGATCGCTTTTCTCCTGGCCAACACCCTCCAGGCCGCGGAGCGGCGCATGGGGGACGAACCGACAAGGGGCATCATCTCGTGAAGATCGCGATCTTCGGCGGTACCGGCGACCTCGGTCGTGGGCTCGCCATCACCTTCGCTGCGGCAGGCCACGACATCGTGGTGGGCTCGCGTAGTCAGGAGCGCGCCGACCAGGCCGCCGAGGGGCTGCGGGAGGGGTATCCGGAGGGCAACTTCATCCCGATGGAGAACGCGGCCGCCGCCGCCGTAGCGGAGATGGCAATCCTCTCCATTCCGTATGAGGGCATTGAGCAGACCATCCCGCCGCTCGCCGAGCACCTGGCGGGCAAGGTCCTGATCTCCGTCGTCAACGCGATCAAATGGGGAAAGAGCGGTGCGATGGCCGTACTCGACATGCCGGCGGCGTCATGCGCCCATCAGATCCAGGATCTGGCACCGGAGGCCAAGGTGGTGGTGGCGTTCAATAACCTGCCCGCGGCCTCGCTGCAGGCGCGGCATCCCATCCACGGCGACGTGCTGGTGTGCGGCAAGAGCAAGGCGGCCCGGGAAGCCGTGGTCGAGCTGACCAAGGACATCACCGGGTGCCGCGGCCTGGATGCCGGCCCCCTCGCGAACGCGATGATCATCGAGGGTATGACCGCCATCATCATCAACCTGAACAAGCGCTACGGCGGCGAGGGCTCGCTCAGCATCTCCGGGCTCGAGGACGCACCCGCCCGCGGCTCGGGGCCCGTGCAGGAATAACTGCCGCACCGGAGGACGAGCGAAGACCGAGCCAGACGGTGGTGGCGAGCATCGCTGCTACTGGTGGTAGCAGCGGTCTCGCCGGCTCTGTATGGCGACGGTG
>Ga0082335_1005797_pt1 | contig 16635 bp, 6 predicted proteins | sample Subgrocontami58m_FD_72375 | JGI IMG/M metagenome (GOLD analysis project Ga0082335, IMG submission 72375) | Subsurface groundwater microbial communities from S. Glens Falls, New York, USA - GMW37 contaminated, 5.8 m (SPADES assembly) (version 2) ... | reverse complement strand
AGTTACTGCCTATATCATCAATAAATGCCTTCATTTCAAGCGGGCTCAATAGGAATTTATTCCAGACATTTTCTACGCATATCGTAACCTTCCTCTTTTCAGCCTCACCTGCCAATCTCTTCAAGAGTCTCATTGACCTATCATAAGATTCGTCATATGGGACTATTTCACATCCTGGGATAAAATCTGCACCAACTGTCCCGATTACTACGAGGATTGCATCTGTCCCTAACCAACTTGCTATGTCTAACATCTTTATAAGGATGTCTTGTGCCTTTTTAGCAGTATCCGGATTGCTGCTTGTTAGTGAATATTTCCAGAATAGGCCTGTTGCAAGACTGCTTATCTCTATACCCATATCACCTGCTACCTTTTTAATCCCTTCAATATCTTTCTTATTAGACTCAGGTGTAATCTCACCCTCTTCTGCCACAGCAAGTTCTATGGCCTGAAACCCTGCCTCTTTTGCCAATCTTATACACTTCTCAATCTTCCAATCCCCTGGAAATGACCACTGACTGATGCTCTTTTTCATATAGTCTCCTTTCTATCTACTAAACTTTACCACCCCTTCACCCAGGAGTTTCTCTATCTCCAATGCCAGATTGTCTGATGCACGCGCATAGAAGTCCTGTGAGGTCTGGATTGTAACCTCACCCTTATCATTACTCACAAGTTTTAAATAGACAGGGACCTTGCCAGGGTGCAAGGCAAGTATGGATTTGAGTGAATTGAGTAGAGCCTCATCTAACCCTTGTGTGAAGAGCTGTATAATAATGGCATTGGTATACCTTACCCTTGCCTCATCTAATGGGACTATCTCAGATGCGATAACCTTGGGCTGTTCATTTCTCAGGGTTACCCTCCCCTGGACAAAGACTATAGAGTCTATCTTCAAATGTTTGGATGCATCTTTATACACATCGGGATATACAGGCACCTCAACTGTCCCTTCCATGTCTTCCAAATTGACAATCGCCATCTTCTCGCCAGTCCTGGTGGAATTGGTATGTTTGACCTTAGATATGACGCCGCCTAACGATACCTCATCCCCGTCAGCCTTATGTGGCAGGTCACTCACTGATGCAGATGCACATTCCTTTAACAACTTCTCGTATCTGGCTAATGGATGGCCTGTGACATAGAATCCCAACATCTCTTTTTCGGACGATAATAACTGGCCCTCGCTCCATTCCTTGATATTAGGCACCTCCTGAAAACTGTCTTTGAAACCTTCCTGTGATTCAAATGTATCAAAGAATGACATCTGCCCGGCATCTCTATCCCTCTGGACAGTAGTAGCCACCTCTATAGCCTTATCAAGCATAGCCATTAGTTGTGACCTGTGGAGTTTGAAACTGTCAAATGCACCACACTTGATTAGACTCTCTATTACTTTCCTATTGACTGACCTTAAGTCAACATGTTCGCAGAAGTCATAGAAAGATTTGAATTTGCCATGGTCTTCCCTGAATTTAATGATGGATTCTATCGCGCCCTCTCCTACGTTCTTAACAGCAGAAAGGCCAAACCTTATAGAGTCGACTACTACAGTGAATTTATAGAAACTCTCATTGACACATGGTGGCAGTACCTTTATCCCAATACGGTTTGCCTCATCAATATAGTCTACTATCTTGTCTGTATTTCCCTTTTCACTTGTTAGAAGCGCTGCCATAAATTCTACAGGATAGTTTGCCTTAAGATACGCAGTCTCGTATGCTATCATCGCATATGCGGCGCTATGACTCTTGTTAAAGCCGTAACCTGCAAAACGTTCTACCTGGCTATATATCCTTTCTGCAACCTTCTTACTTATTCCATTTTTAATGGCACCTTCAATAAATGCTGCCTTCTCCTGCTCCATTACTTCAGGTATCTTCTTGCCCATCGCCCTTCTGAATAGGTCGGCTTTGCTCAGGCTAAATCCCCCGATAACACTTACAATCTCTATCACCTGTTCCTGGTAGAGCATTATGCCATATGTATCTTCAAGGATAGGCTTTAATAATGGGTGGTCATACTTGACGGGGATTTCACCATTTTTCCTCCGGATATAATCCTCAAGCATGTGCATAGGGCCTGGTCTGAATAATGCGACGAGTGCTATAATGTCATTAAATTCCTTGGGTTTGATTTTCCTTGTAAGGTCCCTCATGCCAGAACTTTCCATCTGGAATACTCCTGAAGTATCCGCCTTTGAGAGGAGGTCAAATGTCTTCTTATCATTCAATAATATATCCTCTATCTTAAGGTCCAAACCCCTTGTCCTTTTCAAAAGTTTTAATGTCTCATCAATTACAGTGAGTGTCCTTAAACCTAAGAAATCTATCTTCATCAGCCCTATTTTTTCCAATGAGCCCATCGGATACATCGTTATAATCTGGTTGTCGCTCGTCTTTAATAGCGGGACATGATTTGTGAGACTGTCCTTGCTTATTACTACACCAGCCGCATGGGTTGAGGCATGGCGGGTGAGACCTTCAAGTGCCATAGACGTATCCATGAGTTTGGTGACCTGTTCATTCTTTTGATATAAGGCTTTCAATTCCGGCTCTTGTTCTAATGCAGATTTAATCGTAATATTGAGTTCATTTGGTATAAGTTTTGCTATCCTGTCAACCTCAGGATACGGCATTTCCATAACCCTGCCAACATCCCTTATGACTGCCTTTGCACCCATCGTGCCAAATGTAATTATCTGGGCAACATTGTCCTTGCCATATTTCTCAGTAACATAGTTTATGACCTCACCCCTGCGTTCAAAACAGAAGTCTATATCTATATCAGGCATACTGAGCCTGTCAGGATTCAAGAACCTTTCAAACAATAAGCCATATTTGATAGGGTCAATGTCAGTTATGCCTAAGATGTAACTTGCAATGCTCCCTGCTGCAGAACCCCTGCCAGGTCCTACAGGTATATTTTTTTCCTTGGCATAACGTATAAAATCCCATACTACAAGGAAATAATTCACAAACCCTGTATCTTTTATTACCTTAAGTTCATGCTCTAACCTCATCTTTATCCCATCAGTCACTTCTTTGTATCTTAAGGGTAGCCTTTCAAGACATAATTCCCTCAGATAGGTATCCGGCTTCTTGCCTTCAGGCACATCATAATGTGGCAGATGTGTCTTATTGAATTCAAGTTCTAAATTACACTTTTCTGTAATCTCTATGGTATTGGATATTGCCTCTGGTAGGAAACTGAACAGGTCTTTCATCTCATCAGGTGATTTAAAATAGAACTCTTCTGTCGCAAATTTCATGTGCTTGGGGTTATTCAGAGTGGTCTGTGTCTGGAGGCAAAGTAAGGTCTCATGTGCTTGGGCACTGGACTTCAATAGATAATGGACATCATTTGTAGCGACAAAGGGTATATCCAGCTTCTTGCCGAGCTCTATAAGCCCTGCATTTGCCTTGTCCTGCTCTGGAAGACGGTTATTCTGTAATTCTAAATAGAAATCCCCCTTGCCAAATATGTCCCTGTAATCACCTGCCATACTCAATGCCTGTTCTTTCTGGTCTATCAATATAAGGTGTGGGACTTCACCCTTAATACAACTTGTAAGGCCAATTAAACCTTTGGAATATCTTGCAAGTAATTCCTTGTCTATCCTCGGCTTGTAATAGAATCCTTCAGTATACCCTTTCGTCACGAGTTGGATAAGATTCCCGTAGCCTTCTTCATCCTTTACCAATAATATAAGATGGTATGCGGCATCCTGAATTCCGTGGGATGATTTTTCAAACCGGCTGTCAGGGGCTATATAGACCTCGCATCCTATTATAGGCTTTATACCCTTTGCCATAGCCTCTGAGTAGAACTCTATCGCACCAAACATCACGCCATGGTCTGTCATAGCAATAGCCGGCATCTTATATTTAGATGCCAATTCTATAAGGTTTGGTATAGGGCAGGCACCATCAAGCAAACTATACTGTGTATGGACATGGAGATGGACAAAATCTGAATGAGTCATATTATTAATGAATTTACGCAGCAATGTCATTCTGAGGCGAAGCCGAAGAATCTTAGACCCTTCACTTTGCTCAGGGTGACATTTCTTGGTAATTACATCCTTTTTATTCCCATTCTATCGTAGAGGGTGGCTTAGAACTTATATCAAATACCACCCTGTTTACTCCTTGGACCTCATTGATAATCTTGTTAGAAATCTCTTCCAGAACATCATATGGAAGGCGTGCCCAGTCAGCAGTCATGCCGTCAGAACTCGTCACAGCCCTTAAGGCTATTACATTCTCATACGTCCTCTCATCACCCATTACCCCGACCGTCTTGACAGGTAATAACACGGCAAAGGACTGCCATACCTTATTATAATATCCTGATTTTTTTATAATATTGAGCACCCTTTCATCTGCTTCTCTCAATATATTTAGACGCTCCATGGTTACCTCACCTATCACCCTCACAGCAAGGCCAGGACCAGGAAACGGCTGCCTTAAAATAATCTCATCAGGAAGCCCAAGTTCTTTACCCAATTGCCTCACCTCATCCTTGAATAATTCTCTTAACGGCTCAAGCAATTCTAATCCCATATCATTAGGTAGTCCACCTACATTATGGTGGCTTTTTATTACACTTGAAGGACCACCAAATGCAGAAGTGCTCTCTATCACATCCGGATATAATGTCCCCTGAACAAGAAATCTTACCCCGCCTATCCTACCTGCCTCATCCTCAAAGACCCTTATGAATTCATTCCCGATAATCTTCCTCTTCTCTTCAGGGTCTTCTATCCCTTTCAATTTAGATAAAAAGCGTTCTTCAGCATCTACATAATGTAGGTCCATATGGAAATGGTCCTCAAAAGTCTTACGCACCTCTCCACTTTCAGATTTTCTTAATAACCCATTATTTACAAATATACAACTCAACTGCCTGCCTATTGCCTTGTTCACAAGCACTGCCGCTACAGAAGAATCCACACCACCACTCAAGCCACATACGACCTTATCATGCCCAACCCTTTCCTTTATCTTAGATATAGATTCATCTATGAATGACTTCATGGTCCAACTACCAGAACACTTGCAGATACCATATAGAAAATTCCTCAATATCTCTTTCCCCATCTGGGTATGAGCCACCTCAGGGTGGAATTGTAATCCGTAGAGATTCCTTGAATTATCAGCCATAGCAGCAATTTCAGAATTGGTAGTCTGTGCTATTGTCTTAAAACTACGGGGAATCTGTGATACGTGGTCACCATGGCTCATCCAGCATATGGATGATTTGGGTAGTCCTTTAAATATGTCTTTATCATCTATTACGAGCAATTCTGCCTTGCCATATTCCCGTGAGGGCGCTTTCAAGACTTCGCCACCCAACTCTTTCGCCATGAGTTGCATCCCATAACATATGCCAAGGATGGGTATCCCGAGCGTCCAGAGCCTCTTATCACATAGAGGTGCACCTTCCTTGTAGACACTGGCAGGCCCACCAGAAAAAATCATACCGCGAGGAGATAACTTCATCACCTCATCCGCCCCGATGTCATGGGGGACAATCTTGCAGTATATCCTCTCCTCCCTTACCCTTCTTGCAATCAACTGGTTATACTGTGACCCAAAGTCAAGTATAAGTATAATCTCATCAGTATTCATATTATTTTTATCTTAACATGACATTGAGCATTTGGCAAGAAAAAAATAGACTCTTCACTACGCTCAGAGTGACATCCCTTTTTGTCATTCTGAGGCGCAGCCGAAGAATCTCAACCTTGAAATTCCTGAACATAAATTTAGGGGTATTATTGAATAGATGCAACAAAGGAGATGATGGGCTTTAATGCTGCCCGCACAAACCTCTTCAGGTATTCTCTCTTAGATATGAATCTGGCTATAGGTGGGCTAATCTTATAGTAGGCATTAATAAACATCCTGCCAGGCAGGTTAGTCATAAGGAACCTATCTCTAAACGAGGATAGACTCACCACCTCATCACACATAGGTGTCCCATATGCCGCAGTCGCAATAAAACACCCACCTCCCCCTCCGCCGCCACCTGAAGAAGATAAGGCAGTAACACTTATAGAGACTGTATCAGATTTGGTGAGACTGCTTGAATTATCAAGGACAGTAAATGTCGCTGTGAAATTACCACTCGTTGTATAGGTGTAAGAAGGACTCATATTTGTGCTCGTTGCACCATCACCATAATCCCATGTGTAGGTATAATTACCACTCCCTCCTGTAACTGTCCCTGTAAAATTAACAAGTACTGGGGCAGTTCCACTATTTGGACTGGCATTCGCATAGGCTGTAAGTCCACCTGAGGTAGTTACACTTACCTGACTCGTTGCTGTCTTACCTGAATAGGTAACTGTAAGGGTAACTGTATAAGTAATCCCTGATGTGTTAAATTTGATACTTACATCTTTTTGGATGAGAGACCCTGACGTAACAGTATAATCACTGCCGCCTGAGACTGCCCATGAAAATGTTGAAGAAGAACTCACATCTGTGCCAGAATATTCTGCTTTACCTGTAAAACTTACTGTGAGAGGTGCAGAACCTACTGCCGGGGATGGATTAGTAGTTATACTTACAACCAGACCTGTAACCGTTACCGTAACTGTGTTTGAACCTTTATTGTCTTTAGTATCATTGACTGTTAAAGTAACCACGTATGTCCCTGCCGAGGTATATGTATATGACGGATTCTGCTGGGTGCTATCAACCTGTATACCATCAGCTGAATTAAAATCCCATGAGTAAGAATAGGAACCACCCGATGGGGTGACTGAGCCAGCAGTAAATGCCACTAAAAGCGGTGCATCTCCTGTAGAAGGTGTTGCAGTAGGAGCGCCGACTGTAAGTCCTGTGGCCGCACCAGTCTTTAACCAATTGATGGTCTTCCACATCACCACATTTCTACCATTATTGGGATGAGAAGCATTGTCTATTCCTTCAAACCCGAATCCAAAATATGCTACCCTGAACGTTCCTGTATCAGCCTTTATACCTGCAATCCCTGCAGGGACATTACCAGCACCACCAGTCTCATCATAGGTTAGGATAGTGCCTATAATAGAGCCTGATTCTGTCCGTGGACTTATTTCATCAGGCCCGCCATTCGGGGAACTTTGGTTATTTGCACCATTCCCACCTTCAATGTTCAGGTTCCATATCTGGTCAGTTATAGCATCCAGATAAACCCCATCTATATTATAGAGCAACATATTATTCTTGACATAATCTGCTTTTAGATAACCTGTATAGAAAGAATTGGATTCTGCACCATTGGCAGTCAAATCAAACCCTATATCCTCTCCTGTAATAAATAATCTCCCATTCCCTGATAGGAATTGTATGAGGTAGTTCTGGTCATCATCAGTGGTACCAGGTTTATCTACAATGGTAGTAAGGTCATCGTCCCCTGTAAACCAGACGACTGTCTTTCCTTCACCCATATATTGTTTTAGAACCTCTAAGGTAATCTCTCCATGCCTCCCGTTAGTATCTAACTCACCTTCACTTCCAATCCGCCTATTCCGGCCTTCGTCATTATCCACATGCCAGACATCATAGTTGTAATCCACTCCAGAAGGTGGCGTATAAGTAGTAGAGTCATTTCTGATATTGTCAAGTGGTTTCGTATACAAATCTGCCCAATTGTTGTTTGTATAGTCAAGATTACCACTGGAATCAAGAATACTCCCACCGCTGGACTTATGGTGCCTATCTATCAATCTGCAATAATCCCTTTGGTCATCATGGACGACTAATATCTTTTTTGGGTTCTGGTATAATGATGAGGCTGAGTCTAATGGCTTAAACTTATTCACACATTCTATGTATATCCTGTTCTCTTTTGTATATACAGGCGTCGTAGAAGAAGATGCCTGCTCCCTTGCTGCTACCCGAACCATGTATACTGATGGCCCATTACGCCCATCTGCATTGGAGTTTGTATAGGTATCCCCTGTAGATTTATCATCGTTACGCCCATTGTCCACATCGTCAAAACTGAATTCATAACTACCAGCACTTGTAAGTATAGTCTTTACATCAGTCTCCTTATACCGAGGGTCTATGAGTTTCACTTCATAGGTATCAGTGTTACCAGCACTTATATTTACTTTAACAGTAGTCACACCACCCTGGCTTACTTCATATACAGGCATGTCATAACTATTGTAACTCGGGACATCTGTTCTCTGTCTTGGACCACCTGTTGTCCCGGGTGTGGCAACAGCTACTGTAGGGGTGCTATTCTCGGTTGTAGACGCCCATTTCACCTGGGTAGGGATATAAAGGGCAGGGTCACCTAATAGAGTGAATCCATATAAGGCCTTCTCATTCCAGTCCCCATCTAATACCGCACCATTAGTGCCATTCTTTGCCTCCCAGTATTCTACAAAATCCTGAATCGCCCTTGTATATATATTGGCTATTAAGTTACCACCTTGATGATATTCCCTGAAGACAAAGTGTAAAAGAAGAGGCATATACTTTTCGTAACTATCCCTGTTCATACGGAGTATACCCTGGCTTGTAGCAACTCCTGCAGTCGTTGAGTATGTAAATCCGGTTTCAATAGTCCTTGAAAAACCGATGTAGGAAATACCACCCCCCAACTTCTTTGGGTTAGACATATCATGGTTGAGCAATGCAGCCTCACCAAATGATTCAGCACCAGAGCTAAACGGATTTGTCTCAAAGTTACCATTATAAGGAGCGATAGAGACGATGATTGGTATCTTCGTATTAGCCGATTGATAAGTCAAAAGGTTACTTGTAGTTATCTTACCACCAGGAGAGGAGAATGCAGTCCCTATCTCATCTGTCGCCCTACCAAATAGATATACCCAGCCAATGCCTTGCTGTCCGCCTTCCCCATCTCCTACAGGGGATGAACTCCCCTTTCTGCCCAATAAGTCACCTATTTCACTTACTGTAAATTGATACTCAGGGTTTGTCGCTGTATCTTCCAAGAAGTTATTGGTTTCAAAATGTTTGAATATATTCATCCCGCTGAGATATGACCTGTCATCTCCACGCGGATTGTCCGAACTCCTCGTATCATCTGTGTTGAGTAGCTCAAGAAGTGCCATCTCCCCCTCATATCTCCAGCTGTCGTAATAGTCACCTCCACATAAGGCAATATTCTTAAACCAGTCTGTATTGTCGTCAGAAGGTTTATCCCTGGTACTATTTTCCCAATAATGCCACCAATTCTCAATCTTGCCACCTGTGTATCCACTAGATGTACCTCTATTGTACCCATCGCCACATAGCCTCTCTGCCTCATCCCTGAGTCTATCTAATATCTCATAGGTGTCAAACGTGTCTGTATTGGCATTTGTCTTGGCAGTTACCAGAAGCCCGCTTACTGTGATGGTATTTACAGTATTACTCCTTATCGTATATACACTACCCCAATTTCTTCCAGAGGTAATGTGTAGATACCTTCCTGTGAATATGTTTGGCACCCATGGTGAGGATGTCTCAGTCCTGCCATTATCAGTAATAGTTGAAGTAACAGCCGTTATGTCTTCACTGACAGTATTTATGGTCTCTGATAGAATCCGATGATATATGAAATAATTTTTCCCGGTTGTAACCTGTGGTGAAAAAAATGACCTCTTCTCATATATAGTATACGTAACACCTATCAATCCACCTGTAAGGGGTGTCCCTGATGGTATATACCCTGTAAAATCAGGAGCGCTATTCACACTGGTTAAATTTAATGTATCACTGTCATTACTTGATATTTTATATACAGCCTTATATAAGGCGTGGCTCGTAGCAAGCCCTGTCAGGACAAGGTATCTATTCTGATGAACGTTACTCGTCCAACTTTTACTTGAATCATCTATAGAGGTAAGGCCGTTGTTTGTAATAGTGCCTGTATCAACTGAACTCCCAAAATATCTTTCTTCATTGGATGGATTATTTGACACAATCCTGTACGCATTTGTCGTTCCCTGGTCATCTATCTTAAATATTTCACCCCTATCTATTATTAAGTCGACATCTATGTCCACCATTACTACACAATCATCTAAGAACTTATTGGTAGATGACGACCTCCACCACCATGTCTTTGTATTATCCTCAATCCATGTCCATGGCCCTGCAGCAGGTGTGCTTTCAACTGCTGTTACAGTGCCGGTACCAATATAACCATTTACATCCTGGACAGAGAGCCTACCTACACTGTAAGAGGGAATAAGATTTTTTAACCCGCTCTTTGTATACGTATTTAAAGAATAGAAAAAGTCAGTTGGCTTCCATATCCAGGTTGTTGCTCCTTCAAGAGTAGTCCCTGCTGGAAATTTGACGTAATAACTTGGCGGTATCTCTATATTATTACCTAAAAGGACGATATATAACAAATCGTCTTCATCAAAATAGTTATCATTATCACCTAATTCCTGGATATAACCGAGTATTTTTAATGCCAGAGTATAGTTGTAATATTCTTTGCCATCACCTGCATAGTCGTACATGACTTCAGTCCCTGCACTGCTAAAACCCCCATGGGTAACTAATGAATCTGGCGGGCTTGCCTGCAGTATAACATAATCAGTGAGGTTTGGACCTACATTCTGATAGATACTTTCTACTGTTATTAAATCAGTCCCTATCAATTGGTATGTCTCATGGAAACTCTGTAATGAGCGGGCTGCCCTTGAATACTTTTGAGGATAGATAATAAGGCATTCTCTTTTAAGGTTAGAAAACGTGAAACCATTCGTTAATGTGCTTGAGGTATTATCAGGGTTAGTAACTAGGACGTCTACTATCCCTGCAGTGTGTGCCGGGGTTACACATGTAAGTTTACTTGAACTTACAAAAGTGGAAGGCACTGTATAAGTAGGTGCTACACCAAACGTAACAGTTGCACCATTTGCAAAATCACTCCCATTTATCGTTACGGTAGTTAATCCGGAAGTAGTACCGGATGGAGGTTCAACACTCGTCACAGAGATAACGCCATAAACAAAATTAACTTGGAATAAGAAGAACGCCAGATATATTATAAGCAATAGACATCTACGAAACATAAATCTTCACCTCACTTCTTCAACTTACATATTGAGATTAATGGCTTCAAGCCACCCCTGACTATGGATTTTAATACCTCACTCTTTTCCACTTCACGAGCCACCATAGGCCCTATTTTATAGTAAATAGAGACGAACATTCTGCCAAATGTATTTTTAAGTAGACACTCATCTCTAAACCTTGACAATACCTGAACCTCTTCTGCCATAGGAGTGCCATATGCACTCGTTGCAATAAAACATCCGCTTCCGGCTGATGAGCCAAATGCTGAAAGTGCCAATGGTGTGGCACTCACCTCATTAGAATAGTCACTCTCATTCTGCAGGTTAGCCTCATCTACTGCAGTCACCACGTAATAATATGGCTGGCTTGAGACTACATCAGTATCCTTATAACTATTTGAACTAGTCCAGCCACTACTGTTCAAGACCTGATACGAACCAGATGACGATGTCCTACGGCGGATATAATATCCTTCTACATCTGTCTCGGGATTATCTGTCCAGTTTAAGGTTACAAACCCTTCACCTGCAGTGGCGACCAAATCAGTAGGGGCAAACGGCCTTTGCCTGTCAGACCCTAACTCTACACTATCAAGCCAGTCAATCACCCGCTTCATCAGGGTGTTTCTATTATTTGGGTCAGTATCATTAACAACAGCCTCAAATGGGAATACAAAGAATACCACTGCATAATGGCTTGCATGCCTCAATGCGGCATTATTGATTGCCTTGACATTATCTGTATTGAATATGGCTATACTATCAGTCTCAGGTGTAATCTCATCTGCCCAGTTACCAAATGAGGCATTATCTACAGAGAGAATCATGCCATCAGTAATGGGGTCCCCTGGAATGCCTGTCATGACAGAATACCCTTCAGAACTTGAACCGCTTGAACTTGCAACATCCTGTTCATACCGATTTATCTTTAGATACCCCCTGACAAAGTTCCTATTCTCCTTAATAAAGGCTGTATCGCTCTTTACTGCAGTCGCCCGCTGTAGGTCATACAATGTATCTATGCTCGCCAGGAATAACCTTCCGCCACTCTCCAGATATTCCATTATACTGATTTTATCCCTTGAAGAAATGGTGCGGTCATCTGTCAAACTCCCTTCTTCACTAAATCCAAAATCTAACCCTGTAGACCAGATAACTATCTTATAAGGTGCCATATCAGATTCCCTTGGTCCCTGGTCACTATGGTCATTAAACGCATCCCATACATCATAGACAAAGTTATTTGCATCTAATGCATTCTTGAAATATGTTTCAAGAGACATACCTCCATCGTCATCAACGAGCAAAATAAACTTCCCGATATACAGACTAAAATGAAGCCCTGTCGTATAGACGCTTGCACCTGAGTTATATTGGGCAGTCACATTTAGAGTCCAATCTATCCTTTCACGGCTGGTGGCACCAGACTGGACATCAAATACAAACGGGTCGCTTGAATTATTCCCATTCTGCCCGCCGGATATACTGCCGAAACTGGTACTGTTGTCACTAATAGTTATGTTGGAATTAGTGGTAGTAATCGTTCCTGTAACAGATGTGGCATTTATCCACTCGTTTTTCAGATATACTGTTAGTTTTATTTTCTCACCCGGCTCTATGATTCCGTCCCCATCATTAGCAGAACTGATTGTCTTTCCATCATCAATGATACTCCTGTCAAATATTATACGCGGAGAACCGGATGTGGTAAGCGCCAGATACGCATTGATTCTGCCATCCCCGATAAAATTGTCATCGCCGGAGTATGTGGATGAATTTATATCCTCAGCGGTAAACCGAATCTGCCCCATCACTTCCCCATTGGTCATTGCAAAATTTGAAGAATTTTTTGCCAGGATTAATCCTGCCAGTCCTGCCACATGTGGGGCAGCCATAGACGTCCCTGTAAGTGAATCATAGTTTTTACTATAGCCATATACTAAAGATAACGTAGTATCGTATGTAGGCATTGTTGAATAGATATCAACCCCGGGTGCGGCACAGTCCACCGCCTTGCCATTATTTGAGAATGTAGCCCTGTTATCATTTCTGTCAGTAGCAGCAACACCCAACCCGTATTCATCAAAGGCTGCCGGATATATTACCTCTCCTCCATCATTTCCTGCGGCAGAGACTACCACCATATTATTGTTAAAGGCATACTGCATGGCCGATTCTACAGTTATACTGGCAAAGGCGCCACCTAAACTCATATTAATCACTCCACGGGCACCAGTCGTAGACTTTATATTATCAGTAGCATAGATAATACCAGACGCTACACCTGCCCATGTCCCAGACCCATTTGAGTCCAGGACCTTAACCGGCATTATCTTACACCCTTTCTCCGAACTGCCCCAACCACCTGCTACACCACTGACACCTACTCCATTATTCGTCTCTGCGGCTGCAATCCCTGCCACATGGGTCCCGTGTCCATAGTCATCTCTTGTAAGATTGTTATTATCTACAAAGTTCCAGCCATAGATATCATCTATGTAGCCATTGTTATCATCATCAGCATTGTCCCCGAAATCATCATTATTAGTCCATAGGTTACCATCTAAGTCGCTATGATAAAGGTCAACCCCTGTATCTATTATAGCAATAATGACGTTCTGACTTCCCCTTGCAATGTCCCATGCCCCCTGGGTCGTCCCTGGTTCACGGGCATCTATGTCGGCATCCACCTTGCCGCTCTTTGACCCGTCATTGTATAGACCCCATTGGAGAGAGAATGATGGGTCATTAGGTGTATAGGTAGTTGTAAGGACATGGACATAGGCATTCGGTTCGGCATATTCTACGTTTGGATCGGTCTTATATTGTCTCAATGTCTCTTTGTACTTTGCAGGGTCAGTTATCTTGATGACCTGGACACCTAACCCCGGGATAGTTGCTGTTCTCGTTACACCAAATCCCTTTTCAATAGCCTCCTGTGACGCGGACAAAACCCCTGCCTTGTATTTCACCAATATTTCATCTGAGACGTATCCCTCCTTGAAGTCAATACCTGTAATTGCCTCTACTTTAGCCGCATAGCCTATTAGTATTAGTATTGAACCTAAAATCACAAACAAATGTTTTCTCATCTTATCTTTACATCTTCTCATCTCTATTTCCCCTCTATCTTACCTCATATATATTGAAGAACCTGTTCCTATATACCAATAAAAAGTGTTTTAAGTCTGGCAGGTGAGTGATACCTCTCAACTCACCTGTGAATTTTTTGCCCCCAAACTCAAATCCAAATTGCGTATCTGCATCATCTATCAGTTCCAACTTATATCCTACATCTTCTTTATCTTTATGGACATTATTGGTTATATAACTCCAGCTTGAGGGCCCTGTGTTTGAATATGTACCAATCGGATATACAAAATATCTCACACCCCATTCCTTACACAGCCCATAAAGTTTTTCCTCATCCTTAACAAATAGACTCTCTGCCCACCTTTTGGTTTTATCACGAATCTCCTTTGATTCTAACTTTGCATGCAAGACTATTGGCCTGCCTGTATATGCAAGAATCTCAGGTGAGGAACGCGGAGGTGCTAATATCACATCCTCTTTATTTGTATTTTTGTTGAGCCACCTGAGTGTATCTACGGTATATAGACCCTCACGAACATCTATAGTCCCTATAGAAGCCTTTGCTACTTCTGCCATGAGGGCGAGCAGGACAAAAGAGACCGAAACGACCTTTATCCACTTCTTTGTGACAGGCGGGACGCCCGTCCTACCAACAGGCTGGAAGCCTGTCCTACATATCAATCCACCTGCAAAGATACTCAAGAAAAAGGCAAGGAATACTATGAGCCTGTTTACAAATAGATACAGGATAAACGATATTACTAAGAACCATATTAAAAGCCTCATCTTTTCATTCCCTTCCTTAGCACCATCTATAAGAGGTGCAGAGATGATACTCCTTATCATAAATAATATCGGAAGCAATGCCACAAGTGAAGGGATTGCAAGATTAGATATTGCATCTTTCCAATTAGGTGAACCATGAGATGCCTCCCATAGGAGTTTTGCATCAAAAGGAACCTTAGATGGGTCGGCAGGGCTCATGCCTAAATACTTCAGTTGATAAATACCCATTGAATATACATGCGAATATACCTCATTGTCTTTCTGATATGGATGAGCCAGAATTATTAATACTAAGAAAGTGATAAGGAACATACCCATATATCTTAAATTAGACTCTTCGCTTCCGCTCAGAGTGACATTTCTTTTTGTCATTCTGAGGCGTAGTCGAAGAATCTCAATATTAAAATTCCTATATAACCACCTACTTAAAAACCAGCCCCCGACAATGGCATACCCAATCAACATGGGAATAGAGATTATAAACCTATTAGCTGCCAGATACGGTATAAGAATACTGGCTGCAAGCCCGAAGGCAAGCAGTATGGAGAAGACCTTTACCAGTCTATCACCAATTCCCCTGTTGAAAATCAGGCGCATAAGAATAAACCCCTCAATTAATACTAAATAAAACTGGCTAAAATGCCACGAGGCTAAAGCGACAAACATCAATACGCCAGAGACTAAACTCATGTATAGCCACCCGCCACGGCGGATGTTCCACTTATTCCTTCTTTCCGAAGCACACTCACTATTCCTGCCAATTGCCATCATAAAGAATAAAAACTGAAAGAATATTATGGGTAGCGCCCAGTTCTCTCTCAAGAATCCAAAACCCACTGACCTCGTTATGGCAGGAAGACTCACACTATAAAATGCAGAAGAGACCAGCCCTGCCAATCTGGACTTATAAATCTCATAAGTAACAAGATAGACGGCAAATATTGTCAGGGAACTGAATATCCTTACAATATGTCTCGCAAAGTCATCAAACGGTATATTGAAGAATCTTTTAAGTCCTCTGTAAAGGTATCCTGCAGCGTATTCCATAAAGATTGATTCCTTCTTAAAAACCTTCATGCCTTCAGGATATTGGACATTGGTTTCCCTCGCCTTTATACCCCTTCCTTCAGCAACCTCTTTTGCAAAATAGTAATGGAAGGCATTGACATTTGTAAACGGGATAAAATGCCCTTTTCTGCTATTCTCATATATGTTTAACTTTATAACTACAGCAAATAGGAATATGGCTATAAGTAAAATTAGATAATATTTCAATATTGAGATTCTTCCCCTTCACGCTGTTCAGGGTCAGAATGACAACGTAATGAATAATGTCACTCTGAGTAAAACGAAGAGTCTAATCTTTTACTGTTTTACCTTGACAGCAGTGCCATAGGCAAATAGGTAGCCTGCGTGGCTCAGAAATCGGACAGAGAGCACATAGTCTGCGCCGATGCTATTGGCTACTTTCAGTAATTCGGCATTGGCAGACTCCGGGTCTGTAGTCCCTGCCCTGGCACTGATAATCTTTGAAAACTCATAATTCCCGACACTATCAGAGGTAGTCAATATAGCAGATTTTTTCTTCTGCTGCGGCTGCTGACCCTGCACAAGGGTTTGATTCAACGTCCATACCATGACTATTGCCCCGATTACAAAAATCACCACCAACCGAACTATCTTCTTCATAATACATTCCCTCCTTGTCA
>Ga0082335_1005796_pt1 | contig 16637 bp, 14 predicted proteins | sample Subgrocontami58m_FD_72375 | JGI IMG/M metagenome (GOLD analysis project Ga0082335, IMG submission 72375) | Subsurface groundwater microbial communities from S. Glens Falls, New York, USA - GMW37 contaminated, 5.8 m (SPADES assembly) (version 2) ... | reverse complement strand
AGCCTTCAAGATAGATGTCAACAACCGTAAAGTTTCCGGTCATTAGCTTATCTTTAACAAGTTTTAATTCCATTTTTAGGTCAAATACATCAATTTTTTCTTGTTCAAGCTGCTGTATTTGATATTCTAAGTCTTCAATAACATTGTTGTATTGATTATACTTTTCTAAAATGTCGTCGGTTAATCTTCTGGTATTATGCAATATTGGTCTTAAATTAACAAAATAAGGCAGGCCCTTATTATACTCAGCATTTTGAATCATTCCTGTTCCAACATCTGCCCTAACTAAAGATTTCAAGGCATCCAGGCCATACCTTTCTTTAATTCTTTCCAGGTCATTTTCTTCTGCAACTCTCATTTGCACTTCGGTATTTATATTTGCTTTTATTTCTCCAACAAAGTCTGAAAGAACTTGAGAAACAAGCATGACTCCAAAACCCCATTTTCTAAATTCTCTGCAAGCTCTTTCAATCTGCAAAAATCCTTTTCCAGAACCGCCGAACTTTGGCAAAAGGCGATGGACTTCATCGAACACTAACAATACTCTTAAATTTGGGAATTCTTTAGGGTCTGATTTGAAAATATTTGAGATGACTCCTGCAACAAAAATATCAATTTGACTTGGATCTAACTTGTTCATGGTAAGTATTTGTATTTGTCCAGGGGCGATGTATTTATTCACATCTATTGATTCAAGGTGGTTTGTTATTTGTCTCACATTTCCTGAAAAAGCTTTTGCATCTCCCGGTTTTAACCCAAATTTAGGATAAAAAGATAACATTCTTTTATCATCGCATTTTCTTAACATTCCAGACCATTGAGCAGTTGGATCGAAAACAACAATCGCTATTCCTTTTTTTAACGCTTCTTCTACAAAAACCTGAGCAGATATGCTTTTTCCTCCCCCTGTTGCTCCTGCAACAATCATATGGGTTGTTAAATCGTCCAAGTTATAATATGCTTCAATATTCTTTTCAGCTATTTTTCCAATTTTTATAGATCTTTCTCCAGGTCTTGGCAAAGTTTCTAATCTTAGCGCTAAATGATATCTTTTTTTCTTGTTTAAGTGCTTTTTATATAAGAATAAGTTTAATAAAACGAATGAAAAGAAAGATATAATGGTAAAGATTATCCATAGGGGAATTCCAAAAAACGAATATAAATAAACTGGTTTTTTAATGGAAAATGGAGATGTAACACTTGAGGAAAGCCCTAGATAATCTGCTTCAATTCTTAGAACGTAATCTCCTTCGGTAGTATTCTTAGGGAAACTTATTTCTTTCAATAGGCTTAGAGTATTTTTAATTTCTGTTTCTTCATCTTCTTCTAAAATTATTTTGGAGCTGTTAGAGTCCAATATAAAATGTTTCAAATTAATCTTATAGCCTTGTTCTGTTAATAAATTCTGCAAACTTAATCTATACTTTAAGTTTTCTCCGGTATTTATAGAATCTTTAAAGAGCTCAACTTCCATGACTAAAGTTTCTACAGGCAGCTTTTTTGGAACAATTTCTATTTTCACCGGAACTTCAACGTTTAAATCTCCGATTAATTTCAATATTCCTTTGTAAACTCCTATGGGTTTTGTTCCGGAAATAGTTATAACAATGCTCTCAAAAGTATTGGGGCCGATATTTAAAACATTTTTATCAACCCTCATTATATCTTCTATTTCAGGAGATACGCTGAAAGAAACAATCATGTTTCCGCCTCTGAAGTTGTATATGCTTATTTTGTCTTCAACAAAAGTATTTTCTCGAACTTGTTTATTTATGTCTGATGTTGAAACCCAGTAGTCCTGCCCTGCTTTTTCAGCTTCTATTTTGGCTTGTTGCATGCTTTTTTGTGCTTGCTGGCTTTCTATTGGCGGACTGGCATACGGCCCTGTTGGAAAAGTGAATAAATTTGAAGGCTCCATAGTAATATTGTGATTTATATTTACTGTGCTAGAAGTAATATCTAAATAGGCAACATAATTATCGTAGTTCTCTTTTATAGCAATAATTGGTTGTCTTCCTATGATAACTGCTGGTTTGAAAGCATATTGTCCGGAGCTGTTAGAAATTGTTGTAGCATTACCTAAAGAAATATTTACTCCTGTTAAAACATTTCCCCCGGTGTCTTTAACAACCCCGGATACTAGGGGCTGTACAGTATTTCCAGCTGAAGTACTTTCTATTTTTAGAGTAAAATTTTTATAAATGACATAATTTGAAGAATTTATTGTAGCATTCTCTATTTTAGGAATATATCCTGTTTTCTGTGCAATAAGATTATAAGTTCCTTCTAAGACTGAAGCAGACACATTATAAAATCCAGAAGAATTTGAGAGATTAGAATTTCCTGAAAAAATAACATTAACATTTCCCAACGGATTTCCGTTTTCATCAAATACATACCCAAAAATTTGGGAGTTTATTGTTTCTCCAATTCCTCCAGAAGGACAGACATCATTGGGGTCAGCATAGAAGTAATAAGTTTGTGTAGTGTTTGCAGGAGTAGGCAATAACATTTGATAGTTGACTATTACATTTGGGTTATAACCTTTTTGAATAGTTTTATTTACATGTGCAACAAAAGCTAATTTTCCTGAAATGTTTAAAACTCCAACATCGAAAATCTCATTTTTTCCATCGTATCTATAGGTATTTGTGGACGGGATGCCGGTTATATTGGTCGAACCAACAAAAATTGTCATGTTTTTTGTAAATGTTTTATCAGCACAAAAAACCTCTCCAGTGCAATTTATAAAAGAATTAACCATTGCAGTAGTTCCCGCCTTGACTGTAGAAGAAGATATTGTTAAAGTAGAATTAGTTGAGGCATAAATCTCAGGGCCTCCTTGTGCATCACTTTTTAGGCAATCAAAAAAAACATCAGATCTCTTAACTGTTCCGCTTTGTAAATCTTCAGAAAGTTGTTGAGTGAATTCAGGGACTCTTAGAGCTAAACCATAAATGCCTCCCCAAATGCTAGTATTTGTTTTATAATGTATTGAAACTTCAGTTATATATCCCGCCTTGCTTTCTATGTAATTAACAAAGCCAGTTATATTTAGGATATGCAACGTAAACAAAATTGCTAAAAGCAAAAGCGATATTATAAAAAGAGTAATAAGAAAATAATGGGCAGATTTTTCTCTTCTTTCCTTTTTTAATTCATCTTTCTTTATTTTTAATGTTGGTTTTGAACTAAAATATCCTCTTTTCATATGATATTCTCTTTATCTTAATTAATAAAGTTTCTTATGCAGTTAATTAAGGACTATAGAGGATTTGGAAAAACCTCTAAAATTTCCTAAATCCTCTAAGAAGGACTTTGAAAACTTTCCTGAAAACAATGGTTATTCAAAGTCCTCTATAATAAAATATCCCGTTTAAAATAATAATTTCAACAAAAACCCATAAACCATAAACTATCATTATGGGTTTATTTTTAGAATATATTCCATAGCCAAACCACATTGCTGCAACAATTAAGTAGGCTGTCCAGTATAACAATGAAACTCCTGCGGCGGTTGCGAGCGAGAATATTTTCCAAGCCTGAAAAAGAGCTAAAAGGGGCCCTAGCAATCCGAATAGATAAATGAATTTACTTAGGTCTTTCTGGGATTGCTGTTCTTTGGCCAAGGTGTCCTCAACGATTTTACCTGTTTGAACACCAATATTTTTGTCATTCATTTTCATTTTTTCTTTTTTGTTGTTATAAATAAAATTAAAATAGCAAGTGTTAGCAGGCCTCCGATCGTAATATTGGTAAAGGCAGAAAAAAAGAAACTTCCTCCGGGAGATAAGGATATGTTTGGGGCATTTACAACATTTAGAAGATAAAGAAATCCAATGGTATAAGCAAGTAAGGCTGCTAGAGGCAAGATAAATACTTTTTTCATTTAGAGTGTTCACAACTAAAATTTATAAACTTTGGCATTTTTCAGAGTAGGCGACACAAAAATTTATAAAGGGAAAAGACTGGATATTGGTGAAAAATGGGGTTTTTATTTAAAAAAAGAGAGGTTCCTGAAGAATTGCCTGGCCTTGCATTCGAAGAAATGAATAAGAATTCTAGTGCTGTGCCTGTTAGTTCTTTACCTCAACTTCCTCAATTGCAGAGTAATACTGAAACTAGATATAAGCCACTTCAAACTCAGAGTTTACAAGAAAGCATGCCGAATGGAGATAGTTTTTTAAAAAAACGAGGTCTCTCTGGTTTTGAGGACAATCAGGGTTATTTTAAGGAGCTTGTTAAGAGCATAACTGAAGAAAAGCAAGATATTGGTAAATTGGATTCTTGGTATAAAAATAAGTTTTTGCCTGGGGACGTTGTTTTTCAGATGCGTGAATATTGGGAGAAACAGCAGCCCGAGATGTTATTGAAAAATGTTAGTGGCGAGCTTAAAAATCGCATTCTAGAGCAAACAAATAAGCTGCATTCTTTAGAAAAAGATTGGCAGGAGATATATTTTAGTCTTATGGCTAAGGAAGAAGAAATAAGAAAGGACGAGAAAGATTTAAAAGATTCTATAGCCGAATTTATAGGCATATACAAAAGGGCACCTAGTAAATCTTTAGTTGCAAAGGAAAAAAGTAAAAAATAGTTTTTAGTTTGCAAAACAAATCTTTATAACCTTTGTTTGTTCTATCATTAGATGCCAAAAAAAAGACTTGAAGGCAAGAAACTTTCGGTTCGAGGAAGTAAAAAACAGAAAAAATCAAGAAAAGGGATATTTATAACAATAATATTGCTTATAGCTTTATTGATACTTATTATTTTAATATTATTGTTTCAATTAAATATTATAAAAAACCCTCTTGGAAAATTTAATTCAAAACCTCAATTATTTTCAATAAAAGATGAGTGTTCTTTAATAGTCGGCAAACTTATTCATAATATTAAAGATGAGGGTTCTTGCCAATTGATATGCAAATCTAACTGTGAAGTTAGGAGCTTGAATTTTTATAATTCGGAATTTAAAGAAATAGAAAACGATTGCAATGAATGCAATTGTTACTGTAAATAATGGAGGATTCTGGTAATTAAAAGTATTTAGTTCAGAATGTAAAGAACATCTTGATGTTTCCAATGAGCAATTCTGAAGACTAATAACACAATCAACAGAATTATTCATAATGGATTTAGAAGAAATTGAAGCAATTTATAAAAAAGACCTTGATAAGGCGGAGAAGGAATTCTTAGAAGGGATAAAGAATTCTAAGGATATGACAAAAATTGAAGAAAAATATAAGGAAGTATTAAACGCCTCTAGAGAAAAATATTCTGATTCAGTAAATTATTTTATAAAAAAGCAAAACAAGGAAAAAAAGAAGAAAGAACCCAAGAAAGGCAGAGCCGAGAGGTTTAAGTTGGATGAAAGCAGCTTAGAGATTTCAAGATATGGGAAATTTAAGACCAAGTTTGGTTTATTTATCTTTAAACTTAAATTTAATTTAAGAAACTTTAGAAAAAGAAATACTCCTCATTTTTTATCGATTTTAAACATAAAAACTAAGTTTAAGTTTAGAAAGATCTTTGACAAGATAAATAATCTTATTTCTTTAATAACCGAAAAGATAAGAAATACTTTTGAAAATTTAAGAGAAAGCGTAAAGGAATTTGTTAAAAAATTAATGGAGAAATCAAAAGATTTGCCCGAAAAAGCTTTATCATTGTTTAAAAGAAAAAAAAGCAAGAAAACAGGGGCAAAGCACGAAGGGGAAAAAGATGAAGAAGAGAAGAAAGAGGAATAGGATTTGAATTCTAGAATGTTAAGGATTATCTTTAACATCTAAGGAAGTCTTATTTGAATAAATTATCTTGCCTTCTACAACTGGGATATCTTTTTTCTCCTGACTATTCTGTTTCTTTAAATCATCTGTGAAGGTAATATGGCCTGTTGCAGGAGATTTTACGACAAGACTAAAATAAAAAATACTTGAAAGAGTGATAAGTAGTATTAAGGATATTACTATTATTGATATCCAAAATAAATCTGTTTTTTTCATAGTTGTACAAACATCTGCTATTTTATAAACATTATGGGGCTTGTATAGATAATTCTGTTTTTTGTATCCTAATCAACAGAATTGTCGATGAGTAAATTTATATATCTAGGAAAAGAGATTATAGGATGATAAAGCTTTCAGATGTTCTCCTTAATCCGAAAAAAGCAAGAAGACACCCTTTTGAGATAGTTTTTTTGGGTTTCTTTTATGTCTCTTTGTCTATGTTGTTTAGTTACTGGATTTTTCCCGATTATGCTTCTCTTTTTACTGTTTTTTTGACTGTTATTTCTTGCCTTTACGTTGTTCAGGGAGTTTTGATATTTGAAGAAGGGAAGGAAAAAAATTTTAGGGGAGAGGGAATCATATTAAGAGGGCATGCTAAAACTATAAGGCTATTCCTTCTTTTGTTTTTCGGGTTTCTTTTTGCTTTTATTTTTTGGACTATCGTTCTTCCTCAGAGTGTTATTTTAGATGTTTTTAATGTGCAGAACACGGAGTTAACTAATATCCGAGCAATAACTGCGAGAGCCGTAGCACCTGAAAACTTTTCATTAATTTTATTAAATAATCTAAGAGTTTTGGCTTTTTCTTTAGTCCTAGCGTTGTTTTACGGTGCAGGATCAGTATTTATTCTGGCATGGAATGCAAGTATCATGGGGTTTGTTATAGGAAATTTAGCCAGAAATGTTCTTGGTTTAAGTTCATTGCCGCATCTTTTTCTAAAATACTTTTTACATGGCATCCCTGAGATGCTAGCTTATTTTACAGCTGCTTTGGCAGGAGGAATTATTTTCATTTCTGTAATAAAAGGAGATTTGGGAAAAGATAGATTAAAAAGGACAGTAATAGATAGCTTTATCTTAATGAGCATATCTTTATTTTTACTTATTGTTGCCGCTCTTCTTGAGACTTTTGTTTCTCCTATGATTTGAAAAAGAGAGTATAGCGAAAACTGATAATTTGAGCACCGCTTTATCGGTTTTCTCTAATGGATCAAACCTTCCGACTGGTCGTATAATCAACGGTTTGATCCATATTAATAATTGAGTTCACTCATTAGACTATTTTCCTGCATTCTTGATTTTGCAAGCAAATATATGCCTCCGAGAAGAAGGATAAATCCAATTAGGGTTGATGCAAAAACAATATTGTCAGATAAACCAAGTTCGTATAAATCTTTATAGGCGGAAAGTATATCAAAACCTGCGATTATTAAAGATAAAGATCTTACAAAACTACCTCCTACAATTAATAAAAGCAAAGAAAGAATTATCGGAAATAATGGGCCTGCTATGGTTATGTAGCTCTTCCCAGATGAGCTGTCACAAACAATTTCCGAATATGGATAGGTTCCTTGTTCGTAAAAGATAGACCTGGACTCACAATTGTAGAACTTTGATATGATTACATGACCGAATTCGTGAATGCCTAGTGTGCTTATTAGCAGGATATTCACAATTGCTATTATAAAGATGAAATATTTAATAAATATTAAAATACTGGGTTCTTCTTTTGTTTTTATTTCTGAAGATTTTATTTCATAATGTTTAAGGTCTCTTAAAAAATAAAAAATAAAGATAAAAAATAAAAGATTAGAGATTATACTATATAGTAATATTTCACCAATATTAAGAAATAATAAAATTTGGAAAATTAGGGAGATTATAGAATAAATAATTCCAGAATATCCTATATTTTTGTGTTCTTTATGAAAACTAACAAAATTTAAGGATAGTACAAGTGTAAGAAGGTAGGAAATAGACAAGATAATAAAAGAAGAGTTTTTTATATTAAATGAAAGCAGCACTAAGAAGTAGGATAACAACAAATAAAGAATTTTTTTATCTTTTTTGAAGCAATAAAATGTTTTAAACAATATCACTGTTTGTATAAAAATAATTATCGAATAAATTAAGCTAAAGTCTAGGGTATTGTATGAGAAAATTTCCAAGTACCAGATTATTGAATATATGAGAAGAACAAGATAGGATAAGAATATTACTAGAAACCATTGAACTGTTTTTTTTAATGCTTCATCTTTGCGTTGTTTGAAGAACTGTAAAATTATAAACAAGCAAATCAATAAAGAGACTATTCCATTGGCTAAGTTTAAGATATTCATTCTTTTTGACCTCTTTTAATTAAAGGTTAAGCAAATTATTGTTAATAAGCTTAATGTTTTTCTTGGTATAGGTCTTCCCGTTGATTGAGTTACCTAAAAAAGGGAAGACCTATTAGAGAATCCCCAACAAAAAGTAACCCAATCATGGGGATTATCTATATCTGCTTACTTATGAAGCTATGAAAAGACTTTTTTTATTTACAACTGAAAGATATAGATAACTGCGCAGGTTATATGACATTTTGTACGCAGTTCTCTATCTGGAAAACTGCGACTATACGTGCTATAAATCACGCAGTTATCCATAGCTTGTTTGTCTCAATTTTGGAAGAATTTTATTGATTGAAATATGTTAATAAACTATATCTTTTGCATAGATACATTGCACATTATAAATATAGAGATTTAGGGTAATTGAGTTACTTTTTGTCCCTAAATCTCTAATAGAAAATTAGGAAAACCAAGTAACCTAATTGTCCATAATGAGATTGTAGTTGATAACATTTCGTCTTTTGGAAAAATTGTTCTGTTGAAGACGAACAATTTTTTAATCAATTTGCAAAACCAAAGGTTTTGACTATTTTACTTAAGAAAGTTAAGCTCTTACTTTTTTTGTAACTATAAAGCCATTTTATTTATAGACGACAAAAAATAATATAATTACAACTAAAAAATAGCCAGATTATCTCAATTACAGAAGAATATTATTAATGAATTGATTATTAATAGACGATAACATTGAGATTAGACAAACATGTTAAAGCATAAATCTGACCTTTTTTAGGAATTTGCCTTTATAGTTGCCTTTTTTTGACTTTATAGAAAATTATTCTATTTCCACAAAAAAGTAATATGTTGTTGTTGATGTGTCAGTGCCATGTCCATCTTCAGGAACTATCATTTCAAAATCATTATCTTGGTTGTTAAATCCATTTAGTGTTCCTTTTTCTAATAATGAAGCAAATATAACACTAGATGTAATGGGCTCATATAGTAAAGCTTCTTCAAATTGATTTGCAACAGGACCTGAAGGCGAATATACTTTCGTGCTTAAACATTCTCCTGCGCTAAATTGCAGATTTGCGGTAAAAAACTGATCATGTGGGTCACCTGCTGGAGTGAAAGAGAAAGTTTCATTTACTCCATCAACATCATCACTCAAAATTCCAAATCTTGATTCTAAAACAGAAAGATTTGTTCCTGCAAGATTAGTTGTGCCTGCACTTCCAACTGAACCTGTTGCATTTGCAGTGAAGTTAAAACATTGTATATTCCCCCAAATTATAGAAGAATTTGTTGAAGCATAAACTTCTCCTGAAGGTTCTGCAAGAGTCCAATTATAAATAACATTATCGCTAGCATCTGCTAATTGTATTGTGCCAGAAACATTTCCAAAATAACCCTGCCAAGATTGTGTTGAAGAATATCCGACGATGTTTAATGGAGTAACATTTCCTGCTTGTGCAGGCACTGAACCTGCACTGTCTGCAGGAGCTGTTTGAGGAGTGCCTGCAGTTACAGAACCTCCAGTTGGCTGAATTGAATGAGCTGGAAAGATAAAAAATACAAAAATTGAGACGAATAGAATTAAGAGAATTGTATATCTAAATACAGAGAATTTGGCTAATTGATTTACTTTTATTTTCAAATTCTCTGTCTGGAAAATTCGAATGAAAGGGTACATAGACAACCGAATTTTCCACAATAAAATTTCTTTTTTCATCCTATCCCTCTTTTTAGCTATTTTAAAAAGCTAAAAATAATATATAAATCTATCTTTTATCAATATAATATTGTGATTATAGTTGACAAAATAACAACCTCTTGTTACTTCAAACCTTCCAACATAGTTTTTAATTGAGAAATATCTTTGCTTAAAGATGATGTTTTATTTATCTCATTTAAGGCATCTATATATCTCTGGACTTTTTGTCCAAGTTTTTCTAATTCGTTCCTCTCTGCAAGATTTAATATTTTTGTCTTGATAAAATCAATGTCTTTTGCATTCTGGTCCAGATTTACTTTTAATTCTTTTAGGTTATCACTAAATAAATCAATATCCTGGAATTTTTTTCTTAATTCAGAGTAAATTGTTTCAACTTTATCTGTGTCTATATGGATAAGCGCCTCTACTTTCTTTATATCTATAAGCTCTTTTCTGACTTCCTGGGAAAGCTTTACTATTTCATCAACACCTCTAAAGAAATCTAATTTTTTTCTCATCTCTCTCAACTCGTCCATTATTCTATTCATAATTGCCTCATTTCCTTCAAGATTGGCTTTCAATGCTTCAAATTTTGCATCTTCTTTTTGCATTTCAATCATTAATTTTTCTGGCTGGACGCTCTCAACTAAATCCGCCGCCTTAACTGCTTTTAATTCTAACTCCTGAATAGTTCTGTCTCTGTCCATAATCATCGCTCTCAATTCTCCTATTTGCTCACTTATGGTTGTTATTCTCTCGCTAAAGCCTTTTCTTACTTCTCCAAAAGACTCAACCGATGCTTTTAGCCTGTCAATTTCGGTAGATAATTTTATTATATCTTTATTAGAATTTGAGTTTATTGCTTGGGGAATTTTCTCTGTTTTAACAGATTCTGAATCTGGTCCATCTTCTTGAATTTCTTCATTGACTTCCGCATCTCTCTTTTTCTTAAACAGCCCTAACATTTTCCAGCTCCTTTTTGACATCATTAAATAGGAAAACAAGTTTATAAAAGTCTTTACCACTAAAATCTACTTGAAAATGTCTTATTTTACTGGGAATGAGCATTACTTTATTTTTTATGAAAAATAAGTCTTTATTTTTTCTTTCTAATTGCTTTATTGAGTCTTCGATGTTATAATTTTCTATTTTGAAAGCAGAGACTAAAGAATGTTTTAAAACTTCAAGCAGTTCTTCTTCATTATCTATTGTTTTTATTTTTTTATAATTCTCTTCTTTTACAATTTTCTTAGCAAATTTTAGAAGTTTCTTTATTTCTTTTTTATTAGACATTACAAAAGAAATATTATTTAGTTTATATTCTTTACTTTTTTCTATTTTTTGTTTTAATAGTTAATTTTCTGATTTTTGCTCTACTTATTTTTTTTTGCGTTTTGTCAAGAACCCTCGGAATAAATTCCGGGGCGTGCTCGGGTTCTTGAGCACCATCAAGATTTGATTTGCTTACCCTCGAATTAAAGTAGGGGGATTGCGCAAATGCAAATCTTGAGGTTTCAATCTCATCTATTTTTTCTTCTTTTTCATTAGAATCCTGAATTTTATTTTCTTGTGGAGTTTCATCAACCTTATTTTTTTGGAGTTTTTCATCAAATTCTGCTCTGCTTTTTTGAGCTTGTTTTATTGATGATTCAATTACATTTGTGTCTATAAGTTCTAATTCACGTTTCTTTGGCTTTTTGTTAAGTGTTTGCCAGTGTTTTTCAATTCTAGGTTTTAAGCCTTCAAGATAGATGTCAACAACCGTAAAGTTTCCGGTCATTAGCTTATCTTTAACAAGTTTTAATTCCATTTTTAGGTCAAATACATCAATTTTTTCTTGTTCAAGCTGTTCAATCTGATATTCTAAATCGTCTATAATTTCTCCATATTTATTGTATTGTTCTAAAATTTCATCGGATAATCTTCGGGTATTATGCAATATTGGCCTGAAATGGACAAAGTAGGGTTTGCCGCGGTTATACTTTGCATTGACAAACATGCCTACCCCGACAGAGGCTTTAATTAAAGATTGTAAAAACTCTTCTCCATATTTTGTCTTTATTCTATTTAGGTCAGCTTCATCTCTTGTTCTCATTTGCACTTCGGTATTTATATTTGCTTTTATTTCTCCAACAAAGTCTGAAAGAACTTGAGAAACAAGCATGACTCCAAAACCCCATTTTCTAAACTCTCTGCAAGCTCTTTCAATCTGCAAAAATCCTTTTCCAGAACCGCCGAACTTTGGCAAAAGGCGATGAACTTCATCGAACACTAACAATACTCTTAAATTTGGGAATTCTTTAGGGTCCGATTTGAAAATAGAAGCTATAACGCTTGCTACAAAAGTGTCAATTTGAGGGGGCGTTAGTTTATTCATGGTAAAAATCTGGATTTGCCCGGGAGCCATATACTTTTTAATATCAATTGCTTGTCTTTCATTCATTATTTGCCTTACATTTCCTGAAAAAGCTTTTGCATCACTTGGTTTTAACCCAAATTTAGGATAGAAAGACAGCATTCTTTTATCATCGCATTTTCTTAACATTCCAGACCATTGAGCAGTTGGATCGAAAACAATGACTGCAATATTTTTTAGCAATGCTTCTTCTATAATTACTTGAGCGGCGATACTTTTCCCTCCTCCTGTTGCTCCTGCGACTACTCCATGAGTTGTAAGCGCGTCTGCTTCCAGATAAGCTGGGATATTAGTTTCAGCAACTTTTCCTAAAAATAAAGCAGTATCAGTTTTTTGGGGAAGTGTCTTTGTGTAGAGCTGCATCTTATATTTTTTTCTCTTTTCAATTGTTTTTTTTACAATTGTAAAGAAAAATATTAAAGTTATTAATATTGAGAGTAAAATTGCCAGCAGCCAAAGAGGGATAAACCCTAGGAATTTAATTGACCAAAAAGGAGTTTTAAGAAGAAATCCGTCACTTGAAGACATTGTTTTATCTTTATAAGTTGTAATAACCTCTACTATATAACTTCCCGGCGTTAATTTTTCTGGGAAATAAATATTTTTTCTTATTTGAAAAGAACCTAATAAATCTTTAGTTTCATTACCTAAGAAATATGACCTATTATCTAGGGGATTATTTAAATAATATGAAAATGTAACATTGCTCAAAGGCTCATCGCCTATAACTTTCTTTATATCTATCTTAAAATCCAGCTTATCGTTGAAGGTGAATTCTTTTTTATTGGAAGAAATCTCAACTAACAATTTGGGAGTTAAAGATTCATTAACTACTGTGATATTTATAGGGATTACATCTTTGATGTCTCCTGATATCTCTATGTTTCCCGAGTATATTTTTGCTTCTATGCCTGAAATTGTAAAAAAAACAGAGGTATAATTATTTGGGTCTATTAATTCTCCACTAGATTCTAAACTTATAACCTTTGATATTTCCTCTGACGGAGCAAGAGAAACTTTTATTTGTTTGTCTTTCAGGTTTTTTATTATAAAAGAATCTTTAAACATGTCTCCTACCGAAATGTCTCTAATAACATAACTTCTGGAGATTTCATAGGAGTCTGTCTTTATTATCGGCCCATAGGCTGAATCTGCAGCGGACAAATTAATTAGATTAACTAGTATAATTAAACTGAAGATTAAAAGCAATATTTTGGAATTATGGATAAATACGTGATTTATAGCACGTATAATCGCAGTTTTCCAGATAGAGAACTGCGTACAAAATGTCATATAATCTACGCAGTTATACATATTTGGTTTGTTTTTTATCATTTTTTCTTTTTTGCTAACTTTTTGTTCTTTAGTTCTAAACTTTTACTTACATTGTTTTCTTGTGTTTTTTCTGCTGGTTCGTCTTCTTTTTTACTTTCTTGTTCTTTATTTGTTGGTTGATTTTGAGCTTCTTTATTATCTGGAGAAGTTTGCTTTTCTATTCTTTCTTCCGGAGGCTGTTGAGCAAGAAGTTTAGTATCTATGGATTCTGCGAGTTTTTTCATTTCTTTTATAAGGGTATCTTTATTTTCAAGGACTGTTTTCGAAACTGGCTCGCCGTATGCTGATTTTATTTTTACATAAACATCTATTGCTTCATCATGTTTTCCTTCTTTAATTAGTTTATTAAGACGGTTTACCATCATATAGAGATTTAACAATCTTAATCTTTCTTTGTTTTTATGATGTTTTGCCATTAATAAGGCTACTGCTATTGAAGCTAGAACAAGTGCAAGTATTAGGAAATTTGTTCTGATAAAGCTTGCCGCATTAAAAGACTCTCCAACTTCAAATGTGTCTGAATCAATAGCTATTTCTTCTCCGCTGACTGCTCTTGCAATAAAAATATAGTCTCCTTTGGATATTATTCTCGGGATATTAAGCTGCTTTTCAAAAGCTGCTGCTTTTTGAGAGAAGATAAAGTTTTCTGTCTTGGAATCAATCACATTTCCTTTGAAATCTATTATTGCATAATAAAAAGTTACATTTCTTTCTTCTATGTCTTTTAGATTATCTAATTTGATATTTGCCTTAACTATACTTGCGGGCTTTACGCTTTTATATTCTTTTGGGATTAAAACGTGCAAATCATATTCTAATTCAAAAGCTTTTATTGTGATAACTATTGGTATTTCTTTTTCTCCTGATTGAGATTTTACTTTTATAGTGCCATAGTAAACGTCTGGGTTGAGTCTTTTATCTGCAGCAAATTCCAGCGTAACTGATTTAGAGTCTCCAGATGTTAAATTAAATATTTTATCAGAAATTGTCTTTTTAAACTCATCCAATCCTGAAATATCTATTTCAAATGTGGAATTTAAATTTCCAGTGTTAGTAATTTTTATTGTTATTACTCCTGAACTTCCTTGTACAATTTCTATGTTGAATCCTGAAGCGGGTTCCGTGGAAAAATCAGAATTTCCTTTGTTTTCTCTTTTTGGAAATATTGAATTTAAAAAGTTTCCACTAGAATCTTTTCCTCCACTTCCCCCTGTTGAACTTGTTCCTCCAGGAGGAGAACTTGGGGAGGATGTAGAGTTTACCGTGAAATTTTGTATTTTTGAAGAATTCAAATTTCCCGAGGTATCAAATGCTTGAAATTGCCAGAAGACCATTGTTCCTCCTGGTGCGCTTATCTGAATAGTGTAGTTAGAAGTATTTTGCCTGCCTCTGAAAGGAAGAGAAGAATAATCTGTCCAACCCGATTCTTGTTTTATAGAGAATATGTAGCTGTTTAAAGCAATGTTATCCTGCCAATCTGTATAAAACTTAACAATGTCATTTTGATATATTATTGATTTATCTTTTGTTGGATTTGACCAAGCTGGAGGGGTTGTATCGTTAGTTATGTTTAATGTGACATTATTGCTTTCGGTATTTGAAAAAGTATCGAAGGCTGTAAAAATAACTCCTCTTAAACCAAGAAAACCTTTATCTGAAAAGAAGGAAACTACGTGAGTTGATGAATTGATATTTATTGTAACATTTTGGACGGAAGAAACATTATAGGTTAAGTTTTCTTCATCTGAAAAATAATTGTCTAAATCAAATGCGTTTGTAAGGTTTGTATTCGCCGCCCAAGTTTGCATTGGAATGTTGGAAAGGAAGTCTGGAGGAGTTAAATTTGAAGGAGTTATATTTAAACTCGTTGCCACATTTGCCTTTGAGGAATTTAAAAATAGAAAAAATGCAAAGGCTAAGACTAAGAAAAACACTATTTCTCTTTTTTTCATGGTATAGGGAGTTTTTTAGGGGTTAAATATTTTATGAGTTGTGTCTTTCAGAGATTTTTGACTTGTTTGGTTAAAAAACAAAAACCGAAAACAATAAAACTCCGAGTTTCCTAGATAATTGATGGAAGACTATGATAAGGTTGAAGAGATTAAGGATAATATAAAGAGGCTTAGCGATAATGTTTCTAAAATTGAATTCTTAGAGAATTATTTGAAAACGAGTGAAGAAACTATTGAACCAGGAGTTCTGGCTTCAATTTATGAATTACTTGGAGAGTTGCACTACAGCACAGGAAACCCTAAAGGTTCTTACTTTCAAAAAGCTGCCTCAACTTGGGAAACTGTTTTTGTATTGAGCCATAACGACAAAGAGATACTTTATCTTAAAAATGCATTGAGCAATTATCAAAAAGCATTTAAAATATATAAGAAAAAAGATAATTTTGCTTTAACTAATGAAATGGTGAATAGAATGGGGGATGTTAAAGGGCAACTTTACAAACATATTGGTCCAATAAAAAAATTAACTGTCGGGAGTGTTTTCCTTTTATTTATTCTATCTTTTGTTTTTTTATCATCTAGTTTTACTGGTTTTAGTGTTGCGCCTTTAGAGGCTAGCGATAGTGCTTCAATAGGGGGGGTACTTGTTGTATTCGCAGTTATAGGAATGTTTTTAGTTTATAAATGGGTGAGATAATCCTGCAATAAATTATTTTTGGGCAAGATTGATTACTTTGGCAGTTTAATGCCTGATTTTTGCAGTGCTTTTTCATTATTCATTAATTTCATTAATAAAATATCGCGAGTCAATACTAATTCTTTTATTTCGTCGTTTTTTCCTTCTTTTAAAGAACTTATATTCTCCAGAACTTCTTGATTAGATTCATAAAGAGAAGAAAAGAACCTTTTGGCCCTGAAAAGAAAAAAGAGATTTATTATAACTGAAATTGCAAAAGACAGTGAGGCGATAAAGAAAAAAGTATCTTGATATTATGTAAATTATAACGAAAATAATTTCCTATGGAAAAGTATTTCTTATGGAAAAAACAGGGTTTTATTATGAAACAAGAAAACCCTGGAAGATATTCTGTGAGGAATATCTTCATTG
>Ga0082335_1005794_pt1 | contig 16641 bp, 15 predicted proteins | sample Subgrocontami58m_FD_72375 | JGI IMG/M metagenome (GOLD analysis project Ga0082335, IMG submission 72375) | Subsurface groundwater microbial communities from S. Glens Falls, New York, USA - GMW37 contaminated, 5.8 m (SPADES assembly) (version 2) ... | reverse complement strand
CGCATCGGACTTTGCGCAGCGCTGCCGGCAGCCCGCAACTTCGACAGTTCCGAGCGCGGCGTCGAAGCGCCTCGCGGCTGGGGCCACGTGCTCTCGACCCGATTTGACCCGGCCATCATTACCGAAGGTCTCCTTTGATAACGAAAATCGCTATGCTGAGAACGAGGGAGGAAATGTGTTCTCTCGGAGGGACTTCGCAGCCGCATGCTTGGCTGGCGCCATTCCGGCTTCTCAGCGCACAACACGGTGAGGGTGCCGGCCGAGGATGCCGCTCGCCTACCACCCGGTAGCCGACATCGCCTGAGCGCAGGGCGCGTTTGACTTGGTGCGCCCGGGGACTGCATAATTTGCCGCAACGTCCGTTGGGAATCGCCCCGACAGCGCGGACGCGGACGGCGGAGTACGCGCGGACACCCCCGGTCGGGTGCACCGAGTACCGATTTGGCATCACTTCAGCGTTGCATAGTCACAGAACGCCGACGACGGGCGCATTGATTTTCCTTATTACCAGCGTTTCTGACAAAATAGAACTATTAGAGTGTGAGGCCAAGCTAACCGGGGGCTGCCAGCATGAACGTCGTTTCTGTAATCAATTACAAGGGGGGCGTTGGGAAGACGAGTCTAACCGCGAACTTAGCAGCGGAATTGGCTTGGCGCGGAAAAAAAATTCTCCTCCTCGACTTGGACGCGCAGGCGAGCCTAACATTTTCGATGATCGCCCCAGATGAATGGCGGGACAACTACGCTGCAAGTCAGACGATCAAAAGTTGGTTTGATTCGTTTGAACAAGGAGCGCCTATTTCGCTTAAGAGTATTGTGCATACGCCCACGCGAATTAATGGGCGGTTGGGCACCGCAGGTGGCAAGATAGATGCAATTTACTCGCACCTTGGCCTGATCAACGTCGATTTGGAATTAGCGACTAATATTGGAGGGGCTACTCTCGCACAGGCAAAGAAAAACTTTATCAGAATCCACAGGCGGTTAGCTGAGGGACTCTCAGTCTTTTCGGATGATGAATATGACCTTGTTTTGATTGATTGCCCGCCCAATTTCAATATCGTGACCAAGACGGCGATTATCGCCAGCAATTTCATCTTGGTCCCGGCGAGGCCTGATTATCTTTCTACGATGGGCATCGACTATCTAGTGCTCAGCGTGACAGGTCTTGTAAGAGACTACAACGAATTTGCCGCTCTTGACCAAGGGGAAAAAGTCGACCGCATAAAACCGAAACTATTGGGCGTAGTGTTCACGATGATTCAGGAGTACGGGGGTGGGCCTATGGCCGCCCAAAGGGCGTTTATGGGTAAACATCAAACGGCAGGGTTATCCGTATTTGAGTCGTACATAAAAAGAAACGATACGTTGTTCGCAGATGCTCCCCAATATGGAGTACCAGTGGTTCTGAACCGATATACATCGGGCAGCCACCAGAGTGTGGTCGAGGGACTGGAAGAGGTGGCTAATGAGTTTGGCCGTCAAATGAAATGGTGGAAATAGGCCGTTGGCTATGAGCAAAAACAAAAGGAACGAGCTTGCGAACGTGCTGCGTCGGCTTGCCGACTATGTTGAGCATCGGTCCGACGCAGAGTTAATCCCATTACTTGAGCAAGCTGCAAGTTTGAAACCGGAGAGGCTGCTGAGTCGGAAGAAGTATCAGAGTTTGTCCAAAAGGCCAAAAGAAACGGGGTACTATGATCAAATAGTGGGCCAGCTTCAAGGACTGCCAACGAGGGAAGCGGGCGAAGCCTTATTGCGCGAGAGGGATTTAAATAGAGACGGCCTAGAAACCTTGGCAAGGGTCTTGCAGCTTCCCGTACAACGGGACGACACAATGGAACGGCTTCGCGCGAAAATAGTTGAGAATGTAATCGGATCCCGCTTGCGCTCGGATGCGATCCAAAGTGGAGGTCGACCTGTCACTCGGGTCGGACCTCGCTAAGTCTCGATCCTTCTGCATTTTTCTGCCAGAGGTACGTGTTATCCAGCGTCAGAGCGTCTTTTCTCTGCTGGAAACCAGCGCTTAAACTCCCTTCCCCTCGAATGCTCCAGGTGCAAGGGGAGATGCGCGTCATCGCACTGATCGAGGATCCGGCAGTCATCCGACGCATCCTTGAGTCCTTGTGCCTGTGGCGCCGCAGGCCATGCAACGAAGTCCGCCACTGGGTCCCGAGGCCTGGCCGCTGGCCGGTGCACGCCAGCCTGCCGCTCACCTTCCACCCCGGTTCCCGACATCGCCTGAGTGCAGGGCGGCGCTGCTCTGTACCTCTGTACTTGACTTGGTGCGCCCGGGGACTGCATGATTTGCCGCAACGTCCGTTGCGAAGCGCCCCAGCAGCGCGGATCGGACGGTGGAGCATGCGCGGGTAGCCGCGATCCCGCGCCATCGGGCGCACCAAGCACCGATCCGGCATCATTGCAGCGTTGCATTGGTACAGGACGCCGGCGACGGGCGCATTGAATTCCTGCTAAAAACACCATTACGCGACAAGGGCGGCAAGGTAAGCGGCAGTGTCTCAAAAAATACGGATCATGTTGTCTCCGGCGCCTACCCCCGCGGCAAATATGACAAGGCGTGGCCTTGAAGTTATGATAGTGGACGAAGCGGGTTTGCTGAAACCACTGGATGAGCCAAACTCTAGATAAGCGTCATTACCAAAGCGATCTCTTCCGTGGCGGGCCTAAGCGCGTGCGCCGATGCCGAGCGGTTCGCGACTACAGTTGTTGAGAATACGGAAGCTGATCCTACTCGCACCACGTTGACGCGGCGCGGGCAGGATCGGGTGTGAATAGCTCGTTCTTAGGGGGAGAACATGCCGATCTCAGTCTCGCGTGCAGCCGTGCCGGGGGCGAAGGCACCCAGCGAAGTATGGCCTCAATTTGTAGACGAAACAGCCCGACATTGTGTCGCTCTCTTCATCGACATTCGCGGCTCCTCCGCGATGAGCGCGGAGCCAGGCCTTGACTCGACGACAATCGCCCACCGAACTCACGCGTTCGTATCGATCGCTAAAGACCTTCTGGATCAAGGCGGGGCGAAGGAACCCACGTTTGTTAAATCGCTCGGCGATGGGCTTTTGTGTGTTTGGGACATAAGTGACCTTGCGGATGAGCAGCACGCGGATGAGAAAAGGAATCTCTTAACGGCCGCGCTTTGCCTGGAGGCGAAGATCGGTCAAGAATTGGCGACCGCATGGAAGCGGCGTCCTGATATTGAGGTTGGAATGGGACTTGCGGCAGGTGACGCCGCAAAGGCACGTGTCGGAACCTCAATCGACTATTTTGGGTATACGGTAAATCTTGCTTCAAAGTTGCAAGGCTTTGCTAGGCCTTGCGGGTTGGTCGTCGACAACAAATATCTCGAAGAAGACGAGAAATGGCCCAAGCGCTATTCTTTGGAGGTTCGGGAATTCATCGTGCCAATGATCGGTCCGGCAAGATCAAAATATTACGTCACCCCGAAGGTCTTTCGTCACCATGATTGGACGTGCCTTGCTTGGCCTGGTTTCGCCATAGACAGCGGTGACGTGCCGTTTCGGCCCCGAGGTTTGAACACAAAGGGTATTACAGTCGTTACTCACGAGGGAATTCAAGGAAAGATCGGGACACTGCAAATTTGGCCCCTCAATGATCCACGAAATGATACCGGCGATGAATTTGAACTCATCATTGACGATTTCGACGGCCTGTCGATAATGCTCGAGGAGCGGACTCTGCTTCTAGAGGCTCGAACAAAACATAGTTCCGAGCTTCTAAGAGCCGAAGTGTCCGATCCTTTGGGGGTAGCAGCGGAGCGGGAAGGCTTTCTCTTTGTTCCTATCCGATGTGGCCTAAACGCGCTCGCATGGAATACACGTCACGATCTCTCCCGCGTGAAGCGATTTTCGGAAATCCTTAGTCGGATAAAAGGATCGTTCAAGGTTGCATTGTACGACAACGGTGGAGCTTCCCTCCCAGTATTGCTACGGTGCCTGCCGCAGATGCGATTGAAACGTATCGATGATGTGTTTGAAGCCGACGAGGACGACTTCAAGGCGCTGATTCGTCTACTGCACCGTCATCAGAAGCGATACCAAATCGAGCGCCCCAAAGCTAAGTTATTTACGGCTTATCAAAAGATTGACTCGCTTGCGAAGGCACTCCAAGCAGGCCAAAGCGTCCACGCCGTACTAGGCGGAGGTGCTTGGCTAGCGAATCCCCAAAGGGTACGCAGCATAGCTGTAGCATGTGGGATACCAACTGACGACATAGGCTTTTTGTGGATGGAAGGCTGCGCGCTCCTAACGGCTGCGCATTCTCAAGTGGATTACATCTTGGAATTTATTAAACAGGAAATACTGGCAGCCGGTTACCAACTGTCGTTGATAAGTGCCCACCCATATGGCGCAACACCGGTAACTCCCAAAGCTCTTCAGCAAATTATTTCTGAGGCATCCAATCTTGCTAAGATTGGCGTTCGCAAAGGAAACGGGGCGGGACGCCACAAAACGCATTCTCCAAATTCCTTGCTTGCGCGGCATCAACAGGCAGCCCCTACTCTGAAAGAGAGTTCGATGCTGTTTAGTTCGGTGGACAACCTAAATACGAATATCGTTATACGCCGAAGGCCGTCCAACTTACCGGAATGGCGAAAGGCTTGGGAAGAAATTCGGGAAGAGTTCTGCCAGGTGATCTCTAACTGACCCAACCACTCTTGAACCACTTACGTTCTGAAAGGAGAGAGTCATGCTTCGTAAAGAGCAACGGAACGAAGATATGATGCTCGCCGAACTCGTCCCGCCAAAAGTATTGCCGCGCATTTTGTCGCGATTCGACCTGGTTACTCTGTATTTCGCGTTAATTTTTGGATCGTATGGCGCTGCCCAGATGGCAGGCAGCGGGTGGGCTGGCATTCCCATGATGCTTTTGGCGGCCATAACATTTTTGCTGCCGTGTGCGCTTGTCGCGTACGAGTTGGGAACGCTCTTTCCGGGCGAAGGCGGCATTTACATTTGGGCGCACAAAACTGCTGGTCCGATTCACGGATTCATAGCCGGCTGGCTTTCGTGGGTGCCAATTTTTTTCTTGTTACCGCTCGGCGCAACGGCAATCGTCGCTCACCTCCAGGTCATCTTCCACGCTGACTGGTCGCTCTCAACGCAGGTAGCGGCACAGTGCGCAGTAGTCGCTGCGGTCACGATTGTTTCTATGATGCGGCTGCGGATGTCTCAAGATTACATACGCGTCTTGTTCTTTGTATCGGCCGCCACGGCCGTAGCGGTGTTTGTTGCAGGCTTCTTTATGACACCCGCAGCTACGCCGGTCGACCGTGAGATCACATCGTTGGATTTGACGAAATACGGCGCCCTTTACTCCGCTGCCATCTTGTGGCTGCTCGGCGTGGAGGTACCGTTCAATATGGGCGCGGAGTTTCGTGAGCACAAAAAAGCAGCAGGCACCATGTTCTTGTGGGGTTCGCTCGCCTTGCTCGCTGCTTACCTCATCGCAATTGCGGGCGTTCTCTGGACAACACCGGTGGCTGACATCGATGGGACCACTGGGGTGGCAAAAGGCGTCGCGAGAGCGTGGCCTCTAGGCGGTGCCATTGTAGCTTTCGCAATTTGCGTTGCCGTATCGTCGCAGGACGTTGCGTACATGAATACATACTCCCGCCTGCTGTTCATCTCAGGCATCGAAAAGCGTCTGCCGGCGGTGTTTGGTCAGGTGACAAGCGGCACACGTGTGCCAGTTCCAGCGCTACTGGTCCAGGCGCTAGGAGCGATCGTTGTGATTTTGATTTTTTCCACGCAACCTAACCTAGCCGTAGCGTTCAACATATACATTGGATCGCTCGTCACCGTTTGGTGCACGGCCTTGTTTTACCTTTATTTCGGTATTGTCAGAGCAAGAACACTCTTTCGCGCCAAGTACCAGAGTGATTTTGCCCAAATCTGGATGATACCGGGCGGCAGCGTTGGCGTTTGGGTCGTTGCTGTTTGGGGGGCCGTATTCAATGCGGTGGCGATCTATTACGTTTTCGCGAACCCTCTAACGACCGCGATTGCAGCGCCGCAATGGCGAACGTGGCTCATTTCGATTTCTGCAATCGTTGCAATCGCAGGTGTTATTATATTTCTCGCTGGACGCAAACGCGCCTCAGACGTCAGTGTTGAGGAAGAATTGCGCCGATACGCGGCATACACACCTCCAGAAAGTTGAACACGTGTGCTTCAATACGCGCTCCTGACGATTTATAGGTCGAGACTCCGGGTTCTGCTTACGTCGGCCGGCCTTGGCATAGCATTTGGCGCTGTCGTATTCGCCTATGCAATCGCCGCTGAAATTCAGTCGTTGTCTGGCGTCGCCCTTGATTATGTCATTCGAGGATCGACGATCTGGGTAGCGCCATCGCCTGGCCCGAATGTTGATCCGGAGTCTCAGGCGTTAGCACAACATGAGACACTTCCACCCGATATCGTGGAGGCGCTTGTCACACGCTCACAAGGTAGGCTGTGGCGACTTACAGTCGGTATCGTGGAGGTCGCTGGCCATCGAGTTGTACTGTATTCGGACGATCGCGAGCAGCGCGGTAAAAACGGAGTAGCAATCTCGCCGGCGTTGACTTCTATTCTTCTACGCCAAACCAGTCAGATCAATGTGGGAAACCAATCAGTCCGAGTTGATGAGACACGTGAAGGCTTACCAGGCTTCAGTATTGTCGCACCGTACCAGTTGGGAACAAACCTCCTTCAGTCCGCAACTAAGGTGACATGGCTTCTTGGCAACGTACCCGAACCAAAACAGTGGGCCTTCGAGACGCGTAAATCCTTCCCGGTTGCCGTGACCGATTCCGCGGCACTTGGAGAGCCGCCGTCAAACGAAAAAACTGTTATCTATCTGTTGCAAGGGTCGCTGTCACGTTTCGATCCGTTCACGTTTGGTACCAAATTCAGTGCGTTTATGTTGCATACTTCAATGTCAACCATCTTTGGCTGGACAGCCCGGGCCGTCTTTTTATTCGGCGTGATTCTCGTTGTCACTTCTATGAGCATCAGTGTTCGAGAACGACGTGCAGAAGTTGCCGTCTTCAGTGCGCTTGGACTTCTGCCAGAGATGACTCTGTTGCTATTCATCGAGACGCTGCTGCTACTTATCCTGGTGATTCCGATTGGTGCATGTGTCGGCGCCGTGATGGCTGTCGCGTATTTGCCAAAGTACGATGTTGGTTCAAGCCTTGTAGCCTCTCTCGCGCTCACAGTTTTTTTTCTGCCGGTCACGTCGATAATAGCTGCGTTGTGGGCCGGTCAGACGATAGCCGGCCGCAAGGACGTTGATCTCATCAGAGGAGGCGTGTGAAGCGCCTCTCGCCAACTTTTCGATCCCCGGCTCTTATGGCGTCTATCGCCTTGTGTTTCTTGTGAACTCGGTTTTCATCTATGCTGCGCGCGCGGTTGCAAGGCGCGTCACGCTTAACTCGCCAGTGTACGCCTCGATAGCCGCGGCTACAGCCCTGCTAGTGGTTGTACTCACCCTCAACTCCGCTATTGAAGCTCAAGGGGCGACGCTTCTTGGTGCAGCAGCGGCACGAGACTTCGCAAGCGCTACACGCTTGCTTGCTTTGATGGGTGTTTTTGTGGGCTTGCTTCACATCCAGCTCTTAATCGGGCGGCTGATGAAAGATCGAATCGGGGAGCTTCGTTTATTGGTCTCCATCGCAGCAACGCCATCCGTCGTATTCTTCGTGCTCATGGTCGAGAATCTCATGCACGCATCGATTGGTTGGGCGATTGGAACCTTGGGTGTGCTGTTGGTCTTGGTCAGTCTGACCGCAACCATGAACAATGTGATGCTGCCCACAATCGCAAGCTTGTGCGGCATAAGCTTTGGTGCTCTTGGTATTGCGGTTTTCTCGGTCGCAATACCAACCATTGTTTCGATTTGGGGTGTTTCGCTGGAAAGCAGACTCATGATTGACCGAATCTAGGAGATCAGGTGACTGAGGTATCGACCTTACAAGTGGCTGTAACCTGCAGAGGGGTCTGGAAACTCTTTAAGACGGGCAGGCGGATCGTCGAGGCCCTCGTCGATGTCTCTTTGGACGTGCAGAGGGGGGAATTCATTTGCATCCGAGGCACGAGTGGCAGCGGCAAATCAACATTGTTAAATCTTTTGGGTGGTCTTGATCTGCCTACCCGCGGCAGTGTCTCGGCCTTTGGAAGACCGTATGAGAGCATGACAAATCAAGAAAGAGGTACGTTTCGCAGAGCGAACATTGGGTTTGTCTTTCAGGAACTGACGTTAGTGCCGCATCTGACCGCTTTGGAGAACATTACGCTCCCTCTCTTGTTCGATGGCATACCTCATTCAAGACTGAACGAGATGGCGTCGAAGTTACTGGAAGATGTCGATTTGGCTGACCGATTCGACCATTTGCCGGCTGAATTGAGTTACGGGGAGAGACAGCGCGTTGCGGTCGCGCGAGCAGCGATCCGACGACCAGCATTGCTGCTTGTGGACGAACCAACAGCAAATTTGGACGTAACGAATACCAACAAGGTACGTTGTGTTTTTGAACGGCTTAAAGGAGAAGGCACGACGATAGTAGCGGCAACGCATGATGAGCGTCTGGAAGAGTCTGCGGACCGCGTACTTAGCCTGACGCAAGGCCGCATCGCACCTGCTGGCGAAAGTTGAAGATGCCTACGCTGATTAAATGCAATTCTCTCAATCAATTGGATGCCGAGCGGTTGCTCATGAGAACTGTTGTCCCGCGAGCGGTCGTATGGGTTACGACGGTAGGGGAAGAAGTGCCCCGCTGCCCGACGCTTGCCCCTTTCAGCGCGGTCGTGCCGATTTGTAACTCCCCACCTCTTGTGGTCCTTGCGGTACAACGCCGCGCTGACGGCACGCGAAAGAAGACGGCCGCTAATATTCTAGCGACGCGTGAATTTGTACTGAACATCATAGACGACAATCTTATCGAGGCAGCGGTGGAAGCAGCCGACCCGAACGTATCGGTCGAACAGCGGTTTACGCGCGCGGGCGTTCACCCGGCTAAGAGTGCAATCGTAAAACCGCCAAGAGTGTCGGAGTGCGAGGTCAGCCTTGAGTGCCGGCTGAACCGATATGAAGAGGTGGGCCGTGAGCCTGGCCGAGCGGATATCTTCATAGGGGAGATTCTTTGCGTCTGGCTAAATGAGAACAACAAAGAACGCCAAAGCCCGGATTCGCAAGCCGGTACCTTCAGCGGCGTCGGAGCCCTTAGCTTGGAGTGGTACCTGACACCGTCAGGACTGAGGCGAGTCCCTCAGCCTTATGCGGAACTGGACCAAACGCCGCCGAGAGTCTCCTGAATTCGAGCATCGACGCCGGACAGCCTCCGATGAATTCATTTCCGGTGACTACAGAAAAGGTTCAGCCCGCTTGAAGCGGAACTTCCAAGTGATGCCGGGTGCGGAGTGACTGGCGCTGTGGTGCAAGCATCTTCCCGATCGCTATGAGTACCCCGTTCGAGTTCGTCGGCTGGTACTCGAACCGGGCAACCACCCGGTTCCCGACATGGCCTGAGCGCAGGGCGGCGCGCCCCGCGCTTGACTTGGTGCGCCCGGGGACTGCATGATTTGCCGCAACGTACGTTGCGAAGCGCCCCGGCAGCGCGGATTGAACGGTAGAGCACGCGCGGGCAGCCCTGATCGGGCGCACCGCTAATACTTGCCCTTGCCCCAAGAAGTGGTGAACAAAAGAATATGACCGACACTGCCGCAGTCACAAGGACGCTCGCCCGCTACGTCGTCAATGCCAGGTACGACGGCATCCCCGCAGAGGTCCGGCACGAAGCCAGGCGCGCGCTCCTCAACTGGCTGGGCTGTGCAATCGGCGCCGCGCATCACGAAACCGTCGATCGCGCGCTCGCCGCCCTCGCTCCGTTCGCCGGCGCACCCCAGGCCACGCTCCTCGGCCGCAGCGAGCGCTTCGACATTCTCAACACCGCATTCCTGAACGGCGTCAGCTCCCACGTCCTGGACTTCGACGACACCCATGAGAAAGCGATTCACCCCAGTGCGCCGGTATACCCCGCGCTGCTCGCGCTCGGCGAGTGGCGCAATGCGTCCGGCGCAGATTTTCTTCACGCGTTCATTCTGGGCGTCGAGGTCGAGTGCCGCCTGGCGCTGGCGGTTTTTCCCGAGCACTACGACGTCGGCTGGCACGTCACCGGCACGGCCGGGGTGTTTGGCGCGGCCGCCGCAGCCGGAAAGCTGCTGGGATTGAGCGCGCAGCAGATGGCGTGGGCGCTGGGCATCGCAGCCACGCAATCCGCGGGTCTGCGCGAGATGTTCGGCTCGATGTGCAAGAGTTTTCATCCGGGCGCGGCGGCGCGCAACGGACTTTGCGCAGCGCTGCTGGCAGCCCGCAACTTCGACAGTTCCGAGCGCGGCGTCGAAGCGCCTCGCGGCTGGGGCCACGTGCTCTCGACCCGCTTCGATCCGGCCGTGATCACCGCAGGGCTGGGTGAGCACTTCGAGCTCTCCCGCAACATGTATAAACCCTACCCGTGCGGGCTCGTCGTACACGCCGTGATCGATGGCTGCATCGAGCTCAGGCGCAGGCACGGCATCCATCCTGCAGAAATCGAGCGCGTCGAACTGCGAGTCCATCCGATCGTGCTCGAGCTGACGGGCAAAAAAACTCCCCACACCGGTCTCGAAGGAAAATTCAGCGTCTACCACGCCGCGGCGATCGGACTGCGCTATGGCCGCGCGCATGAGTCCGAGTACGCCGACGCCGTGGTTCGCAATCCCGAGGTCATTGCCATTCGCGATCGCGTCAATGCGACGGTTGACCCCGCCGTGAAAAGCCCCCTCGAGGCTCATGTCAGCATCAAGCTGCGCGACGGACGCGTGCTGGAGCACCACGTGCCCCACGCCCTCGGCACGCTCGCGCGTCCGATGAGCGATAATGATCTCGAAGCAAAGTTTCGCGCGCTGGTGGCGCCCGTTTTGCCGGGCGACCGGATCGGCGAGCTGATCGGGCTTGCGTGGGAAGTCGGGAAGCTGGACGATGTCGGAGTGATTGCGCGTGCTGCGGCGCTCAGGGCGCCCCGCGCCTGACCTGGCGCGCCATGGTGGGGTTTCATTGATAACAGAAGGAGGGGGATCATGACAAGCATCATTATGCGGCGTGCGTTGGCGATAGGATTGTCCGGCCTTGCCACAGTGCTGGCTGCGGTTGCGGATGCGGCGGATTATCCGGCGCGGCCGTTGCGCTACATCGTCGGCTTCGCGCCGGGCGGCATCAACGACATCCTCGCGCGCATCGTCGGACAAAAGCTCAACGAGTCATGGGGTCACGCGGTGATCGTCGACAACCGGCCCGGCGCCGGCGGCAACCTGGCCGCGGGGCTCGTCGCGAAGTCCACCGCGGACGGCTACACCTTCATGAACATCAGCACCGCGCACGCGATTTCGCAGACGCTGTATGCCAGGCTCGACTACAGCCTGGAGCGCGACCTCACGCCGGTGGTGGTGCTCGGCAACTCGCCGCTGATCATGGTGGTCCATGCCGGAATCCCCGCGAAGAACGTCGCCGGGCTCGTGGACTGGGCGAAGAAGAATCGCCTGATCTACGCTTCCGGCGGCATCGGCGTGATCAGCCACCTCTCGCTGGAGATGTTCAAGGTGGCGGCCAAGATCGACGCGACGCACGTGCCGTACAAAGGCGTCGGTCCCGCCGTGCCGGACCTGATCTCGGGACAGGCGCACGTGATGGTAAATGCCATCCCAGAGTTGCTGCCCCACACCAAGGGCGGCAGATTGCGCGTGATCGGCTCGATGACGGAGCGGCGCCACCCATTCACTCCCGACGTGCCGACGTTTATCGAGCAGGGCTACAAGGAATTCGTGATGGGCAACTGGACGGGCATCGTCGCTCCCGCCGGCACGCCGAAGCCCGTAGTCAACAAGCTCGCCGCCGAGGTGACGCGCATCATTCGCTCGCCCGAAATCAGCAAACGCCTGATCGATCAGGGCGTCGATCCGCTGGGCGGCACGCCGGAGGAATTCGGCAAGCTCATCCGTGCGGAGACCGTGCGTTTTGGCAAAGCGGTCAGGGAGTCCGGCGCCAAGGCCGAGTAGGCGTTGAGCGCACCACCTTGAGTTGCGCGGCGAGCGGCGGAAAACCGCACACGATCAGCACCAGCGTCACCCAGTGCAGCGAAATCGCGGTGCGGGTGTCGCCAATGGTTTTCACGCTGCCCTTGGAAAGGTGACCGTAACCCGCGTGCCGCTGCCGCCGGCGCCCGGTCCGAGGTGTGTCTTCGCGTTGTGGCTTTGCGCGATTTCGCGCACGATCGCGAGACCCAACCCGCAGCCTTCGGCGCCGCTGCCGAGCACACGGTGGAAACGCTCGAACACGCGTTCGCGCTCCGCCGGCGGAATGCCGGGGCCATTGTCTTCGACGCTTAGCACCACCTGGCCACGCTCGCCAGCGACGCGTACCGTGACCCGGCCGCCGGACGGGGTATAGCGGATCGCATTGTCGAGAAGATTGCCGAGCAGTTCCCTGATCAACAGCGCATCGCCCTCGATACCGGCGGCGGCCTGCGTGTCATCAAAGCCGAGGTCGATATTGCGCTCGATGGCGCGCGGAACCCATTCGGTGGTGGTCGCGCGCGCAAGATCGTCGAGATTCAGCGCCGTCAGCGCATGGGCGCGGACGGCGCCCGGTTCGGCGCGCGCGAGCGAGAGCAACTGATTGACCAGATGCGTGGTACGCCCGGTGGCGGTATTGAGGTGCTGCAGCGTGTGTCGTACCTCGCTCAGATCATGCTGCCGCAGCGCGAGCTCGGTCTGGGTCTTGAGCCCTGCCAGCGGCGTGCGCAACTGATGCGCGGCATCGGAAACAAAGCGCTGTTGCGCCGACATCGCCTCGCTCAGGCGCGCCAGCAGGCCGTTCATCGCGTGAATCAGCGCGCGCACCTCGCCCGGCACATTGTGCTCGGCCAGCGGACTCAGGTCGCGGTGCGAACGGCGGCTGATTTCGCGCTGCAGCGCGGCGAGCGGCCTCAGGCCGCGCTCAACGCCATACCAGACCAGCACGCCGACCAGCACGATCAGCAGCAACTCCGGCCACAGCATGCCGAGCAGGATCTCGTCGGCGAGGATATGGCGTTTGTTGAGTGTTTCGGCCACCTGGATCAGGATCGGGCCCGGGTCCGATGTCCCCGGCACTATCGTATACAGCGCCGCAATCCGCACCGGGCTGCCGCCATAGCTGCCGTCGTAGTAAACCGGTTTGCCGGGCGGCGCGTGATCGCCGGGCAGCGGCAGCCCGCGGTGTCCGGCGACCCACGCGCCCGTGGCGTCGTTGACCTGGTAGTAGATGCGGTCATGCCCGTCGGATTCCAGCATGTCGAGCGCGGCACGGGGCAGATCGATGCGCACGCGGCCGTCAGCAGTTTGTATCTGCCGGCTGATGTCGAGCGCGGAATCGAACAACGAGTAATCGTAGGCAAGCGTTGCAAAATTGAACGCATGGTAATAGGAAACCACCGAACTGATCAGCGTGACGAGCACGATAGGCGCCAGCAGCGAGAGCAGCAACTGTCGCCGCAGCGTCGCTTTTTCGGGTTTCTGCGCGAGCGGGGGTGCGCTGACGATGGGGCTCATCAGTCTTTCTCGAGCAGGTAGCCGAGGCCGCGGATCGTGCGAATCGCGACACCGGCGGGTTCAAGCTTCCTGCGCAACCGGTGGACATAAACTTCGATTGCGTTGCTGCCGACCTCGTCTTCCCAGCCGTAGAGCTGTTCCGCGAGTTGTTCCTTGCTGACGACGCGGCCGTTGCGCAGCATCAGCACTTCCAGCACGCCCAACTCGCGCGCCGAGAGCTCGAGCGGAACGTTGTCGAGCGTAGCGCGCCGGCCGCTGGTATCAAGGACAAGCGGGCCGTGCGTGAGCAACGAACTGCCGCCCGATTGTCCGCGGCGTATCAATGCGCGCACCCGCGCCTCGAGCTCGGGCAGTTCGAATGGCTTGGTCAGATAATCGTCCGCGCCGAGATCAAGCCCTTTCACCCGGTCGGCAAGCGCGTCGTGCGCAGTCAGCACCAGCACCGGCACCGTCGCGCCGCGCCGCCGCACGCGCCTGATTACCTCGAATCCGTCGAGTTTCGGGAGCCCCAGGTCGAGGATCACCAGATCGTAGCTCTGCGCAGCCAGCACATGATCAGCGTGTTCGCCGTCGTGGACGCAATCGACCGCATAGTCGGCGCGTTGCAGCGACCGCGTGAGCCCGTCAGCCAGCGTGGGGTCGTCTTCGACGATTAATATACGCATCTCAGTACCATTATCGGGTCTTTACGCGCCGACCATCAATTCATCGGGAATGTCATGTCGGGAAGCACCCGGTTCTCGTTGTGCAGGCCAGCCGCCCGCATCCCGCGGCACGGCCCAGGCCTCGATTTGTAATTAAATTCTTCCCCTAACTGCTGATTTTTGTTATCTTATTGCCACGGACGTCCAAAGCGCGGGTGAAAACGTTACCAAAGCGGGGAGGGTCATGGAATTTAAGCGCAATGTGTGGCGGATGGTGGTGTGTGCGACCAGCGTGATCGCGCTGATCAGTCTGGCGCCGGTAGACGCCGCGGACGGCAAGAAACGGGTTCAGGCGAAATACTCCAAGTCGAGCGTCAAGAAATCGGCGCATAAGCACCGCGCGTTGCGGCGCGTCGCCGTGCCATCCGCCGATGCTGTTCCCGAACTCAAGTCAGCCGCCGCGCTGGTCGTCGACCTCGATGACGGCCGCATGTTATACGCCAAGAACACGCAAAGCGTTGCGCCGATCGCATCGATCACCAAGCTGATGACCGCAATGGTGGTGCTGGACGCCAACCTGCCGCTCGAGGAAACGATTTACGTCGACTCCGCCGACCTCGATTTCGTGAAGCACACCAACTCGCGCCTCGGGGTCGGTACGGGGCTTCCCCGGCGCGATATGCTGCGTCTCGCGCTGATGTCCTCCGAGAACCGCGCTGCGGCTTCGCTGGGCCGCGCCTACCCCGGCGGAGGCGAGGCGTTCGTCGCTGCCATGAACCGCAAAGCCGTCGAACTCGGCATGTGGAATACGCGCTTCGTCGATCCGACCGGGCTGTCGAGCGAAAACGTGTCGACGGCCGGCGATCTGGTGAAAATGGTGAGAGGGGCATATCAATATCCGTTGATCCGGGAGTTCACCACCACGCCGGCGCACGAAGTCGAAACGGTCGCCGGCCGCAGCCTGCAGTTCCGCAATTCCAACGGGCTGGTCAAGAACTCGGCGTGGGAAATCGGCCTGTCGAAAACCGGCTATATCAGCGAAGCCGGGCGTTGTCTGGTGATGCAGGCCACGATCGCCGCACGGCCGGTCATCATCGTGCTGCTCGATTCGTGGGGCAAGAATACCCGCATCGGCGACGCCAACCGCATCAAGAAATGGATGGAGACTCATCTCGGGCGCAAGCCCTTCGGCTAGCCCCACGCAGTGATTCGTGATTGGTGATTGGTGATCACCTTCCACGACCTGCTGCCGGCGCAGCAGAGCATGCTCGCGGACATCCTTGCCGGGCTGTCGCAGCCGCAGAAGCGAATCCCGCCGAAATATTTTTACGATGCGCGCGGTTGCGAGCTGTTCGATGCGATCTGCGGCCTTCCCGAGTATTACCCGACGCGCACCGAGCTTGCGATCATGCGCCTGAACGCCCGCGCCATGGCCGAGCGGCTGGGCCCGGCCTGCGCATTGATCGAGATCGGCTGCGGTAACAGCGAGAAAACGCGCCTGCTGCTGGAGGCGTTGCGGCCGCAAGTTTTCGTTCCGATCGACATCGCGCGCGAGCAGCTTGAATCTTCCTGCAATGCGCTGGCGCGGCTGCTTCCCGGGATGCCGATACTCGCGCTGCGCGCCGATTTCGCGCAGCCGGTCGCCGTGCCGCCGACCGGCTTTGGGCAGGCGCGGCGCCGCGCGCTCTATTTTCCGGGCTCGACCATTGGCAATTTCACCCGGCCGGAAGCGGCTGCGTTTCTGGCGCGCTGGGCGCCGTTACTCGGCGCGGGCGGCGGCGCGCTGATCGGTGTCGATCTCAGGAAGGATGACGCGCTGCTCAACGCCGCCTATAACGATGCGCAGGGCGTGACGGCCGAGTTCAACCTTAACGCGCTGCGCCATATCAATCATGCGCTCGGCGCCGACTTCGATCTCGCCGCGTTTCGTCACCGCGCGTATTACGACGGCGCGCAGGGACGTATCGAGATGCATCTCGTGAGCCTCAGGCCGCAACGCGTGACGATCCGCGGACATGAATTCGAATTCCGCGCCGGCGAGACCATTCATACCGAGAATTCGTGCAAGTACGGAATCGCCGAATTCCAGGATCTTGCCCGCGCGGCCGGCTTTGAACCGCTCGAGTGCTGGACCGACGAGCGCAGCCTGTTTGCCGTGCACTATCTGAGCCTGCCGCAGTAGTCCCCGTTCACTCCACGTGGATTCCGGCCGCCTTGACCACCTTCGCGTATTTGGCGATTTCCGATTTAATGAAAATACCAAACTGCCCGGGCGTGCCGCCGGCGGCTTCGAGCCCCTGGGAGTGCAGAGACTCGATCATCGCGGGCGACTTGAGCGTCGCCAGCAGCTC
>Ga0082335_1005793_pt1 | contig 16648 bp, 9 predicted proteins | sample Subgrocontami58m_FD_72375 | JGI IMG/M metagenome (GOLD analysis project Ga0082335, IMG submission 72375) | Subsurface groundwater microbial communities from S. Glens Falls, New York, USA - GMW37 contaminated, 5.8 m (SPADES assembly) (version 2) ... | reverse complement strand
AGAAGCGGTGAAATATTATGAGGAGGCGGTTCTTTTAGGCTATGTTCCGCCGCCCGAATTTGCCGCGGCGATCGCCAAGTATAAGTAATGAATATATGTTGCGCCTGCTCCGACGCCCTGACCTTTGGTAAGGGGTCGGAGTCCCGACCTCCGACTTTTGTCGGAGCGTCGGGATAGCTCGGATGGCTTCGATGTTTTTAAAGAATTTATTTTGCGCCTGTAGCTCAAGTTGGATAGAGCGGCCGCCTCCTAAGCGGCAGGTTACCCGTTCGATTCGGGTCAGGCGCACCATGCTTCGTTCCAAAAAATCTTTTAAAATCCCTTGACATGGTGCCTGGGCTGTGTTGTAATAGTCCCAATTGCAGTTTTCTTAACCCAGGATGATTTCAATTCTGACCAGGAAAGGAGGGAGGACAAATAAAGCGGTCGCGGGATCATCAACATACTGGTTCATGGTCGATATTATCTAGGCCATAAACATTCCTAGTTATATATAAAATATCCTTTCTTAATTTTAGAAAGGGTGAACTTTTTGGAGGAGAAAAAATGAAAAAAGTAATATTATTAGCAGTACTGGCTTTAGTTGTATCTATGCCGGCATTTGCTAGCGTTAACAACATCAAGGTCAGTGGAAGCGTTGATTCCACCTGGCTCAATAGAGCGAACTTTGATTTGGGAGCCAACAATATTGGCGATGAGACCCAGAATTTGGGAATCACCCAAACCATGGTGCAAGTGGATGCTGAGCTTACCGAAAATGTTTCAACAACCGTGTGCTTAATCAACGAACGTGCTTGGACCGCAAAGGGTGCTAGTGCGGCAGGCGATAACATCAATATCCATTATGCCTACGCGACATTAAGGGAAATGCTTTATTCTCCCTTGACGGTCGTTGTCGGCCGCCAGGCGTTCAAATACGGCAACAGCTTCGTTGTGGATTCAACGGGTACCAATAACTCCGCCCCCGCTGATTCCGGTATTCAGAATATAGCTGGCGATTTAACCAAGCAGACAGCTCAAGACGCGGTGCGTTTGATCTTTGATTATAATCCACTCACCTTAGAGCTTCTATTTTCCAAGATTAGCGCTAATACCGTTAGCCTTGTCCCAGATAATGATGATGATATTGATCTCTATGGGGCTAACGCTTCTTATGAGCTGGGTGATGCTTGGACAACCATGGTTGAAGGTTATTTTTTTACTAAAGTTGATAAGACTATTGGAGCGGCAGGCGCTGATAGACCCAGGGCAGATGTTGCCTATGTTCCTGGTTTACGTGCCAGCACCAATCCTATTGAAGGATTAAATCTGCAGGGGGAGTTTGCCTGGCAGGGAGGTAATAGGTCTACTTCAGGGACAGGAGCGCAACAGAATAATCAAAGAAGGAATGCTCTTGGTGCCCAGGTTATGGCCAATTATCAAATTCCAGTTTTGGAAGAGTATAAACCAACAGCTGACTATGTGTATACTTATGTTTCAGGGGATCGGAACGTTTCAGGAGTTAATAGGGATCCGGGCCGTGGCAATCCAGTTTCTGGAGAAAACTACACCGCTTGGGATCCTATGTTTGAGAATCAAGGTGGCGGCAAAATTTATAATGCCATCTTTAACTTGAGCAACATGCATATCCATAGCGCGTCTTTCTCTGTTAGTCCGATTGAAGACGTAACAACCAAGTTTTCTTGGAGTGGTCTGTGGTTAGACAAGAAGTACGATTCTACAGCCGTGACATTAGTTCAGCCAGACAATAATGCTGGTGTTGCTGGTGCAACTACTACTGCGGCTGTCAATCGAAATGAAGAAGATCTCGGCTTCGAACTTGATTTTGATGCTGTTTATGATTATACCGAGGATGTTCAGATTGGAGCATCATTGGGTTACTTCTTCCCCGGTGATGTTTTTGAAAGTGTTTCTTCGAAAGCTGCTGTTGCGAACGTCACTAACATTGCTGATGATGCAGCCAGTCAAGTCTTAGTGCACATGAATGTGAACTTCTAATTTTTTAGTAAAAGTTCACTTGTTTTTAAAAATCCCTCCGCCAGAAACTTTGGCGGGGGGATTTTTTTCTCCCCCAATTTTTTCTATAGAATTTAAAAAAATAAATTCTCTTGACATCCCCATCTATTGATGATATAAAATCAAACAGTTGATTCGGTGAACGAATAAGCAACCAACCCAATAAAGGCCGGCTGAAATTGCATCTAAAGAAAATTGTCATTCTTAGTCTGGGAATCCTGGTTAGTTTTCTCTTGTGGGGAGAAACCCGAGGACAGTCTTCCAATCAAGACTTAAATTTCAGCGCTTATTTCCCTTACTTCAACGAAGAAGGGACCCAGGCGAACCTTCAAATTCTCAATACCTCCGATTTTGAATCCTCATTCGAAGTAACATTTTATTCCTCAAAAAATTTAGCTCTTAGAAAATCGTATCCTTTTGAACTGGAAGCTCAAGAAAGAGTGGATCTCAATCTTTCTGAATTTATATCCTTTCCTCAGGGCTCTATTTCTATTGCCTCCACTCAAAGTTATGTCGCGCAATTAGCTTTATTCAATGAAGAAGGAAACATTATCCAAACAATCACGCCCACTCTTAAATCGCAGCTTAATACCGAAGGCACTGCCTTCGAGATTTCTCTGCCCGCTTCCCTGGCTGAGAGTGAAAACGCGGGAATTTATATTTTCAATCCTAACGAAGAGAAAACAAAGGTCACTCTTCAGGAATTTTTTCAGGAACTTTCTGCCGAACCCAGGAGCCTTAAATCATTTTCCATGCCCGCGCTTGCTTCGCGATTGTTATCTCTAACCCCTTATATAGAGAAGGGAGAAAATTTGTCATGGAAACTTATTTCTTCACAGCCCATCGCGGCCACGGTTAAAATGAGACAAGATAAGGAAGAAAGGTTTATCCCTCTTAACCCGGATTTATATACCGCCCAAGAGGAGCATTCCTATCAGCAATATATTCTTCCCTTTTTTCGGGAGGGTGAAGAAAATAATTTTGACTTATTTTTACAGAATAAAGACTCAGCAAGAAATAAAATCACTTTAGATATCTGCACCCGGCAGGAAGAAACGAACTTTTATCTGCAAAAGAAGCTGGCCCTTGAAGAAGGATCAGTATTAAAGCTGACCGCGCGAGATCTCGAGCTTGATCCGGCGCAAATTCTTTCTCTTAAAGAACTGTCCCTGGAAAGCCAGCAGGATTTTACCGCCTGGGGAATATGTTCTTTGCCAGAGTTGCCGCTCCAGACGGCCCATGTCCCGGGATTAATGCCTGTGCCGATGGAAGACCGAGTTCCTCCAGATTCACCTGTACTCAACAGAGTGATCACGCCTACTTCTATCAATAAACAGATTATTTCGGGAAGCAAAGATAAAGACGCTTGTCTTTGGTTAAATAATCAGCCGATTATCCCATTTGATGACCGGGCCACCTTCAGTTATGAATTAACGCTTAAAGAAGGGAAAAATCCGATTCAATTAACAGCCAAAGACCGCTGTGGCAATGAAAGTGAGCCGGTGATCGCGGCCGTTATTTTGAATACGAAAGGTTTTTCGGCCAGGCCAGCGGATCCTGTGGAAAAAGACAAGGATTCCGCGAAAAACGCTGTCCGCGGCATTCCTGAAGAGCCCTTGCCGTTTCCTTACGATAACACAGCGCCAGCGTTAGATCCTTTTGCCAGTGTCCTCACCGAATACATTGTGAAAATCACCTACAGTGAGGATATGGTCGGAGCGGATCAGGCGGCTAATTATTCGATTACGCCTAACCTTGGAACGATTACAGTGACTGCTTTGGCGGGCACGCTTTACCGGCTCAGGACCGAACTGCCGGCTCAGCCCAATGTCACCTATACCATTGAAGTCCGCAATGTGACGGATCAGATCGGCCATCCGATTGATCCGGATCACGATACCGCGAAATTTACTGGGAATGTCTACGGCCGGGTGGTTCTTCTGAATGAATTTAGCGGAGAAGGTGCGTTTCATTATTTTGGCCATGCCGCGGCCTCAGGCGGCGACATTAACGGCGATGGATTTGACGACATTCTTTTGGGCGCCCCCGGCTACAGCGTGAGAGATCTCAATGCAGGGCGGGTGTATATTTACTACGGCGATCCGCGGGATAGTACCCTGGATATTTTTATCGATGGCGAAAATGACGATGACCAATTTGGATACGCGGTATCTTCCGCCGGGGATGTCAATGGCGACGGCTATGCGGACTTCTTGGCCGGCGCGCCTTACAACGATACCAATGGCAATAATGCCGGGCAGGCCTATTTATATTTCGGCGGCGGGTTAGAGGAAATCAACTCTGTAAATCCAGCGGCTGATTTGAAATTCAGGGGAGAATCCGCGGGAGACAATTTGGGCGCTTTTGTGGCGTCCTTAGGCGATATTAACGCCGACGGCTACGCGGATATTTTTGTCGGGGCCCCGTTCAACGACAGCGCGGCGGAAAACGCCGGCGCCGGATACGTGTATTTGGGCGGCACGGCTATGGATGAAGAGCCGGATCTGGTTTTGCGCGGTGAAGGTAAGTGGGATTATTTTGGCGCTTCCGCGGCGGGTATCGGAGATTTTAACCGTGACGGATTTGGTGATTTCGCGGTGGGCGCGTATGCCAACGATCAAAAGGCCGTGGACGCGGGAAAGGTCTATTTTTATTTTGGCGGGGCGGTGCCTGATTCTATTCCTGACGTGGTTTTAATGGGCGAAAATAAGGGGGATTATTTTGGCTATTCCATGGCCGGCGCGGAAGTTAACGGCGATACCGCGGTGGATCTCATGGTCGGAGCGTACGCCAATGACCAAACGGCTCTGGATGCCGGTAAAATTTATATTTATTTCGCCCTGCCCTCGTTTAATAAACAGCCCAACCTTGTGATCACCGGAGAGACGGCGGGAGATTATTTCGGGTATGCCTTAAGTTCCGCCGGTGATTTGGATGGCGACGGCCAGGGAGATTTCTTAGCAGGCGCGTATGGATATGACGGTGACACCGGCAACGCGGGGCGGGTCTACGGTTTTTATGGCGGCACAGTTTTAGATACAGTAGCGGATACGATCATGGAAGGAACCTCTTCCCGAGATTATTTTGGGGCCAGTGTCAGTTCCGCCGGGAAATTTAACGAGGATGATACCGCGGAAATTCTGATCGGCGCCAAAGGCGCGGACGGCGCCGAGGAAGATTCCGGCAAGGTTTATTTAATGACCGCGAATTTCGGCGAGAAAAGGCCGTTTGTTACGGATTCCAATCTTGTGCCTCGCATTTACATTGGCAGCGATATTTTGGAGGTTGAGTTGAGGTTTAACGAAAAAATTAAACAAAATAGTGAAGACTGGCCGGTCATTTATTTTGGTAAAACATATCCTTATACGAGCGAATATAAATTTAAATGTAATCGAAGGGTGGATGATTACGCGTGTAAGGGGTATTATGATTTGGATCTTGTAGGCGATGTCGGCTTTTATGTTATTAAAGTAAGCGGCGGCAAAAATCTCAATGGTGTGGCTATGGATGATAACGCGTACTACAATTTTGTTTTTGATGATGAGCCTCCCAATTTACTGCCCAACGCCGAATCTTTATCAGCCCGAGAAATTAAAATCACGTACGATGAGTCCATGCGTAACGATGCTTTAGTCCCGAACTATTACCAAATTACGCCAGGCTTAACGATCCAAAAGATCGACTGGGTTCTTAACACAACTTCTTATATTCTAATAACCTCCAATCAGCAGATTGGAACAACCTACACAATCACGGCAAATACCAGTGAAATTTCCGATTACGCCGGGAATCAACTTAAGGATAATATCGCGACGGTGGCTGCGAAGGATACAACGCCGCCGCAGGTATTGAGTTTTGACATTTTTGATTTAGATACGGGTGATCAAGAATTCACTAATTCCGCGACCGTTGGCGTGCGTATGACGGAAAGTGATCAGGATAGCGGGGTCGTTAAATGGCTTCTGACCACGTCGCCAGTCCAGCCTCAGCCGCAGGATTTTATCCTAACGGCACGGCCGACGACGTATACCTTAACCGGCGGCAATGGGCCGAAGGACGTGTATGCCTGGGTCCTGGATCAAAGTAACAATGTCAGCCTTTACACAAATGCCAGCCATGACACAATTGAATTGGACGCCCAGGGGCCTGATATTGTCCTTGAACCTATTTCTCCGAATCCAACTCTAAATCGTCAAATCACCATCGAAGGTCAGGCGGCCCCTGGCCGCGACGATGACCCCGCGGATATTCATGTCGATATTACAGGGGATATTCTTAACAGCCCTGTCCGGGTGAATGTCAATCCCGATTTTTCGTTTAGCGCTGATGTGACGCTGTCTTCCGGTGACGGTAATAAAACCGTGACCGCCACCGCCTTTGACAAGCTCAATAACCCGGGCGATTCCGATACTCAGGCCGTGATGCTTGATACAACGCCGCCGGCTCAGCCGACGCTGGATCCTGTGACGACCCCCACGAATGCCGCGGCTATTACTTTAACAGGGACAAACACTCTCGATACTGAGAAAGTCATTGTGAAGTTAAATGGGAATAATGTTAATGGGGTGGTTTATCCCTCGCCGAGCACGTGGAGCGTGGATTTAATCTTGGCCGAAGGCCAGAATACGATCGAAGTCATTGCCCAAGATTTAGCGGACAATACCAGCGCGCCCGTTTTAGTGCAGGCCTTGCTTGATACCACCGCGCCGGTGATTGAGATGACGTATCCCGTAGAGGGAAGTGTTGTGAATGGGAAGGGATTATAAATAATCAAGATACAAGAAACAATAACCAAATAATAATCAATCACCAAAACACAATGACCAAACAAACCTGATTTGAGGAACTGATATGAGAAATGGATTTGATTTAGAAGAAAGAACCACAAATTTTGCTAAAGCGGTTATTAGGTTATGCAAGACATTACCCAGGAATTCAATCAATGATCGATTAATTGACCAGGTGGTGGGAGCCAGTGGTTCTGTTGGAGCTAATTATAGAGAAGCAAATGATGCTCTTGGAAAGAAAGATTTTCTTCAACGTATGAAAATTAGCCGGAGGGAGTCCAAAGAAGCGCATCATTGGCTGGATCTTATTTTAGAGGCTAATGAGAACAAGGAAGTTGAAATTAGGCCTTTATTGACAGAGGTAACTGAGCTCAAGAACATATTGTCAGCCATAATTAATAAAGTGAATGATTCTCAAACCACCAATACTCAAGATGCAAGAAACAAATAATAACACAATGACCAAACACCAAGAAATAAAGAATATTCAAACACCAAGATACAAACATCAAACAAAACTCAATTTCCAAATTCAAAAGTTTAGACTTCTTTTTAATATTGAAATTTTGAATTTGTTTGGTTATTGTTTCTTGGTTATTGGTGATTATTTGTATCTTGTATCTTGGTGATTGGTTATTACGGAGGTGAAAATGTTTCGACTACGCCTATTTTTACTTTTATTTTTTGTGTGGGTCTCAGTGACCCACGCTGAGGTCCCCAAACTCCTGCACTACCAGGGCCATTTAGTCGACAGTCAGGGGTTGCCCTTGCAAGGAGCTCATCAATTAACGTTTCGGGTTTATAAACAGGATGCGGGAGGAGAAGTTTTGTGGAGCCAGGTGTTTCCTCAAGCGCAAATGGCAGAAGGGAATTTCGCGGTCCTGCTGGATGTCGGGACAGCGAATCCCGCTTTGACATTCAATGAATCCTACTGGCTCTCGATTGCCGTAGACGCGGACAGTGAAATGACCCCTCGCCAGCAGATCGCCTCCAGCGCCTACTCTATTAATGCCGATACAGTAGACGGTATCCAGGCTTCGGCAACACCAACGGCCAACAATCTTTTACCGCTCAATGCGCAAGCGAAATTCCCGCAGAGTGTGCTGGATATTCAAGAAGGCCAAGGCGGGCAATTCGACGCGGACACAGTGGACGGCTTCCACGCGTCGGCCACTGTACAACCAAATACAATCTTGCCACTCAATGCTTCAGCGTTAGTACCACTCAACGCCATTCCGCAAGGTCCCGCCAGCGGCCTGGACGCGGATAAGGTGGATGGGAGCCACGCGAGTGATTTTTATAATTTAGACAATGAGCGTTTTACAGGGACATTGCTAGCCAGTCATGTGGAGCATGACGGACTGGATGCGGATACGTTGGATGGGGCAGATTTAGATGAGATTTACAATACAGTAGATGCGAGAATTGATGAAGAAAACTCCTATATTGATGGTTCTTCTCTTGAGGCTTCTGCGCTAACAGAAAGAGCAATGAGTACGGGAGCCTGGAAGAAGATTAAAGAATTTAGTAAGCTCCATAGAGGAGGAAAAGTAACTATTGAATGGAAAATGAAAAGCAGCGATGCTTGGGGTGTACAGACTCAACTATATATTAATGGCTCTCCTGTAGGTCTCATCTATAATGTAGGTGAACACATAAATTATATTACTGTGATGGAATCAAATGTTTCAGTTTCTTCAGGGGATATCATCCAAATATTTTGTCTAACATATGGTGCACAACCTGGAACCCTTGTTTATGTAAAAGATCTTAAACTGTTCTGCGCTAATCCAACGGTTCCTGCTGAATCATCAGGTTATTAATACAGAAATAAATTAGAGAAATAGGGACAGACACTATTAAGGCATTCGAAATTTAGCATTGTAAAATTGTTTATTTTGAAAGTTAAATCTGAATGAAGGACAAAATGGCAGTGTTAACGAAAAATTTGATTCCGCAGGAACGCATTGAAAACAAGATATATTTGATTAGAGGAAAGAAGGTTATGTTGGATCATGATTTAGCCCAACTTTATGGAGTTTCAACAAAAGTTCTCAACCAGGCTGTCAAAAGAAATAAGAGCCGTTTTCCGGAAGATTTTATGTTTCAGTTAACTTCTGTTGAGAAAGAGGAGGTGGTCACAATTTGTGACCACCTTAAAAATCTTAAATTTTCACCCCAAAGACCATTTGTATTTACGGAACAAGGGGTGGCGATGCTCTCGAGTGTTCTTAATAGCGAACGGGCTGTTCAAGTCAACATTGCGATTATGCGGGCATTTACAAAATTGAGAGAATTAATGATTTCCCATAAGGAACTGGCTCATAAAATTGAAGGCCTGGAGAGAAAATTTCAGGATCATGATGATCGGTTTAAGATTGTTTTTGAGGCCATAAGGCAGTTACTTAAGCCGCCGGAAAAGAAGAGAGCGCCTATGGGATTTCATCCAAATAGGTGAACAAAAAATGTTCATTTTAAAATGAACATTGAACATTGATCATTGAGGTACAAATCAGGAACAGGCACGATTTTATGAAGAGCGGGAACAATTATGCGTTCATTGACAGCCAGAATTTGAATTTAGCTATTCGCGAGCAAGGATGGATTCTTGACTTCAGCAGATTTAGAAAATATTTGATGGAAAATTATTCGGTGACGAAGGCTTTTCTGTTTATCGGCTATCTACCGGGGAATCAGGGATTATATACGGCATTGCAAAAAGAAGGCTTTGTATTGATTTTTAAACCCACATTAAGTTTGCCGGATGGAAGAGTGAAAGGAAACGTTGACGCTGAATTGGTTTTGCATACAATGATTGAATATCCGAATTATGATAAAGCCATTATTGTTACAGGTGATGGAGATTTTGCCTGTTTAATTGAATATCTTATGGCAAAAGAAAAGATCTTGAGATTAATTGTTCCTAACCGTAACCGTTATTCCTCATTATTGGCGAAACTTCGGCCTAAGATTATGTTCATGAACGATTTGCGGGCAAAATTAGAGTTTAAAAGGCAGCTATAAAAAAGAGGCATTTCCGCGGGACGAAACCCTTTGAATAGCCTCTCATCGTGATTCTGTTTAAAGAATAGCATAGCGCCAAGCATATGTCAAGGATTTAAATTAGGAAATTTGGAAATAGGGACAGACACTATTAAAGGCCAATAATCAATTACCAAGATGCAATGACCAAACAAATTCAAAATCTCAATAACCAAACATTTTGCAATGATTCTCATTGGATATTGTTTATTGGTTATTGGAATTTGATTGGTGTTTGTTTCTTGGTTATTGGTGATTATTTGTATCTTGTTTCTTGGGGCTTGGGAATTTAATGATGAAACGCATTTTACTCACAATTGGGATTCTCATTTTAGCGGCGGGCGCCTACGCTCAATTGAGTGACAATTTTGAACTCAAAGAGTCTGTGATCGACGGGGGCGGGCGGGATCAGCAGACCCTTTCTTCTGAATTTGAACTCATCCAAAGCTCCCTGGGGCAGACCGCGATTGGATATTCCACGAGCTCCAATTTCGCGCTTTACGGAGGATATCTTAGTGCGCCGCCGCTCCCAAGCGAGCCCGGAGGGATTTTGATGGACGTCACGGGGCTCGTGCGGGATCTGACCGAAACCGGCGTTCAGGTCGATGACATTACCGCGGTGGTCAACGGGGAAGAATTTACCGCCGAAGATGTGCCGGTCACCGAAGGACCGGCCACGATTCACTTAACCGCTGCGGATCAGTTCGGGCAGACAACAGGACTGGATGTCAACTTTACTCTGGATATTACACCGCCCACGCGCCCCACCCTGGATTCCGTTGAGACACCCACATACGCAACACCGCAGACCATTTCCGGAAGCAAAGAGGCGAATACTTCCATGTGGATGTTTAAGGATGGGCAGGAAATTGAGATGGTTGCCCTGGATGGACAGGTCAGCTGGGCGTACGCCTTAGGGCTAAACGAAGGCGAAAATCCCTTTCAAATTTTTTCAAAAGATCAGGCTGGCAACGAAAGCACGCGTGTCTTGGGGAATATCTATTTAGACATTCTTTATCCACAAATCGCTATTGTTTATCCCGCGCATAATACGACTGTAAACCAAAACGTGATTAATGTTTTAGGAACGGTGGAAGATGATCAGACGACGGTGAAAGTGAGTGTCAATGGCACAACAAAGGATGCTTTTGTAGAAAACAGGACATTCACAGCCCAAGTCACTTTGCAACTCAATCCACCGAACGGGCTCAATGTTATTACGGCCGAAGCAAAAAGTCCCGGGCCTCTTGAGTTTTCTGCGAACGCTAGTGTGTATTATAAGCCAGAGGCAAATATTCCAGCCAGCCCCACGATCAATCCCGTGGCGTCTCCCACGAATCAAGATTCGCAGACGATCAGCGGGAGCAAGCCGGCCAATACCTATCTCTGGCTGAATAATGCCATGCTGGGGGATGGATTCTTGGATAAGGCAGCCTGGTCGCATACGTTAAGTTTAGAGGAACGCAGTAATCCACTGCTGCTTTTTGTTAAGGATAAGACTTCACCGTATCCTAATGTGAGTGGAACAACGGCCGATACGATTTTTTACGATGCCACGCCGCCTACGCGGGCGCTGGTGATTGACGACGGGTTTATCACGAATTCCAAAACCAGCCTGCATGCCAAATGGGTGTCTGACGACCCGGAAACGGCCATTGTCGACAACCAATACGCCATCGGCACGACATCGGGCGGGCAGGACACACGGGCGTTTACTTCCGTCGGAACGGCCAGTGAAGTGACCGCGCAAGGACTTGATCTGGAACAGGGCAGGACCTACTATTTTTCGGTCATCACGACCAATGCCGCCGGGTCCTCAAGCGAGCCCGGAAACAGCAACGGGATCCGGGTGAATGGTTCAGTGCCTAAAATTACCGATGTGAGTCTGGCGGATTTGAGCAAAATTTATCAGGGGACAAGCGGGATCAATATCGCGGTGACGGCGGAGGATAAAGACGGGGATACTCTGGAATACCGCTTTACCATCGACGGAGCGATCGTGCAGGGCTGGAGCGCGGACGCGGATTACCTCTGGGATATCCCCGCGGACGGGTTTGGGCGGAAAACGATTTTAGTTGAGGTCAAGGATGTCCTCGACGGCCAGGATATCGGGGGATACGTGTTTAAGAATATCAGGACATTTGTGCTCAAGCGGCCGATTGATGCGCCGTAGGTTGAAGGGAATCCGGTAAACCGGTTATCGGGGACTAGGAAATCTGGGAATTTGAATATCCGGGACAAAAATATGCCAACATTTAGAGATTTATGGATTTGGAAAGAGTCACATCAATTAAGGAAAGGACGGGGCAAGACGTTCCCGATATCCCGATCACCGGATCTTCAAGTCTCGGCTTCCCCGATAACCGGATGAACTTAAGGAGATTTTGAAATGCGTAAAGTTTATTTATTCCTCACGCTATCTTTTTTATTTTTTCTAACAACAGCTCACGCTGAAGTTCCCAAGCTCCTGCACTACCAGGGCCATTTGGTGGATGGGCAGGGTATGCCCTTGCAGGGAGCTCATCAATTGACGTTTCGGGTTTACCGGCAGGATGCGGGAGGCTCCGTTTTGTGGAGCCAGGTGTTTCCCCAGGCGCGGATGGAGGATGGCAACTTCGCGGTACTCTTGGATGTGGGAACGGATCCCAGCTTGACGTTTAACGAATCCTACTGGCTCTCGATTGCCGTGGACGCGGACAGTGAAATGACCCCTCGCCAACAGATCGCCTCGAGCGCCTACTCTATTAATGCTCAAACAGTCAATGGAATCCCAGCTTCAGCAACCGCGGCGGCCAATACAATTTTGCCGTTAAACGCTCAAGCGAAATTCCCGCAAAGCGTGTTAGATATTCAGGAAGGTCAAGGGGGAGAATTCGATGCCGATACCGTGGATGGGTTCCACGCATCAGCGGCTAAGACGCCCAACACTCTACTGCCTTTAGATGCCAGCGCCTTAGTGCCTTTGAACGCCATCCCTCAGGGTCCAGCCAGCGGCTTGGACGCGGATAAGGTGGATGGGAAAGAAGCGAGCCAGCTGTTAGACCGCACGCAGCATACGGGAGTCCAACCGCCAAGCACAATCTCTCCGCAAGGAGCGGGAAGTGGTCTGAATGCAGATAAGGTAGATGGGTTTGATGCGGGACATTCTTCAGGTCAGATTCCGATTTCGGATGGCCAACTTAATGCAAATTTAAATGCGGATTTGGTGGGTGGATTTCATGCCTCGGATTTACTTTTTTTTAACAATGTCCAAGCTTTTACTTCGAATGGAACATGGATCAAGCCTCCCAATGTAAACCGAGTGTATGTGAAGGTTTGGGGATGCGGTGGCCAGGGCTATGGCTATACTAGCAGTAACGCTTTCGGTGGTGGAGGTGGCGGATATTCTGAAGGCTGGATTGCAGTTTTTGGGGATGTTACTGTAACAGTGGCACCAGGAAATTCTCAGGGTATAAGTAGTTTTGCTGGAAATACTATCATTCAAGCTACCTGTGGGTCCGGTGGGGTTTATGGTGGTGGGGGAGGCGTAGGATTAGGCGGTAGTATAAATTTATCCGGGGCTGGAAGTGGTCTCGGCGGAAGTTATGTAGGAGGATCTGGAGGTGGCTCACCTTTTGGAGGAGCGGGTGGTGGAGGTACTGGAGCAGGTTCGGCAGGTTCAGGATGTATACCTGGAGGAGGAGGTGGCGGTTCTACAGGAGGAATCATAGGTTCAGGTGCAACTGGCTTAGTGATTGTTTATTATTAGAAAACAGGGAACAGATATTCTGGAATGCTAATTGTTCAATGTGCAATATAAATTAAGATAATAAATCAATGAAGAAAACTATAAAAAATAATTTCGTTTTCGCTCTGTTAGGGTTATTTGTCCTGTGTTTTATCGCCTACAGCAACACCTTTCATCATGGCTTCTTGCTCGATGATTATACCTATCTCATTGGTGAAGATAATTTGCTGAGCGTTTCCACGGGATCTTTATTTATTAAACCTTTTAAAGAATTTTTTCGTCCCGTTGGATCAAGTTTTTTAAAGGCGGAACTTATGCTTTTTGGAGAGAATCCTGTCGGCTATCATGTGGTGAACCTGATTTTATTCTTGGCCGTGTGCTATTTATTCTTTCTGATTGTCTTTCGTCTAACGAAAAACTTCGAGCTTGCTTTTCTGACAAGTTGTCTTTATGCCGTGCATCCGATTCACAACTTTTTAGTCAACTACAAATCCGCCAATATGCTTAGCCTCTATGTTTTGAGTATGCAGATAAGCACCATTTTTTTTCTTAAATATTTAGATAATGGCAGGAAAAAATTTTATGCTTTAAGTCTTATTTTCTATTCATTAAGCCTTCTTTCTCATGAAGTCAGCGCTATGTTACCTGTTTATTTATTTTTTATTTTGTATTTTTTCCATGAATGTCCTTTGGCGCAAAAGGTCAAGCGGTGCCTGCCGTATTTAATTATTCTGGCTGTTTATCTGCCTATTCGAATGAATTTGCCAGAGGTGCGGCGGATAGACAATCTTTTTCTTTTGCATATTTCCTTTGAGGAATACTTGGCCAGTTTAATGAATTTGACGAAATGGTATCTCTCAAAGCTTATGATCCCAAAAGATATCTTGTTTATTTGGGATGAAAAAATCGCTGGAAATGTTTTTCAATTTTGGCATTTTTTTGTCATTGTAGCCGTCTTGAGTGCTTTTATATATTGCCTCATTAAAGGCAAAAAGGATATCCGTGCCTTTGGGTTAAGCATATTTATCTTAGGCTTTTTACCGATGTTTTTGGGAAGTTTTACCTATGCCCCTATTCTTCACAACGTTCTTTTAGAACCCCACTGGTTTGCTTTTAGTTCCATTGGTTTTTTTATTTTTATGGCGAGCCTTTTTTTGATAGCGGGAAAGAGATTAAATTATCGAATCGTCACAGCGGCTATCCTTATATTTTTGATGATGGGTGCTTTTTGGACGAGAAAAGGAAATACTGTCTGGAAGGATGAGCAAACGATCACCGATTACTGGTTAGGATTAAATAAGCTTAATGGGACAGCCTGGGTTGCCAAAGCTAAGATTTATATTCGGGATCATGATCAAGGATTGAATAAACGTAATTATAACGACTGTAATGAAGTGGCTGATTTGGCCGGTGCGTATCATTTTGCCTGGCAGTCGGAGGCCGCTATCAAGTATTTTCAAATGGCTTTAGAGATGAATCCAGAGTGTGGGAATGCTTACTACGGGTTGGGGATGTTGTATAAAGATAATGAAAATTATCCTATGGCTGAGGAGGCTTTAAAGACGGCCGTGACAATAAATCCACAATCGTATCCCGCGTATGAGATGTTAATAGAGGTTTATGAGAAACAGGGGAAAAATAGCGAGGCGGAAAAGATTAGAGAAATGATGGGGGCTAAAACAGGAAAAGGGAATTAACATGACAACATTCGGATACAACGGAAAGATTTTTAAATCCAAACTCGGCAAGACGATTGCGGCGAGTGTCGCGTTTATTTTATTTTTTGAAATCGCCTTTCAAGACGCCTCCTTCGCGATGAGCGCGGGATCGACGGATTCGGGATTCGGCGCGGCCAAGGGCGCGCTCGCGGCGAGCCAGGCGCAGTCCTTCCAGGCGGATCTTTTCACCGGCGCGGCTACAACGGCTGTTCCAATCTTTGTCCCCCCGGGCCGTAAGGGGATGCAGCCGGGTTTAGCCTTAGGCTATTCGTCTCAGGGCGGCAGCGGCTGGGTCGGCCAGGGCTGGAATCTCGATCAAGGGTTTATTACCCGCAATACCAAAAACGGGGTCGTGAAGTATACGCCCGAAGCTGAGGCCGAAGTCGGTTACTTTGTTATTTCCTTTAATGGGGTGAATTCCGAGCTGGTGGATATCAGCGGAAACGGTACGGAGTTCCGCGCGGAGGATGAAAGCCAGTTTATGAAAGTTCTTCGTCAGCCAGATCCTAATTTCCCCGGAGATCCTAAAAAATCTGTCTGGACGATTTACGATAAAAGCGGGACACGCTATACCTTTGGCCCCAGAGATGCTTCGCGTTTAGTGGTGAACGTCGAGGATGAAAATCATATTTTTCAAGATCAAATTTTCCAATGGCGTGTGGATTCGGTCGTAGACACCAACGGCAACTACATGGATTTTATTTACCAGGGCGCGGACGGCAATGTCCCGCAGAAATATCAGCAGATTTATCTCAAGCAGATCCGGTATGTGGGCTGGTATGATTTATCCACGGAAACATTAGCCGAACAGCCCACCCACATGGTTGAATTTACTCTGGAAGACCGTCCGGATGTGCTTTCGAGTTTTGCCACCGGCGCTGAGATCCTCACGAGCAAGCGTTTAAAATCCATCAAGGCCACGGTCAGCGGCCAGACGGCGCGTGAATATGTGTTGAATTACCAAACCAGTACGCAGACCCAGCGTTCGCTTCTGGCATCCGTTGAAGAATACGGAACCAACGGCAAAGAAGATCAATCTTCCAGCAACAAACTCCCGGACAAAAAATTTACGTATCAGCAGGATGAGCCGCAGTTTGAGCTCTGGAACAATAATCCCGGGAACGCCGGCGACAACAATTGGAACATCCGCTCCTCCGGCGAGGATAAATTTGGATCGAATGAATCGATTCTCTTGCCCGATGGGACATTCGTGGGTGTTGTGGACAACGGCACGGGCCATGGCAGTAAAGTGGGTTTCAGCGAGGCGGTGGCTTCGCGTTCGGGATCCAATGGAAACCTGCGCTGGGACACCTCGGGCACCAGCCAGCTCAAGATCTCCGGTGACCGCGACTGGCAGT
>Ga0082335_1005792_pt1 | contig 16652 bp, 16 predicted proteins | sample Subgrocontami58m_FD_72375 | JGI IMG/M metagenome (GOLD analysis project Ga0082335, IMG submission 72375) | Subsurface groundwater microbial communities from S. Glens Falls, New York, USA - GMW37 contaminated, 5.8 m (SPADES assembly) (version 2) ... | reverse complement strand
GCGCGACCAGCCCCATGGGGACGACGCCGTTGCGCACGGCGTCGAACACCTCGGTCAGCTTCGCGAGCGAGCCGGCGTAATGGGCGCGAATCTGGACCTTGCCGCCGGTGCGCTTCTGCACATCCGAAATCCACCAACGCAGCGTCTCGGCGTACGGATCGCGCTCGATGTGGAAGATCGCCACGTCCAGCCGGGTCTGCGCCGTCGCGGCGGCAGGGAGCATCGAGGCGCCCAGCGCGCACAGGCCGGCCAGGAGGAACTTGAGTCGCATCGTTTTCGTGTTAAGCCTTTGCATGACATGTCTCCTCGGGTAATTCGATCATGGTTTTCACTTCACCGCCTCCTGGACCGCTGCCGCCACCTTCTCGGCGGTGGGCTCGATGTGCTTTTCCAGCAGAGGGCTCGCCGGTATCGGGACGTCCGGCGTGGTCACGCGCCTGATCGGCGCTTTCAAACAGTGGAAGGCCTCCTCGGCGATGATGGCGCTGATTTCCGCGGCGACGCCGCAGCTCCGGTGGCATTCGTCCACGATTACGACGCGTCCGGTCTTGGCGACGGACGCGAGGAGCGTCGCCTTGTCCAGCGGCACGATGGTCCGCAGATCGACCACCTCGGCCTCGATGCCCTTCGCGGCGAGGTCCGCGGCGGCGCGCAGCGCGACCTGCACCATGAGGGAGGTCGCGACGAGAGTCACGTCGCTGCCGCTGCGCTTCACGTCCGCCTGGCCGAACGGAATGTCATATTCGCCCTCCGGGACCGGGCCTTTGACCTCGAACAGGCGCGCGTGATCGACGAAGATCGTCGGGTTGGCCGATCGTGCCGCGGTCTTGAGCAGGCCCTTTACGTCGTAGGGCGAGGCGGGCAGCGCGATCTCCAGTCCGGGCGTGTTCCACAGCATGGCCTGCGGGCTGTGGGAGTGCTGCGCGGCGCCGCCGCCCCGCAGGCCATGCAACAGATGAAATATGATCGGCACCGGCACCTGGCCGCCGGTCATGTAATGCACGTTCGCGGCCTCGTTGACGATTTGCGGGAAAGCGTTGAAGACGAAGCTCGCGGTCGCGATGTCGACGATCGGGCGCATCCCCGTCATCGCCGCGCCGACCGCCAGGCCGCAAAACCCCATCTCCGAAATCGGCGGGTCGAAGATTCGCGCGGAGAACTGCTCGCGCAGTTGGTTCATCAGCACCCTTCTCGGGCTGAGCCCGAGAAAATAGCTGCCGATCAGGCACACGCGTTCGTCGGCTTCCATTATTTCGCGCAGCGCTTCGACCTTGGCCTCGGCATACGAGATTTCTCTCATGTCGCTCCCCCTACTGCGCAAATACGCCGTCGAACGCCGTCTCCGGCGCCGGATAGGGGCTGTCGACGGCGAACCGGACCGCTTGCTGCATCCTCGAGCGCACCGCCTCGTCGAGCGCGAGGATTTCGCCGGTGGTGACCCGGCCGGCCTGCAGGATCTCGCGCGTGAATCGCAGCAGGCCGTCCTGACTGCGGTGCCAGTCGCCATGGGACTCCGGGATGCGGGCCGCATCCCATGCGCAACTCAAGTCGGTCTCGCCGGTCAGCAGATCGGGCCACAGCGGCCTGCTCCCCGGCCAGCGCACCGTCCTCGCCTCGATGAACGAAGGGCCTTCGCCCGCGCGCGCTCTGCGTATCGCTTCCTTCACGACGCCATGCACCTCACCGGCATCGGCTCCGTCCACCGCCCGCGCCGGGATCCGGAACGCCGCGGGCAGATCGGTGAGAGATCGCGCGGCGATGGTGGAACCGGGAAATCCGCCGGCGATGGCGCCTTCGCTGTTGTTTTCGCAAAGGTAGATGACGGGGAGGGTCCACAGCGAGGCGAGATTGATCGCCTCGTAGAAAGCCCCTTCTTCCAGCACCCCGTCGCCGAACAAACACACGCATACGGCATCCGAGCCTTTCTGTTTGGCTGCGAACGCGGCGCCGGTCGCCAACGGAACGACGCCTCCTACGACCGCCGAAGTCGGCAGCACGCCGAGTTCCCGCGCGGTAATGTGCAGCGTGCCGCCTTTGCCGCTGTTGTAGCCGGTGGCGCGCCCCATGATCTCGGCCAGGACCCGCCCGGGGTCGGCGCCGCGCCCGAGCACATGGCCGTGGTTGCGGTGCGTCGTGAAGATCGTGTCATCGGGTCGCAGCAACGACAATGCCGGCGCGCCGGTGCACTCCTGGCCGATGTACACGTGGAAGTGCCCGACGGACACTCCGGATTTCGTCGCCAGGATCAGCGCCTCTTCGAAGCGGCGCATCGCGAGCATGACCCGGTAGAGCTCGATGAGTCCCGCTTGCGGCAGATCGGGCAGCATGTCTTTCTCCTCGATTACTCGGCACCGCGGCCCAGCAGGGTACGAACCGCGCTCGCGATCCGGTCCTTGCCGGGAACGAACAACTTCTCCAGCACTGGGCTCGCGGGCACCGGAGTGAACGGGGCCGCGACCCGGGTGACGGGGGCGTCCAGATAATCGAAAGCCGCTTCCTGCACCCGCGCCGCGATCTCCGCGCCGGCGCCGCCCGCCTCGACCGCCTCGTGCGCGACGACCAGGCGGCCCGTCTTTCGAACCGAACCGACGATAGTGTCCAGGTCGAGCGGGTAGAGGCTGCGCAGGTCGATCACCTCGATCGAGATGCCGCTTCCGGACAGAGTCTCGGCCGCCTCCAGCGCTGCGCCCACCATCTTGGAGAACGCGACCACGGTCGCGTCCGCGCCCGCGCGCCGCACCGCTGCCACGCCGAACGGAACGACCTGGTCGGTCTGCGGAACGTCGCCGCGCGACCAGTACAGGTCGCGGTGCTCGATGAAGAGCACCGGGTTGTCGTCGCGGATCGCCGACTTGAGCAGGCCCTTCGCGTCGGCCGGGTTCGAGGGCACGGCCACTTTCAATCCCGGAACGTGCAGGAACCAGGCCTCGAGACTCTGCGAGTGGTGCGCGCCGCTCGCGCCGGAGGCGCCGCCCTGGACGCGGATGGTGAGCGGGACCCGGATCTGGCCGCCCGACATGTAGTGCAGCTTCGCGGCGTGGTTGACCAACTGGTCCATGGCGAGGGTGATGAAATCGATGTACATCACCTCGACCACCGGGCGAAGGCCGAGCGCTGCCGCGCCGGTGGCCATCCCCATGACCGCGCCTTCGCTGATCGGCGTATTCAGGACGCGGTTTGCGCCGAATTCCTCGGCCAGGCCCTTGGTCGCGCCGAACGGCCCGCCCAGGGCGACGTCCTCGCCGAGAACGTAGACGGCCGAGTCGCGCGCCATCTCCTCGCGCAGCCCCTCGCGTATCGCCTCGAGAAAGTTCTGCGTCGCCAACTCAGCTCTCCGCGAAAACCTGCGAGGTGAGCTCCTCGGGCCCGGGCCACGGGGCGCTCAATGCCGCGTCGGCCGCAAGGTCGATGCGTTCCCTCTCCTCCCGCTCCACCGCTTGCAGCATGTCCTCGGTGCAGAGCCCTTTCTCACGCAACGCTGCCGCGTAGCGCGCGATCGGATCCATCGCTTTCCACTCGGCGACTTCGGCGCGCTCGCGGTACTTCGACGGGTCGCCTTCGTAGTGACCGCGAAGACGGTAGGTGATGCACTCGACGAAGCTCGGCCCGCCCCCGGAGCGCGCCCGCTCCACCGCTTCGGCGATACCCGGTCGCACGGCGAGGACGTCGTTCCCGTCCAGGGTCACGCTCGGGATGGCATAGGTCTTGGCGTAATCCGCCAGCCGCGACACAAGCGTATGCGCCGACAAGGGCGTGAATTCGGCGTAGCCGTTGTTTTCGCAGACGAAGATGAGCGGAAGTTTCCACAGCGCGGCGATGTTGAGGGACTCGTGAAACGCGCCGGTCTGCGCCGCGCCGTCGCCGAAAAACACCGCGGCGACCTGCCGCTCGCCGCGCTCCCGGCAGGCGAGCGCGCCGCCGAGCGCAAGCGGGACGTTCCCGCCGACGACGCCCGTGGCCGTGACGAACCCCGCTTCGAGCGCGACCAGGTGCATGGAGCCGCCCTTGCCGCGGCAGCATCCCGTCACCCGTCCGGCAAGCTCGGCGAACAAGGCCTGCGGATCGGCTCCCTTTGCGATCGCAAGGGCGTGGGCGCGATGCCCGCCGAACACCTTGTCGTCACGGCGCAGTGCGCTGCACGCGCCCACCGCCACCGCCTCCTGCCCGATGCCCAGGTGCAGCAGGCCGGCGATCTTGCCCCTGGAAAAGAGTTCCGAGGCCTTCTCCTCGAAGGCGCGCGCGGTCCACATGCCGCGCAGGATCGCCATCGACTCCTCGACCTTCGTGGGGCTCGTCTCGCTCATTGTTCTATGCACCGGCGGGTCGCAGGTCGTGGCAGCAGACCCGGATTATGCCGCGTTTTCCGGACTTGGCGTTTTCCCGGCGAGATCGGGAACTTGCCGAGCTTCTGGCGGATCGCCTTGGACGATTGGATGTAGGTTGGGCTGAGGCCCGGGCCGAAGCCCAACGATTGCTGATTCGCAGTTGTCGGGCTTCGCTGCGCTCAGCCCGACCTACGGCTGCGCACGGCTCAGATCGGCGCTTTTCCCTCGAACCAGGCGAGCTTCGGCTGCAGCCTCACCACCTCGCCGACGATCACGAGCGTCGGCGGCGAGAGCTTCGCCTGCGCGACGCGCTCGACCAGGGTCCCGAGCGTGGCGACGACCGTGCGGTGGCTCGGCGTCGTGCCGTGCTGCACGATGGCCGCGGGCGTGTCCGCGGGCAGGCCATGCGCGATCAGCTCTTCGCACAGGAGCGGCAGTCCGAGCAGGCCCATGTACACGACGACGGTTTGGCCCGGGCGCGCGAGTGCGCGCCAGTCGAGGTCGGTGGTGCCGTTCTTCAGGTGGCCGGCGACCAGCATGCAGCCGTGCGCGTAGTCGCGGTGCGTGAGCGGGATGCCGCTGTAGGCGGCGATGCCGGAGGCCGCGGTGATGCCGGGCACGACCTCGAAGTCGACGCCCGCGTCGGCGAGCGCCTCGACTTCCTCGCCGCCGCGGCCGAATATGAACGGGTCGCCGCCCTTGAGCCTCAGCACCCGCTTGCGTTCACGCGCCAGGCGCACCAGGAGGGCGTTGATCTCCTCCTGCCTGAGCGTGTGGTTGCCGCGCTCCTTGCCGGCGTAGATGCGCTCGGCTTCGCCGCGGCCCAGTTCGAGTATCGGATCGGACACCAGGTGGTCGTGGACGATCACGTCCGCCTCGCCCAGCAGGCGCAGCGCGCGCAGCGTGAGCAGCGCCGGATCGCCCGGACCCGCACCCACCAGGTAGACGGTGCCGGCGCGGGCGGGCTGGCCGTATATCTCTGGGCTCATGTCTTCGCTTCGCATCGAGGGATCATCCCGCGGTCACGGCGGGGCGCGCTTCCGTCCGCGCCTTGCAGCGGCGCACGAATTCGACGAAGCGCGCGGCCCAATCCCGGCCGCCCGCGCTGCGCAGGTGGCAGTAGCTGGCGAGCAGGTTGCCGCGCACGATGCCGTCGTGCGCACCGTCGGTCCCGTGGCCGCGCTTCATACGATACGCGAACACGGTGCCCGCATCCAGGTTCTCCAGGCTCGAGTAGTGGAATTCATGCGCGTGGACCTCGCCCGGCGTGCCGCCGCCCCAGGGGTGGGCGGCGGTCTCCTCCATGCGCACGTAGCCGCGCCCCACCGGACGCTCGTGCATGACCACGTCGCCGGGAATCGCGCCGACCATGCGTCGCGTCTCGCCGCGCCAGGTGATGGAGCGCGACAGGTACATCAGGCCGCCGCATTCCGCGTAGGCAGGCAGCCCCGATTCGAGCGCATCGCGCAGCGCATTGCGCAGGCGCACGTTCGCCTGCAGTTGCGGCATGAACACCTCCGGAAAGCCGCCGCCGATGAAGACGGCGTCGACCTCGGGGAGCCGCGCGTCGCGAAGCGTGCTGAAGGGCACCAGCGTGGCGCCCGCGCGCTCCATCGCCTCGAGGTCGTCGGCGTAGTAGAAGCCGAAAGCCTCGTCCCTGGCGATGCCGATGCGCACGCGCTGCGTATCGGCGCATGTCGATGCCTGCAGGGGCGGCACTGCGGGCAGCGGCGCATCGGACCGCGTCAGCTCGAGCAGCCGGTCGATATCGATCTGCTTTCCCGCGGCCTCGGCGAGCGCAGCGATGCGCGCCCTTGCCGCGGAGGACTCGTTGGCTGCCCAGGCCTCGTTGACCGGCATGAGCCCCAGGTGGCGCTCGACGATGGCGAGCTGCGGGTCCTCGTGCATCGCCCCCAGCACCGGGACCTCGGTGTAGTGCTCGATCACCGCGCGCAGCTTCGACTCGTGGCGGGAACCGCCCAGCCGGGATAGGATCACGCCGGCGATGCGCAGGCCGGGGTCGAAGGCCTGGTAGCCGAGGATAAGCGGAGCGATGCCACGGGTCATGCCGCGCGCGTCGAGCACCAGCACCACCGGCAGGTCGAGCGCGCGGGCGAGGGCGGCGTTGCTGTTGCTGCCCTCGAGGTCGAGCCCGTCGTAGAGGCCCTTATTGCCTTCGACGAGGCAGACGTCGGCGCCCGCGCCGTAGCGCGCGAATTCCTCGCGCAGGGCCTCGGGCGAGGAGAGGTGGAAGTCGAGGTTGCGGCAGGGCCGGCCGCTCGCGGCCGCGAGCCACATCGGATCGATGTAGTCTGGCCCCTTCTTGAAGGTCCGTACCGCGCGGCCCGCGCGCGCGAGCGCCGCCGCCAGGCCGACCGAAACGGTGGTCTTGCCCGAGGACTTGTGTGCCGCCGAGACGAGGAAGCGGTGCATCTCCGGCTTCAGGGAAGGGGCGGCGGGCGCGTCATGCGCCCGGTTCGCCGGCGGCCGCGTCCAGCCGCTCGGGCAACAGCGCGAGCGCGCGCAGCGCGACGGCGACGATCGCTGCGGAGAGTGCCGCGCCGCCCAAGCCGAGCAGCACTTCCGGCACGCTGGGCGTGTAGGGATGGATTTCGCCGTCGAAGAAACTGCTGGATTCGACCATGCCGGGGAACAGGATCTGCGGATAGGCTTGCCCGCCGATGAGAGTGACATACATCTGCGCCAGCCCCCCCAGCACCACCAGCATGCAGGCCGCGGCGAGGGCGGCGCGCGAGACCTGCGATCGCAACAGCAGTGCGAGCGGCACGATCCCGCCGATCGCAAGCTGGCCAAGCCAGAGCAGCGCCGTGTACACGCCGCCGTCGAAAAGCAGAAACCGCGCAACGTCGCGGGAACGCGCAAGCTCGTACTTGGAAAACAGGAACAGCACTGCGAAGAAAAGGGAAGCGCCGACGGAGATGCCGAGCAGGTTCTTGAGCAGGCGCAACACTTCGCCGGAAACCGGGCGTTCATCCCAGCGGCAGACGGCAAGCAGGATCAGAACGAAGACCGCGGTGCCGTAAGCCGAAGAAAATGCAATGAACATCGGCGCGTACAGCGCCGAGTCGTAGGCTTCGCGAAAATTGAAGCCGAACTCCAGGCCCGTGCCGGTGATCAGCAACAGTTGCCACACGAAGGCCAGGATGGCCGCCGGCTTGATATAGCGGTTCATGCGCCGCTCGAGCAGGAACCACAGGTAGATACCGACGCTTGCCATGAAGCCGTCGTAGAGAATGACCCTGAGGGCGAAGACCGACTGGGAATTCAACTGCGTCGCCGCCACGATCATGCGGTCGGAACGGCCCAGATCCAGCATCAGCAGCGCGAGGCCGCCGGTGAGCAGCGCCAGGGAGATCAGCGCCGACAGCGGCGCCACGGGTCTGTAGGCCGAGTACCCGAACACCGAGGCCGCCATGGCGACGTTGAGCGCGCCGGTCGCGGCGACGACGAGAAAGACCGCGAAGACATGCGGCATGCCCCAGACGATCTGGTTGTCCATGCCGGTCACGATATGGCCGTAGTGCTCGATGTAGAAGTAGGCAGCCGCCCCCAGCGCGAGCGGAACGGCGAGTAGCGCCAGCAGGCCCCAGAAACGGCGGCTGGGACCCCCCAGCTCCCGATAGACGAAGGATTCGGCCATGTCACAGCCCCTGATAGCGCACGCCGGGATTGAGTCTCAGGTCGGCCCGGATCTGCGTGCTGGCGTACTTGGCGACGCGCTGCGCGATCTCGCTTTGCGGATCGTTCAGATCGCCGAAGATCATGGCATTGTGCCCGGCCTTTGTGCAGGCCTCGACGCAGGCGGGCTGCCGGTCGTGATCGATGCGGTGCACGCACAGCGTGCAGCCCTCCGCGCAGCCCTTGCCGCGCGGCACGTCCGGGTTCTGGTCGGTGATATCCTGAAACACGATCGAGCGCGCCTTGTAGGGGCACGCAATCATGCAATAGCGGCAGCCGATGCAGATATGCCGGTCGACCAGCACGATGCCGTCGGCGCGCTTGAACGAAGCGCCCGTGGGGCAGACGTCGACGCAGGGCGGATGCTCGCAATGCTGGCACATCACCGGCACGGAATGCGTTCGGCCGGTGCGCCTGTCCTTCAACTCGACCTTGCGTATCCACTGTGCGTCGGTGCGCGGATTCCCGGTGTCCTTGATCCCGTTCTCGGTGGCGCAGGCCTTGACACAGTCGTCGCAGCCGGGAGCGCATCGGTTGGTGTCGATCAACAGGCCCCAGCGGACCTGCCTGGACACCGCCTGCTCCGGCGGGCGCGCGCCGGCGATCTCGATCAACCGGATCCCCGGCGCGAGCATCACCCCGCCCAGGGCGGCTGCCGAGATGGCGAGGAACCCGCGCCGGCTCAGGCCTTCGTTCGCGTCCGCGCTCACGGCTTCGCTCCCGCAGCGAGCTTCGGCTTCGACGCGTGGCAGCCGAAACAATCGATCCTGACGCTCGCATAATCATGGCAGCTCTGGCAGAAGCCCTGCTTGCCGAGCACGCTGCCGGTCTTCGCGCTCGCGTGGCACTCGACGCACGCCTTCAGGCTGTGCGCTCGCGTGCGTACGCCCTCGTGCACCGTCAGGTCGCGCTGGTGCCTGAGCATGTCCGGGTGCTCCCGCCGCATGGTCGCGGTGTCTTCCACGCACCGGCCCGGCTTGTCGATGTTGATGACCGGCCTGGGCACCCGGTCGGAGGAAAAGGCGAGCGCGGGGAGCAACAACGCGAGCAGGCAGATCGCGCTCGCGATGCGGCCGGCCAATGCTCCGATCCGATTGCTCTTCACCTTTCAGCCCTCGCGCCTCACTCGCCCAGCCCCATCTTGATGTACCCGGTCGGACACACGTCCGCGCAGATGTGGCAGCCGATGCAGCGGTCGTAGTCGGTATAGACGTAGCGCCCCATGGTCGCTTGCGCCTTGGGCACCTTCTTCACCGCGATTTGCGGGCAGTACACCACGCAGTTGTCGCATTCGAAGCACTGCCCGCAGCTCATGCAGCGCTTGGCCTCGGCCTGCGCCTTCGCTTCGGCCAGTGCCATGATGCGCTCGTCGAAGTTGCCCAGCGCGGTCTCCTTGTTCAGCGTGATCGTGTCGCGCTTGATGCGCGGCGTGCTGGGAAAGTGACCGAGGAACAGCTCCTCGTGCGGGATCACGTGCCGGTCGGAGCGGTTGTCGTAGTTGTGCACGGCGGCGTGGGAACGGTCGGTGCCCCGCAGCGGTTCGAGCTGTTGCTCCACCTTCACGCCCTTCTCGACCATCTTGCGCACGATGTCGAAATGGTGAACGTCGATCTTGGGGCGCTTCTCCAGCACCTCGGCGCGCAGGAACCGGTCTATCCCGTCGGCGGCGATCGAGCCGTGGCCGATCGCCGTGGTCAGCAGGTGCGGCCGGACGATATCGCCGCCGGCGAATATGCCGGCTTTGCCCGACACCTGATAGTTCCTGTCCGCGCTCACCGCGCCCTTGCCGTCGTTGAATTCCTCCAGACCGGTGAAATCGACCGCCTGGCCGATGGCGGAGACGATCAGGTCGCCCGGTATGTCTTCCTCGGTGCCGGGGATGGGCTTGACTTCGAGCCTGCCGCCGACCAGTTTCGCTTCGCACTGAGCCACGCGCAGCGCGGTGGCGCGGCCGTCGGCGCCGCGCACCACCGCGACCGGGGTCAGGCCGCCGCGCATGGTGATGCCTTCGGCCAAGGCCTGCTCGACCTCGTGCTTGTTCGCCTGAATCCTGTCGATGCCGAACACCGAGGTGAGCACCACCTCCGCGCCCTGCCTGGCCGAAACCTCGGCGGCGTCGTGCGCCATGTAACTGGCGATGGCGCGCTCGGGGCGGTCGGCCTCGTGGGCGTGCACGATGTGGCCGAGGCGCCGCGAGACAGTGACGACGTCGATCGAGGTGTCGCCGCCGCCGACGACAATGACGCGCTTGCCGACCTGGCGCATGCGGCCGTCGTTGAACGCCTGCAGAAACGCGGTGGCGGTGACCACGTTCGGCGCCTCGTTGCCCGGGCACGGAAGCGGCCGTCCGGACTGCGCGCCGAGGCCGAGGAACACCGCGTCGAACCCGGCGCGGATCTGTTGCATCGTGACGTGGGTGCCGACGCGGCAGGAAAGCCGCGTCTTCACACCGAGGTCGAGGATGCGCTGGATCTCCGCGTCGAGAATCTTGCGCGGCGTGCGGAAACCCGGAATGCCGTAGCGCATCATGCCGCCCAGTTCCGGATGTTCGTCGAAAACCGTGACCTCGTGGCCCTTGAGCGCAAGCTGGTAGGCGCAGGACAGGCCTGCCGGCCCGCCGCCGATCACCGCCACGGTCTTGCCGCTCGTCGCCGCCGGCTTGTCGTAGGTGAAATTCCTGGCGATCGCGGTATCGCCGAGGAAATGTTCCACCGAGTTGATGCCGACGAAATCATCGACCTCGTTGCGGTTGCATCCCGATTCGCACGGCGCCGGGCACACCCGCCCCATCACCGAAGGAAACGGGTTGGCGCCGGCGATGCGGCGAAACGCGTACTCCTGCCAGTCCATTCCGGCCGGCGGCTTTTCGACGCCGCGCACGATGTTCAGGTAGCCGCGGATATCCTCGCCCGAGGGGCAGCTGCCCTGGCAAGGCGGCGTCGCCTGGATGTAGGTCGGACACCTGTGCGAGTGGTCCGCGTCGAAAATCTGCTCCTGCCAGCGCTTCCATTTCCCGTCGCCGTCCTTGTAGCGGCGAAAGGTGAGCTTGGCGCTGATTTGTTCGGTGGTGCTCGACACTGATGAGGCTCCTCGATGATGCGTCAAATGGATTTGCGCCGGCTCGCGTCGCTTACCGGGTAGTGCATGGCGCGCGGCATCTACACCTCGAGCCCCATCTTGATGTAGCCGGTGGGACACACGTCCATGCAGATATGGCAGCCGATGCAGCGCTCGTAATCCGTATAGACATAGCGCCCCATGGTCGCCTGCGTCTTGGGCACCTTCTTCACCGCCGCCTGCGGGCAATAGACGATGCAGTTGTCGCATTCGAAGCACTGCCCGCAGCTCATGCAGCGCGCGGCCTCGGCCTGCGCCTGCGCTTCGGCGAGCGCCACGATGCGCTCCTCGAAGTTGCCTACGGCGCTCTTCTCGTCGAGCACGACGACCTTCCGTACGTTGCGCGGCGTGTAGGGGAAATGGCCCAGGAACAGCTCCTCGTGGGTGACCACGTACCGGTCGGAGCGATTGTCGTAGTTGTGCACGGCGACGCTCGAGCTGTCGGTGCCCCGCAGCGGCTCACGCGCTTGCTCGATCTTCAGGCCCTTTTCGATCATCTTGCGTTCGAGGTCGAAGTAGTGAACGTCGATCTTCGGCCGCTTCTCCAGCGGCTCGCCGTTGAGGTGGCGGTCGATGCCCTCTGCGGCGATCCAGGCGTGACCGATGGCGGTCGTCAGCAGGTGCGGCCGGACGATGTCGCCGCCGGTGAATACGCCCGGCTTGCCGGCGACCTGGTAATTCTTGTCCGCGCTGACCAGCCCGCGCTCGTTCTTGAATTCCTCCAGGCCGGTAAAGTCCACCGCCTGGCCCAGGGCGGAGACCAGCAGGTCGCAGGGGATGTCGAATTCGGATCCGGCTTGCGGCACCATCTTCTTGTTGACCCAGTCGACCTTGACCACTCGCAGCGCAACGGCGCGCCCGTCCGGGCCGAGCACCGCCGCGACCGGGGCGACGCAGGCCATGATGCGCACGCCTTCGCGCGTAACGGCCTCGACTTCGTGTTTGGCGGCCGGCATTTCCTCGACCGTGCGGCGGTAGGCGATGATCACGCTGGCGCCTTCCTGGTGCGCCACCGTGGCCACGTCGTGTTCGAGCTGGCCGAGGACCGCGTCTTCCGATGCCGGCGCACCGGCATCGCGCGTGATGTGCCCGAGCCGGCGCGCCACCGCGGCGACGTCCATGGCGGTGTCGCCGCCGCCCACCACCACGACCTTGTTGCCGACACGTTTGAGCCGGCCGTCGTTGAAGGCGCGCAGGAACGTGATGCCGTCAATGCAGTTCGGTGCCTCGCCGCCGGGAATGGGCAGGGGGGTGCCCGATTGGGCGCCGAGGCCGACGAAGACGGCGTCGAAGTCGCGCCGCAGTTCTTCGAGGCTCACGTCCTTGCCGACGCGGGTGTTGAGGCGCACCTCCACCCCCATGTCGAGGATGCGCTTGATTTCGCCGTCGAGCACGTCGCGCGGCGTGCGATAGCCGGGAATGCCGTAACGCATCATGCCGCCGAGGTGCGCGTTGGAGTCGAAGATGGTGCAGCCATGGCCCTTGCGCCGAAGCTGGTAGGCGCAGGCCAGCCCCGCCGGCCCGCCGCCGATGATCGCGACCTTCTTGCCGGTCTCGCGCTCGGGCCGGGGGAACGCGAGGCCGTGCGCGAGCGCCCATTCGCCGATGAAGTGCTCGACCGAGTTGATGCCGACGAAGTCCTCGACCTGGTTGCGGTTGCATCCCGACTCGCACGGCGCCGGACACACCCGGCCCATCACCGCCGGAAACGGGTTGGCGTCGGTCATGCGGCGGAACGCGTATTCCTGCCAGGGGACGCCCGCCGGCGGCTTTTCGATGCCGCGCACGATGTTGAGCCAGCCGCGGATGTCCTCGCCGGAGGGGCAGCTTCCCTGACACGGCGGCACCGCCTGGATGTAGGTCGGGCACTTGTAGGAATGGTCGCCTTCGAAGATCTTGTCCTGCCAGCGCTTCCATTTTTCGTCGCCCTCGCGGAAGCGGCGGAAGGTCAGATCGGTTTTGGACTGCGCGATTGTGGTCGACACTTTCGTCTCCTCGAAGCTGCTCTACTTGGGTCCGAGCCGGATTGCGTTGCCTACCAGTTGGTGCACACCGCCCACCATGCTCATGTTGAACTTGTAATAGGGCAGGACCTTGCTGAACTGCGCCTTGCAGATGGCGCAGATGGTCGCCATGAAGTTCACGCCGTGCGAATCGACGACTGCCTGCAGCGCCTCCATGCGCGGCAGCGCGCCCTTCACGCGCAGATCGAGCAATTCGTCGGAGAGCAGGCCGCCGCCGCCGCCGCAGCAGAAGGTCTTCTCGCGGATGCTCTCCGGGTTCATCTCGACGAACTTGTTGGCGACGGCGCGCACGATGGCGCGCGGGATCTCGAACTGCCCGCCGGGCATGCCGCCCATGCGCGAGGCGCGCGCGACGTTGCACGAGTCGTGGAAGGTGACCACGTAGCGGTCGTTGGCGCTCTTGTCGAAGCCGAGCGCCCCGCGCTGGATCAGGTCGTAGGTGAGCTCGCAGATGTGCTGCGGCACCGGATAATTCGGATCGAGAAAATCGAACGGCCCGATCAGCGTGTTCCAGAAACTGTAGGCGACGCGCCAGGCATGGCCGCACTCGCCCACCACGAGGCGCTTCGCGCCCAGGTCCAGGGCGGCCTCGCGCACGCGCATCGCGATCGAGCGCATCTGGCCGTAGTTGCCGATGAACATGCCGAAGTTGCCCGCCTCCGAGGCGTGGGTGGAGAGCGTCCAGGGGATGCCTGCCGCGTGGAATACCTTGGCGTAGCCCATGAGGCTGTAGACGTGCGGTTCGGCGAAAAAATCGGCCGAGGGCGTGACCACCAGCACTTCGGCGCCTTTTTCGTCCAGCGGAAGGCGTATGTCGAGGCCCGTTTCTTCCTTGAGATCCTCTTCGATGCTGGACAACGTGTCCTGCAGAGCCGGACCGGGAAGTCCGAGGTTGTTCCCGATCTTGTGCACCTTGCCGATGATCTCGTTCGAGTATTTCTGCCCGAGGCCGATCGAGTCCATGACCTCTTTCGCGGCCATGGTGATCTCGGCGGTGTCGATGCCGTAGGGACAGAACACCGAGCAGCGGCGGCATTCCGAGCACTGATTGAAGTAGGAATACCAGTCGTCGAGCACCTCCTTGGTGAGGTCCTCGGCGCCGACCAGCTTGGGAAACCATTTTCCCGACCACGTGAAATGGCGCCGATAGACCTTGCGCAGCAGGTCCTGGCGCGCGACCGGCATGTTCTTCGGGTCGCCCGTGCCGAGGAAGTAGTGGCATTTGTCGGTGCAGGCCCCGCAGTGCACGCAGGCGTCCAGGTAGACCTTGAGCGAGCGGTATCTGCCCAGCAGGTCTCCCAGCTTGGCGATCGCCTTGTCGTGCCAACCCTCGACCAGCTCGCCGGGGAAACCGAGCGCCTGCTGTATCTGGGCGTTGGCGACAAAAGGCTTGCTCTTCGCCATCGCCCCGGCCTCGAGAATCGGGATGACCGGATAGGGCTTCAGCGGCGGCGCGCTGACCTGGGGGGCGGCCATGTCAGAGCTTCGCCTGTTCAGGCTTTTCCGCCCAGGAAGCGAAGTGGCGCTGCTCGCGGGGGTTATCGGCCTGGTTGCGTCCAGGGCTGAAGAACACGCCCGGCGCATGCAACAGCTTCGAGTAGGGAAAGATCGCGACCAACAGGGCGACCAGGAACAGGTGCACCCAGAGGCCCGGGTGCGCGGGCAGCGGCTGCCAGTCGAACAACATCAGGCCGAGTGCGAAGGCCTTCACCGCGACGATGTCGGTGTGGCTCATGAACTTCATCGACAGGCCCGAGGCGCCGATGCCCAGGAGCAGCGCCAGCATCAGGTGATCCGAGGGTGTCGAGATATAGCGGATGCGCTGCACGAGAAAACGCCGCGCCCACAGGCCGGCGAGACCGGCCGCCATGGCCAGCCCGCCGTAGAGCCCGAAGGGCTGGATCCAGACCACCCAGAACCATACGGGCTCGGTGAAATAGCGCAGGTGCCGCGCCAGCACCAGCACGAGCGCGACATGAAACATCCACCCGAACAGCCAGATCCAGAGATTGGCCTTGAACAGGCTCTCGAACAGCGCCACCTCGCGCAGCATGCGCAGCACCACCCCGCCCGTGGTCGTCGGCGCCGGCGTGGTCGGGATCTTGAGCGGCGCGGGCGTCCGCGCATAGTCCCGGATGCGCCATGCAAGGCCGGCCACCCCGAGCAGCGCGGCGGCGTACAACAGCAGCGCGAAGAGGATCGTCGCCGCGCTCATTGCCGACATCCTTCACCGCCGAGAGTGCAGAGGGAAGGCAGGGATTTCACCGGCGAATCCTCTGCGTCCTCTGCGGTCGCGGTTCAAATGCAGCCGGTCGGTTTCGGCAGGCCGGCGATCTTGCACGCCTGCTTCGCCGGGCCGTAGGGGAACAGCTCGTACAGGTACTGGCTGTTGCCTTTTTCCGGCCCGAGCTTCTTCCCGATCGCCTTGGTGAGCACGCGCACTGCCGGGGCGATCTGGAATTCGTTGTAATAGTCGCGCAGGAAAGTGATGACCTCCCAGTGGTTGGGGGTCATGTCGATCTTCTCCTGCTCGGCGAGAATCTTGGCGATGTCTTCGTCCCATTCGGCGAGGTTGACCAGATACCCTTCCTCGTCGGTTTCGTACGTCTTGCCATTTACTTCGATAGCCATATGCGCTCCTAAGCGTCCGTATCAAAACAAGATGTCATTCTGAGGGCGCAGCCCGAAGAATCTGCTTTTCGATTGACTCAAAAGCAGATTCTTCGCTTCGCTCAGGATGACAATGGTGATGGGCTTCATTTCGCAACCGGTTCTGACTAAAGCCAGGATTGGCAGTTCTTGTGCTGCACCACCAGTTCTACGAATCCGGCGTAATCGACCAGCTTCACGCCCGCGGCGAGCGATTGCGCCATGCCGCGCGCCTCCAGATCCGGGGCGAGGGCGTAGATCTCGAGACTTGCCAGCGCCGCGGACAATCTCGCCTCTGCGGCGTTGCCGCGGGTCGCGGCATACACGCCGTCCTCGATCAGCAGCACCGCGGCGCCCGGCTGCGCGGCCGCGAGACAACTATCGAGCGTGTTGCGTTCCAGCGGCGACTTGTTGACGATATGCAGCATGGTTTGCCTTTGATCCTGCTAGAAACTGAGCAGTACGTCCTGCTCTTCCATGAGCTTGCCGATCTCGGTCGCTCCGAGCACCTCCACCGGCACGCACATGTCCTCTGCGCTCAGTCCGCGCGCTTCCAGCGCCTCCTTTTCCACGTACAGCTTGTTGACGTCGTAGTCGTCGAGCGCGCGGTAGGTGGGTTGGAAGTTCTTCACGTCGATGCCCTTGGTCTGATGACCTTTCTTCAGTTGATACACGCCGTCGTCCATGAACACCAGGCTCACGTCCTGGTCGAAAGCAGCCGCGATCAGCACCACCTCGAGCGACTCCAGCGCATAGATCGTTCCGTACGGAGCCTTGCGGTTCACGTACATGATTTTCTTTACCTTTCCCTCGCTCATCGCGGCTCGACTCCCAGATT
>Ga0082335_1005791_pt1 | contig 16658 bp, 16 predicted proteins | sample Subgrocontami58m_FD_72375 | JGI IMG/M metagenome (GOLD analysis project Ga0082335, IMG submission 72375) | Subsurface groundwater microbial communities from S. Glens Falls, New York, USA - GMW37 contaminated, 5.8 m (SPADES assembly) (version 2) ... | reverse complement strand
CGGCGTAGTAAAGAAAAGAGACGCTGCCGCTGGGGAGCAGGGAGGCCAGGATGGTGCCGATGAAGATATTGATCTGGTAAACCGCCGATCCCAGGAGGGAGGGCAGCATCAGACGCCCTATCTGCTTCAGGCCGGGATGAGCAAAGTGGAAATCCGGTCGCAACCGTATGCCCATTTTAACCAGGAAAGGCCACTGCATCGCCAGTTGGAGCACTCCGCCGATCACCACCCCGACGGCCAGGGCCGTGATAGGTTCCTGGAAAAAGCCCCGCAGCGCGAATGCGGCCGCGATCATGGAGATATTCAGGATTACCGGTGATAAGGCGGGGGCGGCAAAATGCCGGAGGGAATTCAGGATGCCCATGGACAGGGCCACCAGGCAGATGAAGAAGACATAGGGAAACATCAGCCGGTTGAGGAAGACCGCGAGATCGTACTGCTGGGGAAATTTCACGAAACCCGGCGCCATGGCCGTCACAATGAGGGGTGAAAATATAATCCCCGCCAGGGCGATGATCACCAGCAGGACGGAAAGGGCGGTGCAGGTAACGTTGGCCAAGGTTTCGGCCTCCTGGCGCGATTTCTTTTTCAGGTATTCCGTAAAAACCGGCACAAAGGAAACCGTCAGCGAGCCCTCTCCCAGGAGTCGGCGCAGCAGATTGGGGATGCGAAAGGCGACAAGGAAGGCGTCGGTAGTCAGGCCGGCGCCGAAAAAACCTGCGACCACCATGTCCCGGATGAAACCGAAGACACGGGAGAGCATGGTCGCGGCGCCCACGACGCCGGCGGCCTTTGCCACCCGCGTATTTTCCTGATGGGTTGTTATTTTGTTGTCCATATTGTTTTATTATCTGCGGTGAGTATCAGCAGACGGAGAGCGCCGCGGTTAAAGCCCTCTCCGCATCTTCTTTAGTAATTCCCTTGATCAGGATGGTCTTCTTCTTGGCTTTGAGGCCGCCCATAATCTGCACCTGGTCCTTCCTGACCCCGAAAATTCCGGCGAGGAAGCGGATGACTTCCTCATTGGCTCGACCATCCACCGGCGGCGCGGTAATTTTAATCCTTAAATAGTCTCCCTGGACGCCAACCACTTTGCACAGGGATGAGCGGGGCAGGACCTGAACGGCAAACGCCACGCCCGCCGTTGTGTCTTTGATCGGGATCATCACTTGCCACCGCCCCCATAGCCGCCCTTACCTCAGGTAAATGGTCAGGTCCAACAAACTTTTCAAGAGAAAAGACTGGAGGAACATGATGGCCGCGATGATAATCAAGGGCGACAGATCAATGCCCAGGCCCCGGAGGGGAAGCCAACGCCGGACCGACGCCATGGCCGGCTCCGTGGCCCGGTAAAGGAACTGGACGATGGGATTGTAAGGGTCAGGATTGACCCAGGATATAAGCGCCCGGGCGACGATGATCCACATATAAAGGGAGAGGCCCATATCCACGAGCTTTACCAGCGCTATGACAAAATTTTCCACGATAAACATGATCGCTCCTTAAATTCCGACACCTTTGTTGTTACGGATTTCAGCGTTCTCTCAAGGGTCGGTCACTAGCACATAAGCGGCGCTGGTGCAATGAAAGATTGTCCAACCTGCCTGACGCCTGCTTTGGTACAAAGAAAGAACTTGACCGTCCCGATATTTGTACCTTAGGATGAACCGCATCTGATTTCCGCTTCCGCGGGAATGACGATCATCTTTTTGCAGCAAAGTTAACGGATGGACGACTAAATGGATGCATCCCTTGAAAAAGCAGCGGAACTGGTCGAGAAAGCCCGCAAGATTGTTGCCTTTACCGGCGCCGGCGTGAGTACGGAATCGGGAATTCCTGATTTCCGGAGCCCCGGCGGTATCTGGGAAAAATATCAACCCGTTTATTACGATGACTTTCTAGCCAGCGAAGCCTCCCGCCGGGAATATTGGCAGCGCAGCCGGGCAACCTATCCCCTGCTCCGTGATGCCCGGCCCAATCCCACCCATCTGGCCCTCTGCGAACTGGAGAGGATGGGTAAGCTTGCGGCCATCATTACCCAGAATATCGACCATCTGCACCATAAAGCGGGGAACTCCCAGGAGAAGATTATTGAAATACACGGCACCGTGGCCCACGCCCTCTGTCTGGACTGCCACAAAACCTACGACCGCGACGTTCTGCAGATAGAACTGGAGAAGGCGGCAGAAATAGTTGCGCCCCGCTGCCAAAGTTGCGGCGGCCTGTTGAAGGATGCGACCATCTCCTTCGGACAACCGATGCCGGTCCAAGCGATGTCCCTGGCAGGCCAACTGGCCGCTACCTGCGATCTGATGATCCTCCTCGGTTCCTCGCTGGTGGTTTACCCTGCCGCTTATCTGCCTCAGCAGGCTTGCCAGGCGGGGGCGGCCCTAATCATCATTAATCTGGCAACGACTTCTTTTGATGACCTTGCCGCGGTTACGATCCGGGCCAAAACCGGGGAGGCGCTGCCGCAGATCGTGGCACAAGTCCGGCGGCGACGGGAAGGATGCGGGTAATGCAGGCAAGTCAAATCCGGCTTCTCGCCCAAGGCGCCGCTCTTTTAGGTGTGCCCCTGACGGAGAGGCAGCTCCAGCTTTTTTCCCTTTATTATCGGGAAATCATGACCTGGAATGAAAAGATCAATCTCCTCTCCCGCAATTCCACAGAGGAAACCTTGCGGAGGAACTGCCTCGATTCACTGACCGTCCTGCCTTTCTTGCCCACACGGGACTGCAAGGTCCTGGACATGGGCAGCGGGGGCGGTTTTCCGGGGATCCCGCTCAAGCTGGCAATAGAAACGCTGCGGGTTTCACTTCTCGAAGCTTCCCGCAAGAAGACTTCTTTCCTTAAACAGGTCATCCGCACCCTGGAACTTCCGGGCATCACCGTCCTCCATGACCGGGCGGAAAACCTGCCGGGGCAAACGGCATGTGCGGGGCAGTTTGACGTTGTCGTTTCCCAGGCGGCTTTTAAGTTGCCGCAATTACTTGTTTTCGGGGCTCCCCTGCTGGCGGCCGATGGCGTCCTCCTGGCGATGAAGAGCGACCATATCGAGGCAGAGCTGCAGGAGGGGGAAGCGGCGGCAACGGCTGCCGGACTGTGCTTAGCCGCCTCTCACAAGCTGACCCTGCCCTTGACGGGTGAGGCGCGCCGAATATTGATATACAAAAAAACGGCAACTCCAAAGGTAAGCTGAAGATGCAGGCAGCAAAAGAAAACATTACCATTGTCCTGAACAAGCCCAAGTATGCGGGCAATGTGGGCGCCGTCGCCCGCGCCGCGAAAAACATGGGCTTTGAGGAGATTTGCCTGGTTACCGGCGCCCACCTCGAAACGGAGGAGATGCTGCCTCAGGCGACCCATGTGGCGGCGGAATTGGTGGATAACATCCGCCATTGCGAAACCTTGGAGGAAGCGCTGTCCGACTTCCAATACGTAGTTGGCACAACGGCCCGACTCGGTTCCGCGCGTGGCCCCGTGGTTTCGCCACGGCAAATGGCGGCCCGGCTGACTGGGGTATCACAGAGTAACCGCGTGGCCCTCCTTTTCGGTTCTGAAGACCGGGGTTTGACCAATGAAGACTTGCGTTGGTGCCACTTGATGGTGAATATCCCTACCAGCGGCTTTTCCTCCCTTAATCTCTCCCATGCCGTGATGATCCTTTGCTATGAGATAATGGTGTCCGAGGCGAGCCCGCAAGCTTTCACCCCCAAACTGGCCACAGCGGGTGAACTTGATGGCATGTATGGCCAGATCGAAATATTGTTAAAGGAAATCGGCTTTCTCCGTCCGGAAAACCCCGATTATTGGATGGTGAACATCCGCCGCTTCCTTTCCCGGATGCCGCTGCAAGCCAGGGAGGTGAAGATCATCCGCGGCATTTGCCGGCAATTGGACTGGTTTGGGCGGAACTACCGCAAAAGTGCTTGACTTTGCAGGCTATGCTGATATGACAGCCCCATGCACACCGACTCCCTCATAATTACGTTAAAACGACAAATACAGAAGAGGATGGAATGATGAAAAATAATTTTTCTTTCACCGGGGCCAGGAAAATTGCCTTTGGCAACGGTTCTTTTGCCAAGCTGGGGGAGCATCTGCGCGACCTGCGGGCGAAACGCCCCCTCGTGGTGCTGGATAAAAGTTTAGCGGCAGCAGGTTTCAGCGCGCGGGTTGCCCAGGTGCTGGAGCAGGCAGGCATCAATTTTTGTCTTTTTGATAAAACGGAACCGGAGCCGCGGCTGGAGCTGGTGGACGAAGGCGCCAAACTGGCTCTGAAAAAGAAGTGCGACGCCGTGGTGGGTATCGGTGGAGGCAGCGCGATGGACGTGGCCAAGGCCGTGGCCGTGGTGGCGGCAAACAAAGGCCGTGCCATGGATTACCTGGGCTTGAACAACGTACCCGGACCGGGATTACCCACGATTATGGTGCCCACGACCGCCGGCACAGGGAGCGAGGTCACCTTTACTGCCGTCTTTATCCGTAAAGACCTGAAGAAAAAAGAGGGGATGAACAGCCCCTACCTCTATCCAGATTTGGCACTCCTCGACCCGGAACTTACCTTAAGCCTGCCGCCGGGACCAACGGCCACCACGGGCCTGGACGCCCTCTGCCATGCCATCGAGTCCTATACCTCGATCAATGCCTCGCCCCTGAGTGAAATGATCTCCTTGGAAGCAATCCGCTTGATTTCCGATAGCTTGCGCACCTGTGTCCACGACGGCAGCAACCTTGCGGCACGGGCGCAGATGCTTCTGGGGAGCCTTTACGCAGGTTTGGGCCTTGCCAACGCAGGTGTCACTGCCGTGCATTCCCTTTCCTACCCCTTAGGCGGTAAATACGGCATCCCCCACGGCCTGGCCAATACCATCCTGCTGGCTCCCGTAATGGCCTTCAATGTGCCGGCCGCGCTGGAAAAATTCGCCATTATCGCCGAAACGATGGGCGAGTTAATCGATAACCTGCCCCTGCGGGAGGCGGCCTATCTGGCCCTGGATGCGGTAGAGGCGCTGATTGAAGATTGTGGCGTGGAAACCAAATTATGCGACTTTAACATCGGGGAAAATGATTTTCCGGAGCTGGCCAAGGTAGCCATGACAGTAGCGCGCCCCCTGGCAAATAACCCGCGGCCGGTGACTGTCGAAAATGCGATCGGAATCTACGGCGCGGCATAACAGTGGGGACAGATTTAAAATCTGTCCCCACTTAAAATAGATAAAGGAGGATAGAGCATGGCCGGTGCGGAAATGATCGGTAAGGAAGAAATCAAGGAGGTAATGGAGGTCCTGGAGTCGGGCATCCTTATCCGCTATAATTTTGATCAGGAACGGCAGGGCGTTTTCAAGTGCCGTGAGTTCGAGCAGGCATTTGCCCGCTACTGCGGGGCCGCTTATGCCCTGGGCGTGAGTTCGGGCACGGCCGCCCTCAAGGTTGCGCTGACTGCTATGGATGTTGGCCCCGGCGATGAGGTGCTTGTCCCGGCCTTTACTTTTCTGGCCACCTATGAGGCGGTGCTGGAGGTCGGAGCCATCCCTGTGATGACAGATATCGACGCGTCGCTGGGTCTCGATCCCGACGACATCCCGCGCAAACTTACCCCCTACACGAAAGCGGTGATTCCCGTTCACATGTGCGGCGCGCCAGCCCGGATCGACCGGATTATGGAGACGGCAAGGAAACATAATCTCTTGGTGCTGGAAGATAACGCACAAGGTTGCGGCGCCAGCTTCCGGGGCAAAAAGCTGGGAACCTTCGGTGATATGGGCATCTTCAGCTTCGATTACGTGAAGACGGTGACCACCGGCGAAGGCGGGATGGTTATCACGGACAACAAGCCGCTTGCCGACCGGGCCGAATGGTATCACGATCACGGCCATGACCACCTGGCCGCCAACCGCGGGCTGGATGGCAGAACCATTCTGGGTTTCAATTACCGGATGAACGAGATACAGGGGGCCTTGGGCCTGGCCCAGTTAAGGAAACTCGATGATATTATTGCCGCCCAGAGGACAAACAAGGCGGCGATAAAGGAAGCCCTGCAGGCCGTACCCGGCCTCAAGTTCCGGGAGATCCCCGATCCCGCAGGCGACTCGGCCACCTTTCTGGCCTTCAATCTTCCAACGGAAGCCGCGACCCAGGCCTATCAGCGGGCCCTCCGCGCCCAGGGGGTGGATACCGTGCGCTATAAGGACAACGCCTGGCACTATGTTCCCAACTGGGAGCATTTTTTGACCCGCGCCACGGCCAACCGGCGTCAATATCCCTTCACCGATCCTTCCCACCAGGGAAAAGTTGTTTACCGCCGGGAGGATATTCCCCAGGCCGAAGACCTCATGGGCCGCACCCTGGTGATGCCCATTCAGGTAAAGATGTCGGCGGAGAAGATTGCCGGGATCGGAGAGGCGATTGCCCGGGCCGCACAGACTTTGTAATGGGGAGCGTAACGCACCGAAAAGCTGAAAAGGAGACGCAGCAATGATTGTGGTCACCGGCGGCGCCGGTTTTATCGGCAGCGCCTTTGTCTGGAAATTAAACAGCGAAGGGATCGACGATATTATCATCGTCGATGAGCTGGGCGAGTCGGAAAAATGGCGCAACCTCGTCAAGCGCCGGTACGCCGACTACCTGCACAAGGATGATTTCCTGCGGCTGATCGGAGAGGGCAAGCTCCCCTTCAACGTCCGGGCGCTGATCCACATGGGGGCCTGTTCGGCCACCACGGAACGCAACGCCGATTACCTGCTGGAAAACAACTACCGCTATACCTGCCAATTGGCAGATTGGGCCATAAAGCAGGATGTCCGCTTCATTTATGCCAGCTCGGCGGCTACCTACGGGGACGGCAGCAGGGGATTTTCCGATGCCGATGCCGTGACCAAAGACCTGCAACCGATCAATATGTATGGATATTCCAAACAGCTCTTCGATCTCCGGTTACTCCGCCAAAGGGCGGAGCACAAGGTTGCGGGAATCAAATTCTTCAATGTCTTTGGCCCCCAGGAGTACCACAAAGAAGACATGCGGAGTGTCGTCAACAAGTCCTTTCACCAGATCCAGGAACAGGGCAAGGTACGCCTTTTCAAGTCGCACCGGCCGGATTTTGGCGATGGCGAACAGCAGCGGGACTTCATTTACATCAAGGACTGCGTGGAAGTCCTGTGGTGGCTCCTGAAAAACCGGGAGGTAAACGGTATTTTCAATCTGGGAACTGGCCACGCACGGACGTGGAAGGAGCTGGTGGGAGCAGTATTTGCCGCCCTGGGTCGGGAACCGGAGATAGAATACATAGACATGCCACCAGCCATCCGGGATCAATATCAATATTTCACGGAAGCGCCCCTGGAGAAGCTCAAGCAAGCCGGCTGTCCGCTGTCCTTCCACACCCTGGAAGCAGCGGTCCACGATTATGTCACCGGCTACCTGCAAAAAGCCGATCCCTATTTGTAACTCACAGAAGGTTTTTCATGAAAGTTGTCTGTATTATACCCTCGCGCCATCATTCCAGCCGGTTTCCCGGCAAGCCCCTGGCGGACCTCTGCGGCAAACCCATGATCCAGCATGTCTATGAGCGTGTCTTACAGGCAAAAACGCTTTCCTATGCAGCGGTGGCCACAGACGACGAACGCATCTTCGCCGCAGTGCAGGGGTTCGGCGGTCGGGCCGTCATGACCTCTCCCCGCCACCGCTCCGGCACGGACCGGATTGCGGAAGCGGTTGCCAATCTGGGCCTGGAGGACAACGACATTGTGGTAAACATCCAAGGCGACCAGCCGCTTTTCGACCCGGCCCAAATTGACGAAGTGGCGGCGCCGCTCCTGGCTGATCCCTCTCTTCCCATGTCCACCCTGATCTACAAGATTGTCCGGGAAGAAGAAATCACCCACCCTAACGCCGTCAAGGTGGTTTTTGATGCCGACCATTTTGCCCTTTATTTTTCCCGCGCCACCATCCCTTACGTGCGGGACGGCGGGCAAAGGGCCGATTACTTCAAGCATCACGGCATCTATGCCTACCGTCGGGACTTTCTTGCGACCTTCACCCATCTCCCGGAGGGAAAACTGGAGAGATTGGAGGCGCTGGAACAACTCCGGGCGCTGGAGCATGGCCACCGTATCAAGGTAGTGGTGACGGCACATGATTCCGTCGAGGTGGACACACCGGAGGAACTGGCCCGTGTGAGTGAGATTATTCAGGGAAGATAGAATATATGGGTGGCCGGACCGTAAGACCGCGCCATATGATAAATCCGTAGGTTGCCGTATCGGTTGAGGAGGGGAAAATGTTGCAAGGAAAAAGGATCGCCGTGATCGGCGGGGGCAAGATGGGTAGCGCCATTGTAGGCGGCATCCTCACCAGTCAATTAATTGCGGCGGATAAGGTGACCATAGCCGATAAGGTGCCGGTATGCCGGGAATATCTGCTTAAGAGCCACGGGGTCGGGGTGACGGAAGATAACATAAAAGCGGTCAAAGCCGCCCCGGTGGTTATCCTGGCGGTAAAACCGCAAGATATGGGTACCCTCCTCCGGGAACTCGGCCCGGCCATTGATAAGAAAAAGTTGGTGATATCAATCGCGGCGGGGATTACCACGGGATTCATCGAAAACCTGCTTAAAGAAGACGTCCGGGTCATCCGGGTGATGCCCAACACCCCGGCCTTGATCGGCGCAGGCGCCACTGCCCTGGCCTGCGGGAAGAAGGCGACGGAAAAAGACCTGGAACTCGCCAGCCTGATCTTCGGCGCCTGCGGCCTTACCGTAACGGTAAAGGAAGAACTGATGGACGCCGTGACGGGTTTAAGCGGCAGCGGCCCTGCCTACGGCTTTGTCATTATCGAGGCGCTGGCGGATGCGGGCGTGCTCATGGGATTAAGTCGGGATATCGCGCTTAAACTGGCGGCACAAACCATGCTCGGGGCGGCGCAACTCTGCCTGAAAGGTGATAAGCACCCGGCGGAATTAAAAGACATGGTGACTTCGCCGGGCGGCACCACCATCGCCGGTCTGCAGGCCTTGGAAGAAGGCGGCCTCCGGGCTACCCTGATGGCGGCAGTCGAAGCAGCCACCCGGCGTTCTCAGGAGCTGGGCGGACTTAAGTAAAACCTGTTACCACAAGTTCATGGCCTAGCCGGAAGCTTATTGCTGATCCCCACCTTCGCGAGGACAAGCTTGAGCCGCTACGCTTGGGAATCCCTGAAGGTCTTTGTCTCGGATGCGACAAATTATATTAACTCTGCCGCGTCTTTTCTTATCCAGCCGATTTTATCGTTTGAGAATCGTATTTTCAGAAAGTTGCCTCTTTCTCCATCAACCTGAATCAGTGAACCGCTGTGGAGGACAAAAAGCACAGTAGAGTTATCCGACAGGCCTGAACGAACCGCGATCTCCACAGGGAGAATGACTGCTTCCTTATGGTAATAATCTTCATAATAATTGTACCATGCGGCCAGTGCGGCAACAACGGCCAGGATAAGAACAGTATGGCGTAAAAAATCAAGGGCTTTGCTTCCAGAAATCTGTTGCCAGGTGATGATAATCCAGAAAATCCCATTTAAAAAAATTGCCATCCACTGTATTACTGCAGGACTCAAAAGGAAATTCCAGAAAAGAATGACTCTTAGAAAAACCGAATCTTGCTGGCCCGGTGCCATGTCCGCCAGGCAGGTGAGCGCATAATTATAATTGAATATCAGGTCCGGGTCGTGGGGGTTTAGCCTTAATGCTCGTTTGTACCATAAAACCGCATGTCCCAAATCACCATTTTTTAGATAGGAGTTTCCCAAATTATAAAAAAGTGGGACGTTTTTAATGTTTATGTCAGCAACTTTAGAAAATTCGGCAATTGCTGACGTATAATTCCCCTGTTGGTAATTTTTGACTCCTTCCTGGAAGGCCTTGACAGAACCAGCAGCATGAAGTGGACCTGCCGTGATTATCAAAAGAAGCAAAAACCCCATGATATGTTTATAAACTTCCTTTCTTTCCATCGCTAACTAAGCCTCTTCACCATTTGTCTGGTTGCCGTCAAAAGTTTATTTCTCTTTAAAATATCCAGATTCATGCCACTGTAGCGTGCCGCTGCGATTTTCTGTAACAACGATGCAGCCTCTGCTGCCGTCTCGGAACTTAGGCCGTGTGCAGTCAACAGCATTTCCGCCTCTGTGTGGGTAAGAGATTCGCCCCTGAGACCGGCTTTCGAAAAAACTGAATAAATCAGCGCTCGGTACAGCGATGCCAGGAACGCCTCATCGAAACGTTCATTATCAGCCTGCTCCAGAGCCTGCCTGGCTTTTTGAGCCATCATTGAAGCAGGGGCGTTACCCCTTTTCCTGAGGATACCCCCCACTCTGGCTCCCAGGAAAAGCAACAGGGGTACCAAGAGGTAAAGCACAAAAAGAGGCAAGGAAATGGGGGCAATGTCCCCCAGGGTACGAAGATCGTCTTTCAACGGCATAATGTCCCTGTTGGCAAAGCTTACTTCTTTTTGACCAGGTTGCTTAGGTTGAGGCATTAGAACTTGACCACGGGTGGACTCTGTTTTGCTGCCAGTAGGAAAAGGTTTGGCCGTAAGCGCAAACGAGGGAGTAGCTGTGGTCCTGTAGGCATGGGAAACGGGATCAAAATACCGGAGAGACACAGTACCTATAGAATAGCGACCTTCTGTGATGGGAACCAGTGCAAAGCGGAACTCTTTGCCACCTGAGTAGCCATCAGGTCCGACCTGTATATTCTCTTTCGGATTTTCCTGGTACACTTTGATTGATGCCGGCAGGTTTATTTCCGGGGCCGACGCATCAATAATGTTGCCGTTACCCTTAATGGTGATGGACAGCGTCGTTGAATCTCCGGCGTTGATTTCTGCCCTTTCCAGAATACCTTCCAATGTGAAATTGCCGACCAGTCCCGAGAACCTTCCGCCCAATGGATCAGAAGGCAAATTCCTAACGGCTACATTTTGCTGGGTAGTCCTAAATGTGCGGGGTTTGCCCTGTTCTCTGCCGGGAAGGGAACCACCCCAAAAAGAGGCAAAGAGATCGTTGCCGCTTCCCTGCCGGCCTTGGAGTATATCGCATGTCAATACAGCAGGTTCTATGACTTTAAGACCGGCAGTTGCGGGGATGAGGATATAGGCCGCCCTGTCAATGTTATAAACCCGGCCATTGACTAATGTATTGGAGGATTTGATGTCGTTAATTTTCTTAGCGATAAATCCCTTAAAAGAAGGTTCACTGCTGAGAGTGGCATTGGCAATCTTGACAGCGCTAAAAAGTTTAATTGTATATATTATAGGCTGACCTACATAGGGTTTCCCTTCTGAAATTTCCGCCACGGCATATACGTCATGATCTATGTCTTTTTCCTGAGGGGTACTAGAAATATTAACTATGATCTCACTGGTTTTATTTTTTCCTGCCCCTACAGTTATTACTAAAGACGGAATTAGAAGATGGCCCTGCCTCAAAGGTGTCAGGGCGTAATGATAGGCCGTTTGCTGTGACGGTTGGCCGTTCACAATCTCGACACTGTTGGTTGTTCCCCTGTACAGGACCTGAAAATCCCTGATGGGAGAAATATCTACTTCGCCCTTGCCGTTCGATATAGCAGTCAGATAGATTGTATCATCAATGGTTGCTTGGGTCCTGTCCACAAAGGCCCGGACATAATTTCCCCAAGCCATAACGGGGAAGAGCATGATGATACAGCTGATAAAAATCCCCTTTTTCATGCTACCAGTCCTTTTCAACCTGCCTTTTCTGATATAGTGGGATCATCGCCCGCCCGGGCAGGTCCTGTAATCGATTCAGTAGTTGGTAGGAAAGTGTTTGATTGTGAACGGTGCCCGGAGCTTTATTAAAGTTGGCGAATGATTCGTTCTGTGATGCTCTTTGGTTTCGATTTGAATCAGCGGGTTTAGGGTCTAAATCTCGCAGGCCTGATATTTTTGTGGCTTCCGCTTTTTTCTTTGACTCAGCTTTTTGTTTGGCATCAGGGTTGGCCCCCTTCTGATCTCCCTTCTGATCTCCCTTCAGATCACCGTTTTTCATGTGACGTTGTTCTTTTTGCTGATTTTGTTTCTTCTCCAGCTCCTTTTTAACATAGGCCAGATTCTGCTGTGCTTGGAAATCCAGCGGGTTGATTTTGAGCGCGGCTTCATAGTCCGATTTTGCCTCTGCCAGGTTCTCCATCCGAAATGCAGCGTTTCCCATATTATAGAACGTTTTTTCGCGAAGCAGATCATCTTTGCCCTTTAAAGCCTCCCCATAGCTTTCCCGTGCAGCGTTGTATTTTCCACTTTTATAATAAGTATTGCCGATGTTGTAGTATATCTCGGGCCTGTCTGGCTCATTAATCTGAGCTTCGATAAAAAGTTTCAGTGCCTTGGGGTAGTCGCCTTTTTCGTAGGCAGCAATGCCATCTTTGAAGAGCTGTTGGATGCTTGCAGCCTCGGCGCGTACGGATAGCAATGGCAACCCCATTACGAGCAAGGCGATGATGACTTTCTTCCTTTCTGATATGAACAGTTCAGCAGCTAGCGCGATAATCGCCGGCAAGAGAAACCATTGATAGCGGTCTTCCCATATCTGTCTTCTATCATCCGCAAGAGTTGATAACTTCATCTGCCCCAGTATGTTTTTTTTATAGATAGTATCAATATCCAGGTCACCTGTAAGGGAATGGACATAGATCCCGTCTGTCAGGGCTGTAATTCTTTTTAAAGTTTCCTCATCCAGCCTGGCTAGAATGGTATTGCCGCCTGCGTCTTTTTTGAATCCTCCCTGCTCGTCCGGCATCGGCGCACCATCTTTACTGCCGACACCGATTGCAAAAAGTTTTATTCCCAACTTTTGAGCGTTACGGGCGGCCGCCATAGGATCACCTGTGGTACTGTCACCATCGGTTATCAAAATAATTGCTTTTTCGGTGGCTGTTTTTGCATCTAATGCCGATATGGCCGTATTAATGGCATCGGGAATGTTAGTTCCCCCGAGGGGGAGAAATTCAGGGGTTAGAGCCTGCAAGAAAACACGAAATATCCCATAATCAAGGGTTAACGGTGATTGTAGAAATGCCGTCCCAGCGAAAGCCACCAAACCGATTCTGTCCCCCTGCAGCATGGACAGGAGATCATAAATTTTCCTTTTGGCGTGTTCCAGACGAGTTGGTTTGATATCACTGGCCAGCATGCTTTTGGAACAATCAAGGGCAATGATGATATCGACGCCTGCACGTTCAATCTTTTGCCACTTGTATCCGTATTGAGGCCCCGCAAGGGCAATGGCTACCAGTAATAAGCTTAAAAGTATCAATCCGGCCTTTAGCCACAATCGCCGTTTGTCTACATCTGGTAGGATGGATTTAAGTCCCCGTGGTGAGGCAAACCGGGAGAGAATATTGTCCCGTTTTTTTGTACCCCACAAGAAAAACAAAAACAAAACAGGCACAATCCAGATCAAAAAAAGCATTTCCACTCTTGCAAATTTCATGGCACTCTCAAAAATCTTGTATTCGTCAAGACTGTCCACAGCCCCAACAGCAGGGTGGCGGGAATTAAAAAATAAGCGTAAAGTTCTTTGAAATTACCATAGGTATTTAACTTAACCTCGGTCTTTTCCAACCGGTTAATCGTGGCATAAATCTGATCAAGGCCTCTTGTGTCTGAGGCTCTAAAATAGAGCCCTCCCGTTTTTTCGGCAATATTTTTTAAAGCCTGCTCATCAATATCCACCTGCTTGTAAATATACTGGTCACCAAATAACGGATCATGGACCAGAAAAGGGGCATCCCCTTTCCTTCCAACACCCACAGTATAAATTTTAACATGTCGTTGAACAGCTATATCCGTTGCCATTTCCGGTGTAAGTCCACCGCTGTTACTCACCCCGTCGGTTAGCAGTATTATTACATGTGACGCACTTTTGATGTCTTGTAGCCGTTTCAAAGAAATACCGATGGCATCTCCGATAGCCGTGTTGTCTCCGGCAGAGCCTATTTGGAGGCGGGCCAAGATGCTCGTAATGGAATTGTAATCCTGGGTCAGAGGGAGTTGAGTGTAAGCTTGGGAGGCGAAGACCACCATGCCAATGCGGTCGCCATGCCTTTTGGTAATAAAATTATGGATGACGCCCTTAACTGCCTGAAGCCTCGTTACCATGCTGCCATTCTGGTTAAAGTCCATCGCTGCCATACTTTGGGACAGATCGACTGCTAAAATGATATTTATACCAGGGGTGCTGATTTTAAAATCTTTTATTCCATACTGCGGTCTGGCCAAGGCAATTATCATCAGGCAAAGGGCGATGTACTTTAGAAGCGGCACAAACCTTCCGATTTTCACAAAAAATGAACCGTCCATACCTTCGAGAGAAGCAATCTCGGATATATGCAGAGAGGAGTAAGGGCGTCGGCGACTGCGATAAAAGAAGGCAGCCGGTACCACCAACAAGCCTATCAAAAAATATGAACTCGCGAATCTAAACATAAAACACCAGTTGTTTTCCCTTATTCCTTTTCCCTAACCAGATAAACGGGATAAGCAGGTTTTCGAAATTATTTTTTGCCAGAAAAACGCAATAAATAATTTCTTACTTACTAGTCGGAGTTGTTTGCCTAATAATATTCTTCACTAATAAGATGTCGCTTTCCATCCTTTCCTGTAGAACCGGGGAATCAGAGAATTTAAAGGAATCACTTGCGTTCAAAAATTCTCGCATCTCTCTTTTTAGTTCCGTGCTATGGTCCAGCTCATCTATGCAAGTCAGCAGTTCTTCAGTGGTCATTTTCAGGCTACCCATATCGAACCGTCGGTATATGTAATCCCTGAAAATGGCAGATAGACCAAAATAAAACGCTTTGCTATCTCCGTTTAACAGCTTTGTTAAGTTTACGATCGCCTGAAGAGCCGCTTCTTCAGGCGACAGAAGCGGTGGGCCTTCCAAGTACTTATTTCTTCTATTCTTCAAGTAGAGGAAAAGCGAGATCAGCAAAACCAGAATTATTGCTACCAGCAATACGTAAATAATGTAACGGCTGATCGTTGGATCAAAAACTATATCTTCCAGGGATTTTATATCGTGGATGTCGGTCATGGGCTTAAGTAGCCATTTTTCGGAACCATTACCGCCGCAACCGTTTCCGCTGCGCGAAATATTTAATCAGCATTTCCGCTGCCACATCATGGGTACTGATTTCGAGAAAGTCGATAGGGGCTGTCTTTAGTTGCGTACAAATGTCTTTATATTCCTTTTGCTTTTTTTCCTGATAAAAGCTTCGCACTTTTCGGTTCGAGGCATCGAAAAGCATACGTTTTCCTGTTTCAAAATCCTCAACCTCGACAATCCCCCCTGAAGGCAAGGAAAAGTCACCGGGATCGGATATAAGCACTCCGATAATTTCATGCTTCATGGCGGTCACATTGAGCCGCATCACATAATCGGTTGACAAGAAATCAGAGATTAGAAAAGAAATCGCTCTTTTCCGGCATATCCGTCCCAGATGGCTCACGGCCTTTTGAATGTCCGTGCCTGTATGCTGCGGGTTAAAGGCGAATATTTCTCTGATTACACGCCAGACATGGGATGAACCTTTCTTGGGAGGTATGTATTTTTCAACCTCGTCGGTAAAGAGAATCGCCCCAACTTTATCGTTATTACGGATGGCATTAAAGGCGAGAACGGCGGCTATTTCCACTGCCATATCTCTTTTTGTGTTTTCGCCCGTGCCGAACAAGCCTGAGGCGCTCATATCTACCAGCAGCATAACAATGAGTTCCCGTTCTTCCCGATAAAGCTTAATAAAAGGACGGCCCATACGGGCCGATACTTTCCAATCAATGTTTTTTGTCTCATCGCCAGGAGTGTACTCCCTTACTTCTTCAAACTCGATCCCAGAACCGCGGAATATCGATCTATACTGACCGGCCATTGCAGTATTGACCTGACGACTGCTTTTAATGTGTAGTTTTTTTATTTTTTTTACCAATTCCGGCGAGAGCATTTTTATTTTCTCATCTTTTATGAATATGGAAACGACTTCCAGCTGTGGAAGTTGGTATCACGGAACCTCAACGGAATCGAAAATCTGCCCGATGATTTGATCTGTCGAAATATTTTCCGCTTCTGCCTCGTAAGATAAAATGACTCTGTGCCGCAAGACTGCCGGTGCGATGGTTTTAATATCTTGGGGGATAACATAGGCTCTCCCCTGGAGAAATGCATATGCCCTGGCGGCCATACTTAAAAAGATGGTTGCCCGCGGTGACGCCCCAAAATGGATTAAGTTTGAGATAAGAATATTGTATTCGGTGGGATTCCTTGTTGCAAATACAATATCCACAATATAATCCTTCAATTTTTCATCAACATAAATGTTCTTTATGAGCGCGACGATTTCATTCAGATTAGCCGGTGTGATAACTTGCCTTATCTGACATGGCACATCGAAACCGACACGCTTCAAGATTTCTTTTTCTTCACTTTTATCGGGATAGCCTATGAGAACTTTGAGCATAAAACGGTCCACCTGGGCCTCAGGCAGGGGGTAGGTCCCTTCCTGTTCAATAGGGTTCTGGGTAGCCATGACCAAAAAAGGATCGGGGAGTTTGAATGTGGTTTCTCCGATCGTAACCTGACGTTCCTGCATGGCTTCTAAGAGCGCTGAC
>Ga0082335_1005790_pt1 | contig 16659 bp, 11 predicted proteins | sample Subgrocontami58m_FD_72375 | JGI IMG/M metagenome (GOLD analysis project Ga0082335, IMG submission 72375) | Subsurface groundwater microbial communities from S. Glens Falls, New York, USA - GMW37 contaminated, 5.8 m (SPADES assembly) (version 2) ... | reverse complement strand
CATCCTGCGTGCGCTCATAGCCCAAGGTGGCTACTCCGCCGTTCAACACGGCCCCCATCACGCTCGCCGCCAGCCCCGCCGGCGCAGCGACAATGGGCTGGTTCGCCAGCACGACGCTCAACGCCGCCGTCGTCGATGTAATGCCGCGCTTCGCGAGCAGCGCGTGCAGCTTGTCGAGCGCGCGGTCGACTCGCATCCGCGCGCCGTCCTCGCTCAGTCCGAGGTTGCGACCAATGTCGGCAAAGCGCTCGTTCCGAAAGAATCGCCGCAGCACCGCCTGTCGATCCGCTTCGCTGAGTTCGAGCAGCGCGTCGTCGAGCACCGGGCGCAGCCGCAGCCACTCTTCGTCGTGCGAAGATCCCGCCTCCAGTTCATGCATGGTCTGGGCCTCCTGTTCACGCCGTTCCCGGCGTGCCTCGGCGCGCTTCAAGGCCGCCGCCGCGTAGTGCGTGGTCGTATACAGCCAGCCGACGATTTCGTCGCGGCGCGCCAGCGCTGCCGCCTGCCCCGCGAGTTGGATGAACACGGTCTGCGTCACATCCTCCGCGCGGTGCGCCGCACCGCCGAGCTGGCGGCGGGCGGCCGCGTAGACGAACGAAATGTGCCGCTGGACCAGCGCGGCAAACGCGTCCTCGGCCCGACTCTCGGCATACTGGCGGAGCAACTGGATATCCTCGGCCATGATGATTTCATGACACACTGTCCGCCGAAATCCAAACCGAACAAAAAACCCCATCACCGGTCGCGACGGCAGCGCAAAAATTTGCGGCCGCTTTCCATCGCCCACGCTCTGAGAGTCGGATGAGGCCTTCGCTCTTCACGGCTTGGCCCGGTTCGACCGCCTCTCTGGCGTGAGGCCGGCGAGCTTGCCGTCGGCGCCGCGTGTGTCATCGTTGCCTGCATGAGCACTGTTGCTGAAATCGAAACCGCCGTGGAAAAACTGACGCCGCAGGAGTTGCGCGAGTTTGCGGCTTGGTTCGAGGAGCGCCAGGCGCTCTTGAACTCTTCCGAGTCGCTGTTCCGGCTCTATGACGAGGAGGAGAAGGAACGCGCATCGTGAGCCGGGCCCAGCGCGGGGAAATCTGGCTGATTGACTTGGGCATGGTCGCCAAGACGCGGCCCGCGCTGGTGTTGAGTGTCGCCTATGATGAGCGAGAACGCGCCGTGGTGTCCCTATGTGCCGCGCACGACCGCCTTGCGTGGGACGCGCTTCGAGGTGGCGCACACGGCGCGCGGCTTCGATGTGGGCGGCTTCGATGCGCAAGGGATCGCCGGTGTGCCAAACGTGCAGTTGGTGCGTCGCGTTGGGGTGCTTGACGCCGGAACGCTCGTGCGGGTCGAGGCCGCGGTGAAAGCGTGGCTCGGATTGAGTTGAGCGTTGTCTCAAGCCGCATTGCGACCGTCGGCCACCGGATCGGATTGAAATATCACTTTCCGAAACCTGACCCATTCCAGTCGCGTTCGAGCAGTTCAGGTGAAGCTGCGCTTCGCGCACGCCGCGAGCTTCTGTGCCAACTGTGCCCCGGTAGAAGTGGAAACACGAAAAGCCGGGGACAGGAAAGGTTGACCTCCGCAAGTTGATGCGCCTCGCGTCCACGCAACATGTTTGTTCGGTTTTGCATTCGGCGCCTGCTACTCTGCGATCATGACCGCCGATGCCGAACTGCTCCGCCGCTACGCCGAGGAACGCTCGGAGGCCGCGTTTGCGGAGTTGGTGGAGCGGCATCTCAAACTCGTCTATGCCGTCGCGCTCCGGCAGTGCGGCGGGGATGCCCACCTCGCGCAAGACGTGTCGCAACGCGTGTTCACCGATCTCGCGCGCAAGGCGGCCGCGCTCGCGCGGTACGCCGTGTTGAGCGGCTGGCTGTTTCGCGCCGCGCAATTCGCCGCGACGGATGTCGTGCGCTCCGAGCGGCGCCGGCGCGCCCGGGAACAGGAGGCCGAAGCCATGCAAAACATCGCCCGCGATGCCGGGAGCCAAATCGAATGGGATCGGCTCCGCCCGGTGCTCGATCAAGTGCTCGGTGAACTCGGCGAGCACGACCGCGACGCCGTCGTCCTGCGCTTCATCGAGGGCCGCCGCTTCGCCGACATCGCCGCCGCGCTGCACGTCTCGGAAGACGCCGCCCGCATGCGGGTCGAGCGTGCGCTGGAGAAACTGCGGACGCGTCTCGCGTCGCGCAAGATCACGTCCACCTCGGCCGCACTCTCGGCCGCGCTGGCCCAGCAAGCGGCCGGCGCCGTGCCGGCCGGACTCGCAGCGCAGATCACCAGCGCGGCGCTGACGGGCGCCGTCGTGCCGATCGGAGCCGGCGCGGCGCTCGTCGCCTTTATGACTGCGACTCAAACCACCCTCGTGCTCGGGATCGCTTCGGTGCTCGCGATTACTGCGGCCATGTATCAATCCCGCCAGGCCGCCGCCACCGGCGCGGAGCTCGCGGCGGGCGAAAAGGAATTTCGGGCCGCCCGCGCCCGGGCCGCCGATGCGCAGACTAAAGCCCAAGCCGCGGAGAGTGCGTTGACCGAGCGCGAAAAGGCGCGCGCACAAACCATCGCGGCGAGCAATCCCGCGAGGTCCTCCGTCCTGGCTTCGGAAGTCCCCGTAGACCCGGCGCAGGAGCGGCAGGCGTTGCAGCAATTCCTCGAGAGCGATCCGGAATTTGCGAGGCTGCAGCGGGAGTCGCAGCATCGCTGGTGGCGGAAGCATGATGGCCCGTTACTTCGTGGCCTGGGCTTCACCGAGCTGCAAATCGATCAGGCGCTGCAACTGCTCGACCGCGGCCGCGAGCGCGTGAAGGTCGAGAAGGCGGCTGGAGGACAGCCCAGCCCGACTGCGCACCTCACGGAGTTTCGCGCCATGTTTGGCGACGCGGCGGCGGATCGATATGTGGAATACGGCAAGGTGCGATGGTCTTCACCGGAGCCCGATATCCGCAGCCTCGCGGCGAACCTCTATTACACGAATGAGCCCTTCACGCCGGATCAGGTGCTTCAGTTGAGGGAAATTCTCCGCACTGCAAGAAGGACCGACGCCGTCGCGAAAGAGCTCAGGACCATGGCGCGGTATGACTGGGATCAGATCATCCGGCAGGCGGAGCCGATTCTTTCCCCGCGTCAGTTGCAAGGCCTGCGCGCCCAAGCGGCCAGCGGGCGCCTCACGGTGATGCGAGCCGAAGCGGAAAAACTGGTGAGCACCACACCTCAAGAATGAAAATCATCGGAGCACTCGCCCTGCTTGTCGTGCTGGCAGTCGTCACGGGGTTCACGGTCGATGTCACGTCGCAGGCGAATCAGAATCTCGAAAGCGTTCGGGCGCTCGCCGCCCAGCGCACCCAGCTCGCATCATTGACTAGCCGGCTGGAAGCTCGGAGCCGCGCCGCGAAAAGCGCGCTTGCCAACTTGGAGGAAAAAGAAGCACGCGCAGCGGTTGGAGCCCAAGACGGTAGTGCTAATGGTCCCTCATCGGAGTCGCCGGCTCAGCCGCGCCCGCCAATGCGACGTCCCAGCCAGGACGCAATCAACGCAATCATCGGACGCGATCCGAAGAAATCCGGAGAGTGGGTGCGGGCATTGCGCGAGTCCTTCGATCTCCAGAACGCCAGCATCGTTGAGGCTCTTGGACTTTCCGCCGAGCAAATCGCGAAACTCCAAGCTAGGGCCGCTGGGATGCAGGAACGGACCATGGACGTGATGGGTGCCCTGGCAATTCAGGGCCTCGACCCGGACGGAAACGAAGCCAAGGCCCTGCGCCGTCAACTTCAACCCGGTGCATCGTGGTCTGAGATCCTCGGCGAAAAGTACCCGCTCTGGCTCGAGTACATGGGCCGGCGCTTGATCGTAAGCGCTATCGTTGATGACCTGGCCGGCTTCGCGATTTATTCAGGTGATCCGGTGACTTCGGCCCAAGTCGAACAAGCTGCGCAAGTCCTGGCCGCCAACAGCACTGGCCGGGTTCCCGACACGCGCTTCGCAGGCCTTGGGGTTGCAGTCGTTGATCCCGCGACCATCAACTGGTCCGTCGCGCGTTCGCAGTTGGGGGGCATCCTTTCCCCAACGCAAATTGCCACACTCGGCGATGGCATCGAATATAGTCAGAAGCAGCGCGAGGCGAACGCTCGCGAAGCCCAGCTCACCGCCGAATTCAAGCGCCGGCGGGGAGGCCGATGATTGGTTTGCGAGGCGTCGCGGGTCACGGTGACTCGATCGTGGCGACTGCAGATTAGCCCGCGAGACGCGAACAGCGGGACAGCGGGCGAGGGCTCGCCGGAATAGCCTGGCCGCTGGATTTTCGAATCGTGAGGAAATCCTGTTCGGTTTCTTCGGGCAGGTGGTATGAGTAGATGACCACCATGAACGACGATGCGGAACTATTGCGCCGTTATGCGGCGAGCCGGTCGGAGGAGGCGTTCGCCGCCGTCGTGCAGCGGCACATTGGTCTCGTTTATCAGTCGGCGTTGCGGCGCTGCCACGGGGATGCGCACTGCGCGGAGGACGTCACCCAGCAGGTGTTCACGGCCGTCGCGCGCGATGCGGCGGCCCTGGCGGAGCACCCGCTGCTCGCGGGCTGGCTGCACATTGCGACCCGCAATTTTTCGTCCAAAGCCATGCGCGCCGAGGCCGCACGCCGCCAGCGCGAGGAGGCCGCCCACTTCATGAACGAGGCGCAAAATCCCGAAACACCCGGCGCCGACTGGGCGCGGCTGAGACCCGTGCTCGACGCAGCGATCGACGAACTGGGCGAACGGGAGCGCGAGGCCGTGTTGCTGCGTTTCTTCGAGAACCGGCCGTTCGCCGAGATCGGTGCGGCGCTGCGGGTGACGGAAGACGCGGCGCGCATGCGCGTCGACCGCGCGCTCGACAAGTTGCACGCCGCGCTCGCGCGACGTGGCGTGACTTCGACGGCCGCAGCGTTATCGGTTGTGCTGGCGAATCACATCGGCGTCGCGGCTCCCGCGGGCTTGGCGGCGAGCGTCACCGGCGCGGCGATGGCCTCGACCGAAGGAGCGGCAGTGACGGCATTGGGCCTCCTCCAATTTATGAGCACCACCAAATTTGGAGCGAATGCCGTGGCGCTCCTCACGTTTCTTGCCGTCGGCACGACAGGTTATCAACTCCACGCGCAGCGCGAAGCCGAGAGGGCGCTCGCCGCTGATCGCGAGGCTTACGGCGCACGCGTCGCGGCGCTGCGCGACTGGGAACAACGCGTGCAGACCGAAGAACAAACCGCCGCGCAGCTCAAAAAGAATTTCGATGAAGCGCGCGCAACGCGCAACCTCACAGGCGCAGCGACCGCGAAACCCGCGGCAGATTACGATCCGGTTGCGGCTGGAAACGAATACATGCGACGTCACCCGGAAACCCGGCAGGCGAAGGAAGATGCGGTTCGGGGCGAAAACCGGTTTCTCTACGATCCCGTTTTTCGGTCACTGGGATTGTCCGACGCGCAAGTTGACGAAATCCTGAAGCTGCAGGAATGGCATTATTACGGCACAACAAAAGATGGAAAACTCATCATCCAGGCGTCCGAGTTCGCCTTGCCCAAGGCGGAGCGCGAGAGCCGGATTCGCGCCATCCTGGGCGAGGAGGGCTACGCGCAATACGCTGCGGCCAAACTCGCGATTCCGGGGATCTAGACTGAGCAGCGACGGCCCCGCTCAGCTCTGGCTGGTTGATTTGGCATCGGGGAGAAGGGAAACCGTCGTCGAGCACGGTGTAGACGACTTCCTGGGTTGGTGGGGCACGAAGCTGGTGTTCATGCGCGTGCAATATGGCATACGAGAACTCTGGATGGTCGGCGCGGAGGATGGTAAGCGCGTGGGTAATCCTGAACTCGTGCGACAAAATCTGGGAAATGCCGATCCGATTACGATTACCGACGACGGCAGCATCTATTACCGAGAGCAAAACAGTGCTGCGGGCACCGAGTTGTGGATGATGGAGGGCTTTCTGGCAAAGAAACCGCTGCAAAATAAACGGCTCTTAGTTGGGATTCCGCTGGAGTTCGTGCTTAACGGCGACAGTGCGATTCTCGATCGAAAGTTCAACTTCTCGGCCACGCTCCCTGCGCGCTGGACCATTCAGGGCGCTGGACGCGACGTCAGCGGAATCGCCAACGTGATTCGCTTCATTGCATCCGACGTTCCCGAGTCGATTTCTCAATTCAAAAATTATTCGGGGCAACTAAACTACTGGTCGGGAACACCCGGCGCGCTTTCGACAGATTCTCCCGAAAGCTGGACAAATGCGTTGGGGCCAAAGCCGATCACCTCCACTGAGCTTGACGCATGGCTGCGCAACTATGCGCGGCTCTGGGATAAGCAAAGAAACAATAATCAGATCTTCACCTTTGGATACTCAGACTACAAGCACCGTCCCGAGAGCATCGTTTTGCGAACCATCGGAGGGCACCGGGCCGTGACTTGGACGGCCGACTTCACGCGCAACAACCCTGGCTGGACCGAGTTCATCACCGTCATCTACGGCGAAAAGGTCATGGCCCGGTTCACAGCTTGGGTACCAGCGGCGAAAATCGACGCCCTCCGACCCGGATACGAGAGTCTGGCTGAAAGCATTCGTCTGCCGTAGTCTTCTGCACAACTGCGAGCGCTACTCATCCCCGCATTGAAGATTCCGTCCGTCAAAACCAACGGGAGAGCCCAGAGCGCCGCGCCGCTCATCGCAGCACTGGTGCTCGTCGCGCTCGTGCCGGCGGTGGGCGTGCTGTGGTTCATGTCGGTCGCGATGCGCAACGAGCGGCTCGCGGTGCAGGAGCGGCTCACGGCGGTTTATGCGAATCATCTCGCCTCGCTGCAACCGCGCGTGACCGCGTTCGGGCGCGAGCGGCAGGTGGCGCAGGTGTTCGTCGTCGGAGGGAAGCGCCTGTGCGCCGAGATTCTTAGGGCGCGGCAAGGGAACCCATGTCTTCGTCAACCGCCTCGATGTGGTGGAGTTCGACGGCGTCATCGCTTCGCAGAACGAAATAGATCCACAGGCGCACAATTTGCCCGTCGTCGCGGAGGAACGGCGCCGTTCGGTAGATTCTCATCGCTGTGTCCGCTGCGGACACCGGAACCAGATCCGCATACAAGGAGAGGCGATAAAGTTCCTTCCCCAGCATGTCGTCCATGCGCTCGGCGCCACCCAGCCGCGTCAACGCGAAATCGAACCACGCGGAGTGGACCAGCGGGCGCGCTTTCGGCATTGCGGGTTAGCGGCCCAGGCCCAGAGATTTTACGCGCTTCAGCGCCTGCCCCAGCGCCTCCCCTGTGGGGAGGTTGTCGTCGGAGGGCGGCAGCGGGGTCCATTCGCCTCGTCGCGCCTGCTGCTCCGCCCGGCTTACCAGATTCTCCACGGAACGCGGCGGATAGGTCGCCAGAATCCACGCGGAGAGCTGCTGCCTTTCGGCGTCGGTCAACTGGCCGACCTCGCGTTGAATCTGTTCGATGCTCATGCGGGTGCAACATGCGGGCGCCACGTGTTTCGTCAAGAACCCGGTCCGTCGGCTCGGTTCGTCCACGCCACAAATCGAACCATAGTTGAAACTTCCGTTCACCAAATCCAACGGCGGAGAACAGAGCGCCGCGCCGCTCATCGCAGCACTGGTGCTCGTGGCGCTCGTGCCGGCGGTGGGCGTGCTGTGGTTCATGTCGGTCGCGATGCGCAACGAGCGGCTCGCGGTGCAGGAGCGGCTCACGGCAGTCTACACGACTCATCTTGCCACGTTGCAGCAGCGCGTGACGGCGTTCGGGCGCGAGCGGCAGGCGGCGTTGCAGGCGCACGCGGGCGGCACGCCGGCGGAAACGTTCGCGGCGATCGTGCGCGCGCAGCTCGCCGATGGCTTGATCGTGACGGATGCCGCGGGGAAGGTGCTCTATCCGTCGTCGTCGTCGGCGGCGGACGCCGGGATGCGCGTCGAGGAAGGCTCCGACTGGGCGCGGGCACGGGAGCTGGAGTTTCAGAAGCACGATTTCGCGGGCGCGGCGGAAATCTACGGGCGGATCGCGGAGTCGAGTCGCGAGCCGAATGCGCGGGCGCGGGCGATGCTGGGTCAGGCGGCGTGCTGGCTGCGGGCGGGCGCCGAGGAGCGTGCGCTCGCGCGGCTGACGGAATTGACGGACGAGGCCAGCCTGCGCCACGCGGTGAGCGCGCAGGGCGCGTTGATCGGGCCGTATGCCCAGTTGTTGATGCTGAAAACGCTGGGTGGCAAGGTGGGGCCGGCTCTCCGAGCCGGCCTGGGTTCCGACCCAATTCGCGACTCAAACTCAGGCCGGCTCGGAGAGCCGGCCCCACCTTCGCTTTGGTTCCAGACCCTCGCCAATCTCGTCGCGCGGTTGAACGACTATACGGCCGCTGATCTGCCGGCGAATCAGCGGCGGTTTCTGATGACCGAGGTGCAGGCGCTCTCCCCTCAACCGACGCCGGGGACGCCGAATCTTTTTCCCACGCTCGCCGCGGAAAATCTCGCCGCCGATTACCTCGAGCACAATCCCGCACCGCCGGCGGACGCGAAACCAGAACGAACGCTTCGTTTGGTAGCCGCCAGCGCCAGCGAGCGGACCGCTGGCCATTCGCCCGTTCGGCAAGCTCAGGGTCCCGAGTCCGCTGACAACTCGCTGGTGCTCGCGACTGCGGGAATCGCGAAGGTGTGGCGCTTGCCGGGTGACGACCGCACGGTGATCGCGTTGTGGCGGGAGGACCGGCTGCGCGCGGAGCTGGCGAAGCAACTCGACGCGCTCGCGTTGCCCGACGTGCGCGTGAGCGTGCTGGCACCGGGCGATGCGGCGCCGACGATCAAAATGCCCGTGCCGCCGCAGGACGCGGGCGAGTTTTTCCCGGGCTGGCGGCTCGCGCTGGGTTTCCGTGACGGCGATCCGCTGGCGGAGGCGGCGGCGCGGCAGGCGCGGTTTTATCTGTGGTTGGGCGTGGGCGTCGTCGCGATCATCGCCGTGCTGGCGTGGCTGGTCGCGCGCTACGTGGGGGCGCAGATGCGACTGGCGCGCATGAAGGATGAACTCGTCTCCACGGTGTCGCACGAGCTGAAGACGCCGCTCGCCTCGATGCGCGTGCTGCTCGACACCCTGTCCGCGGGACGCTGCCGCGACGAGGCGCACATGCAGCGTTACCTGCATCTCGCCACGAAGGAAAACCTCCGGCTGAGCCACCTCATCGGAAACTTCCTCGTGTTTTCACGCCTGGAGCGCGGCCAGCAGAATTTTCACTTCACCACGCTGTCGCCCCAGGAGGTCGTGCGGACGGCGCTCGATGCCCTCGGTGAGAAACTGACGGCGCCGGCTTGCCGGCTGACGACGCAAGTCGCGCCCGATCTGCCGTCAATCCGCGGCGATCCCGACGCGCTCGCCACCGTGCTCGTCAACCTGCTCGACAACGCCTGCAAATACACGAACGGCGAGAAACGGATTGCCGTGAACGTGTATGCCGGAAATGGCACCGCCGCGCACACGGCCGAAACAATCAGAACTGCAGAATTCGTTGGTCGCAACCAGGCGCAAGAAGGCGCAAAAAAAAGCCCTCCGTTTCTCGCGCATTTTTGCGCCTCTTTGCGGCCATCAGATCCTTCGCGGGCACCGGCCTCACGTGAATCCGTGGTTTTCGAGGTTGCGGACAATGGCATCGGCATCGCGCCGGACGAGCAGAAGCGGATCTTCGAGCGTTTTTATCAGGTCGACCAAACCCTGACGCGTCAGCGCGGCGGCTGTGGTCTGGGCCTCAGCATCGTGCGCTCCATCGTCCGGGCCCATGGCGGCGTGGTGGAGGTGAGCAGCGTGCCCGGCCAAGGAAGCACTTTCCGGGTGAGAATCCCGAGAGCAACGCTCAACGCTTAACGCTTAACTTTTAACGCTCAAGTGATGAACCGCGTTCTGAAATTAAGCGTTCAGTGTTGAGCGTTTGCTCCCGTCACCCTCCAACGACCGAATCCGATTCTCCGATACTTGAGCGTTCAGCGTTAAACGTTAAACGTTGAGCGCCATTCGGGTCAGGTTTCGGAAAGGGATTTCGCGCGCTTGCCACGACTGATTCCACTCCGGAGCGGTTCGGAAGCAAAGCCCGTTGTGGGAGCATTTCGCGGGGTGAGGGCACCCCGCCCACAGGGAATGAGGTTTGGTTCGCAACGCCGACGCGGGGTCGCACGAGGAACGGCACAAACGGATCATCCTGCAAGGTTTGGTCACCGAGGTTAGAGACAAAGCCTACGGTGTTCCCCGTCGGCGCAGGTGTTCCCCCGCGCAGGCGCGATCGCATTTTCCGCTGATCCAGCGGCTTGAGGTCGAGCCGCCCCACCTTCAAAACAGCCGCAATCGTTATGACCCGTCGCATTCTGTTTCTGGCGTCGTTGTTGCTTGCCGCGCGCTGCGCCGCCGCCGACGCGCGCCCGAACATCCTCTGGTTCGTGATCGACGACATCTCGCCGAGTTTCTCCTGCTACGGTGAGCAGACGATTCAAACGCCGAACGTCGACCGCCTGGCGCGGGAGGGTACCTTGTTCACCCATGCCTACACCACGGCTCCGGTGTGCTCGCCGTGCCGCTCCGCCTTCATCACCGGCATGTACGCGACGACGATCGGCGCGCATCATCATCGCAGCGGCCGCGGCACGGAGAAAATTCATTTGCCGGAGGGCGTCGTGCCGACTCCCGCGCGTTTGCAGCAGGCCGGCTACTACACGTGCATCGGCAGCGGGTTGATCGATGGCGACCGTCGCGGCAGGAAAGCAGCGCGGAAGAAGGACCGGCCGGAGGCGAAGAAGCGGGAAAAGGCGGGGGATCCCGAGGGCGGGGGCGGCGCGCGCGGACTCGGCAAGACCGACTACAACTTCGAGTGGGATCCGGCGATCTACGACGGCAACGACTGGGCCGGCCGGAAACCCGGCCAACCGTTCTTCATGCAGGTCCAGCTCGCCGGTGGGAAACTCCGCGGTGGCTCGGATGCGGCTGCCCAGGCGCTGGCGGAGCGCGCGAAGGCGGAGTTCGGCGCGGCGACCGATCCCCAAAAAGTCACGCTGCCGCCCTACTATCCGCGCGATCCGGTCCTGCTGCGCGATTGGGCCGCGTACCTCGACGCGATTCGTTTCACCGACCAACAGATTGGCGACGTGCTCGCGCGGCTGGAGCGCGAGGGATTGCTCGAGCAGACGTTGATCATCGTCACCAGCGACCACGGAATCAGCCATGCGCGCGGCAAGCAGTTCCTCTACGACGAGGGTACGCACGTGCCGTTCATCGTGCGCGGCCCGGGGATCGCGCGCGACCGGCGCCGCGAGGATCTAATCGAGTCAATCGATCTCACGCCGATATCGCTCGCGGCGGCCGGCATCTCGATTCCCGCGGGCATGCAGGCCCGGAATATCTTCGCCGCGGACTACGCGCCGCGCCGGGAAGTATTCGCCGCGCGCGATCGCTGCGACGAAACCGTCGAGCGGATTCGCAGCGTGCGCGACGGGCGTTTCCTGTACATCCGGAACTTTTACCCGCAGCGGCCGCACCTGCAGCCGAACGCGTACAAGGATGGCAAGTCGATCGTGCAGACGCTGCGCGCGCTGCACGAGGCGGGCAAACTCGATCCGCTGAGCGAAACGCTGCTTTTCAGTCCCACTCGCCCGCCGGAGGAACTCTACGAGTGGACGACGGACCGCTGGCAGGTGAAAAACCTCGCCGAGGATCCGGCGCGGCGCGTCACGCTCGAGCAGCTGCGCGCGCGGCTCGACCGCTGGATCACCGAGACGAAGGACAAGGGGCCGGAGCCGGAAGCGATGTACGACAGCGACATGGCGGTGTACCTCGGCGGCCGGGCAAACAAGGGGAAAAGCGAGACCGTGACCGAGCGGAACATCGCGCTGATGAAGCAGTGGGCGAGGGAGGGGAAGTAGGGCGGAGTGACGAGTGACAAGTGACGAGAGACAAGTGACGAGTGACAAGTGATGAGTGACTAGCGAAGCCTTCGGCAACTCGTCACTCGGCACACATCACTCGTCACTCTTGCCAATCAGAACCGTCCTTCCACCGACGCGGAGGGTATTGGGTCATGGTGAAATATGCGGCTACCGTGGCCAAACTCGGTACGGCCGGCTGGTTGCCCGGTGCGTGGCGCGGTCAACCTGACCGCGCTTTCCCGCGAAGCACGGGCAGGTTGCCCGTGCCCACGCCGGGCGGGGGAAGCCAGCCGCCGAGTCGGACCGGAACGGTTCCGGTTCATCCACGCTCAGAACCGGCCGCTCACGCCGAAGGTGATCGTCGTGCCCGGAATGATCACGCTTTGCGTACGGTAGGGATAGCCGCGGTAGAAGGCCTGGTATTCGTTGAACACGTTCGCGACATCCAGCGAGAGCGAGTAACCCGGGCGCAGCTGGTAGGCCACGCCCGCGTTCACGATGGTACGCTCGACGCGATAGAGATTCAGCGGCGGGTTGGCGACGTTGGCCGCGTCGAGGTAATGCCCGGTGTAGTTCACGTTCACGCGTGAGCTGAACTTCCGGTAGCGCCAGCTCAGGCCGACGTTGCCGGTGCGCGGAATGAAGCCGGGCACGGCATCGGTCGTGAGATTGCGACCGCCGCCCCAGTTGCCGTGCGTCTCGAGGTAGGTGTAGTTCGCGAAGAGGCCGAAGCCCTTGAGCGCGCCGGGCAGGAAGGTGAACTGCTGCTGGTAGCTCAATTCCCAGCCCTGGATGATCGCGGTGCCGAGATTGCTGCGGCCCTGCAGGGTGAAGCCCTCGTATTCGCCGTTGAAGCCGTTGCCGGCGCCGGTCGGCACGATGCCGAAGGGGACGTTGTTCTGGAAGAAATCTTCGATTTCCTTGTGAAACCAGCCCACGGATACGCTGCCCACGGGTTCGAAGTAGTACTCGAGCGACGCGTCCCAGTTCTCGGCCGTCTCCGGCTTGAGGTCGGGGTTGTTGATCGTGACGGTCTCGTTGGTCTCGTTGATCGCCTCGTTGGGCATGAGGTTGCTCAGCGGCGGGCGGCCGAAACTGTTCGACCAGCTGAGCCGCGCCTTGAGGTTCTCGGTGAGGTCGTGCGTGAGGTGCACGCTGGGAAACGCCTTGGTGTAGTGGCCCGAGAGCTGGCGAAACGTGTTCGCGTAGTCGCGCTGCGCAGAGCCAATCGGATCGGCGGCCTGCTGGGCGGCGGTGCTGCCGAAGCGCTGCCGCACCCAGCCCCAACTGTCGTCCTCGGTCCGCTCGACCCGGACACCGGCAAGAAACCCCGTGCGGCCGATCTTCCCCTGGGTCATCACGTAGGCGGCATCCACCGTCTCCGTGACGCCCCGCGTGCCGGTGTAGCGCGACATCTCGCGGAAGTAGAGGTCTTCGCGCCAGAGCAACGGCTCGAGCGGCGTCTTTTTGCGGGCGAGCGCGTTGGTGTTCCAGCGGGGCAGGTTCCAGCCGATCTCGCGGTCGCCGGTGGTGACGATGCTGGCATCGGTCGGCAGTTGCGCCGCATTGGTCCCGGTGAAGGCGAAGCGGCGGTTCTTGCTCCCGTTGTCGGCCTTTTCCTCGCGCCGGCGGACGCCGGTCCTGACGTAGGCGGTGAAGCGATCGATCGGCAGCTTGTAGCGGGCGTTGCCGCGGAGCTCGCGCACCTCGTGGACATTGTGAGTGTCGTTGAAGACGAAGTTCTGCGGCCGATACGTGGCCGGATCGCTCAGGCTGCGGCCGCCGGTCTGCACGAATCGCGGATAGGTGTCCGACGGGGAGCGATCGAGCGTCCAGCCGATGCCGGTGGCGCGGAAGGTGAGATCGCCGCCGTCGCCACTGCCGCCGTTGATGTGGTCGAGGCTGATCACGGCATTGTAATCGAGCTGCAGCGGGCCGAATTCGTGCTCGCCGCCGAAGTCGGCGTGTCGCTGGCGGTGGAAGAAATTGGACATCTGCGACTGCAGATCGAACGTCGACGCGTTCACCGGCCGCACCGCCGTGACGAGATCGGTGTAGCCGCCGGCGATGACTCCGGTCGTGGTGGCGTTGGGCACGGTGTTTGCGTTCTGGGTGAACGCGCGCGTGTAGTAGCGCAGCCGGAAGCGCTCCATCGCGTCGTTGTAGATCAGGTTGAGCGAAAACTTCGTTCGCGGAGAGAGCCGGTAATCGAACTTGGTGTTCACGCTCGATTGCTTCCGGTTGTTGTAGTTGTCCTGCGTGCGGAAGTCCCAGACGTAGGCCGGCCGGTTCGCGGTGTTCTGCCAGTCGGTGGTGCCGCGGTAGAAGCCGACGGCCTGCTCGCTGTAGAACAGGTTCACCGCGACGCCCAGGTTGCGCGCGCCGCCGAAGGCCCCGAACACCTCCTGGTAGGCGACGTTGAGCAGCGGGTGCGTGCGGTGCTGCTCGCGCAGCGGGATCTGTTCCGTGAACGGAGGCGCCCAGCGGCCGGAGAAGTTGTAGGTCACGCGGCGTTTTTCGCGCAGGCTGAGCGGCGAGCGGCTCTTGAGGTTCAGCGTGCCGCCGAGGGAATCGGCGCCCTTGTCGGGAGTGTGGCCCTTGGTCAGCTCGAGCGATTCGAACATCGAGCCGGTGATCGTGTGCATGCGCGTGACGCGGCCGGCTCCGCCCTGGCTGGCCATGAGCGCGCCGTCGATCGTGATGGTGTTGGCGCCGGGGCCCATGCCACGGATGGTGAAGCCGACGATGTTGCCCTCGTCGCTGAGGTCGCCCGCCACGCCCGGCAGGAGCACGGCGAGCTCGCTCGCGTTCATGTTCGGGAGATTCCCGTAGGCGTCGATTGCGACGACGTTCTTCACGTTCGGGGCGTTGCGCTGCGCGGTGATCGCCGCGGCGTTGCCTTCGCGCTCGCCGGTCACGGTGAATGCCTCGAGCTGGTAAATGGCGGAGGTCAGATCGAAGTTGCGCGTCGCGATGGCGCCGGCGGTCACGCTGACGGCGGAGGTGATCTTGTCCAAGCCGGTGTACGAGGCCACCACCTGATGGGTCCCGACGGGAACGCGGGTGAAGGTGAAGCGGCCGGTGCTGTCGGTGAAGGTGGTGAACCCCAGTTGCGGCACGTCGACCCGTGCGCCCTCGAGCAGGTTGCCGGTGGCGGCGTTGCTGACATAGCCGGTGATGGTGCCGGCGGGTTCGGCGGCGGGCGCGGCGAGCGTGGCGGCAAACAGCAGCGCGGCCGCGAGCCGGCGCCGGCCGCGGGGCGAAATCGGGTGTTTCGAGCTCATGGGGGGTGGGGTGAAGGTCGCGGCTGCGCGCGGGCCCCGGCGCGTTGGGCAGCGCGTACGCACAGGGTGCCCCGCCCGGCACCGCGGCTCGCAGCCGCCGCGGCGGGGCGGAAAAAATCACACTGGCCCCGCGCCGGCACCGGGGGAGCGCGACGATCACGGCTCAGCGGAAGAACGAACGATCGGTGGGACTCGCGCGATCCGGCGGGCGCCGACGCGGGACAGGGGTTTTGGGTGCCGCGATGGGACCACGCCGCGCGCGGCGCGGGCAAGGCCCGGCGGCTGACAATATTGTCATGGTCACCGCGCGCACGTTCCCGCGCCGCCGACGTATTCTAAGTTCCGAGACGGGTGGCGGTGCGGGCTCGTCCGGCCGCCGGCGCCCGGCTGGCCTGAATGGATCCGCCTGGTGTGCCGCCATGGCGCCACGGCGCTCGCCTTCGCCTGGCTCCGCCCGAAAGTGGCGCGCGTATCGCGCCAGGTTGCGCTTTGATAAGTTCCCCGTGCCTCTCTCGAGGATCCAGAGGTATTTTCACGTAATACGTGAAAAAGGAATTGAAGCGTATTTCAGAGGTAAGTGACAGAGTGATGCTATTCAGAAGGTCATGAGTGTTTGCGCATGTATTTGGAGGGCCCGCCTCTGTGCGGGCCGCGGACGACACGGAGGTCGTCCCTCCAGGAATGCGAAATCTTTAATGACGTCGTGTTTAGAACCGGCCGGTCACCCCGAACGTGATCGTTACGCCGGGAATGTAGACCTGCGCAAGGTTGTCCGGATTTCCGCGGTACCAGGACTGCTCCTGATTGAATACATTCTGGATGTCCATCGAGAGGCTGACGCTCGGGCGCAACTGGTAGGCGATGCCGGTGTTCACGATTTGGCGCGCCCGCGTGTAGAGGTTTGCCCCCGAGCCGACAGCGGTAAAATTGCGGATGTAGCTGCCGACGCGATTCACGACGACGCGGGTGCTCAACTTGTGGAACCGCCAGTTGAGGCTGACGTTGCCGCTGCGCGGGATGAACCCGGGCACCTGGCCCGTCGTACGCTCGACGGTGCCGCCAAAATTCCCCTTCGTGTCGAGCAGCGTGTAATTCACCGACGCGGACAGGCCCTTGAGAGCGCCCGGCAGGAAGGTGAATTGCTGCAGGTAGCTGAACTCCCAGCCGGTGATGTTCGCGGTGCCGAGGTTCGACTGGCCGCGGATGCTATAGCCCGCGTAGTCGCCACCGAAGCCGTTGTCGGCGCCGGTGCCCACCGTGCCCAAATCGATGCTGCCGCTGAAGTAGTCCTTGATCTTCTTGTGGAACCAGCCGACGGAGAGATTGCCGACGGGCTCGAAGTAATACTCGAGCGACGTGTCCCAGTTTTCCGCCATTTCGGGCCGCAGGCTGAGGTTCGGAATCGTCAGGACGCGCGTAGTGTCATTGGCGGACTCGCTCGGATAGAAATTACTCAGCGGCGGGCGGGCCCGGCCGTTTCGCCCGCCC
>Ga0082335_1005787_pt1 | contig 16671 bp, 15 predicted proteins | sample Subgrocontami58m_FD_72375 | JGI IMG/M metagenome (GOLD analysis project Ga0082335, IMG submission 72375) | Subsurface groundwater microbial communities from S. Glens Falls, New York, USA - GMW37 contaminated, 5.8 m (SPADES assembly) (version 2) ... | reverse complement strand
AGGAGGAGGCGTCCGCTCTCGTCACGATGCTGCTCGACCTCGGGCAGGAAGTGCTCGTGGAAACGAACGGCACCCTCCCCCTTTCCGGGCTCGACCCGAGGGCGGTGAAGATCATGGACGTGAAGTGCCCTTCCTCCGGCGAGGCCCGGAAGATGCTATGGGAGAATTTCCTCCACCTGACGGAGCGGGACGAGGTGAAGTTCGTCATCTCCTCCGAGGAGGATTATCGGTACGCGAAGGAAGTGACGGCGCGGCACCGTCGCGAAAGGAAATGGGGCATCCTCCTCTCTCCCGCGTTCGGGTTCCTCGCGCCCGAACGGCTCGCCGGGTGGATGATCGGGGACGGCCTCGACGCCCGGTTCCAGCTGCAGCTCCACAAGCTCGTCTGGGGACCGGACCGGAGAGGGGTGTGAGGAGGTGACGACGGGAGGCAAGCCGGTCGGGATCGCCCTGGTCAGCGGCGGGATGGACAGCCTCGTGATGGCGGAGTTCTGCACGCGGGAGTCGGACCTCGCGCTGCTCCACGTCAACTACGGACAGCGCACCGAGGCGAAGGAGCTCTTATGCTTCCACGCGATCGCGGAGCACCTGAAGGTCCCCGCCACCCGGCGCCTCGTTGCGGACATCGGGTACCTGAAGCGGATCGGGGGGAACGCCCTGACCGACGGCGGGATCGACATCCCGAAAGCGGACCTTGGCCGGGAAGGGGTCCCCGTCACCTACGTCCCGTTCCGTAACGCGCACCTGGTCGCCATCGCCGTCTCGTGGGCCGAGGTGATCGGGGCGAAGAACATCTACATCGGCGCCGTGGCCGCCGACTCCTCGGGCTACCCGGACTGCCGTCCCGAATTCTACGAAGCGATGAACGAGACGATCCGGCGGGGGACGAAGGAAGGGAGCGGCATCGTCGTCAAGGCTCCGTTCGTCAACCTGTTGAAGAAGGACATCGTACTGTACGGGAAGTCGATGGGCGTCCCCTTCGAACGGACCTGGTCGTGCTACCGGGAAGGGGAAAAGGCGTGCGGGGTCTGCGATTCGTGCGCCCTTCGGCTGCGCGCTTTCGCCGAAGCCGGGGTCCCCGACCCCCTGCCGTACGAAACCCGTCCGGCATATTGGAGGGAACCCAACTCTTTATAGCCTTTCCATGCCTGTACAACCCGCCCAAGCGACATGGTAACTTACGTTTTCAGGATGAAACATTCTGAACTCTATATAAAAAAGGATCTTTCCCATTCTCTATCTTTTGAATTTTCCCAAGCGAAATCAAATATCTCAAATGCGCTTCAACTTCAAGAATCTGCAGCAATAGATGATAATTGCCAATTTTACGATAAATGAATTTTGATAGTTCAAAACACGTCAAGGAATTACTCCCTAATATATCAACAATATTATTTAACGTTCTTTCATGATGACGAATATATATGTCAACCAATTTATCAGTCATAGATATAATATCTCCATGCCCAGGAATTAAAGTATCTGCGCCAATATTTCTAATAATCTGCAACGAATTAATAAAATCTCTCAATGGATTTTGTTCACACTTCATATTATTTAACATCATTTCCATCAATACAATGGTTCCGGGGTTTGGGGTAATACGAGGCAAAACTGTATCTCCCGAAAATAACAATTTATCTTTTTTAAAATAAAAACAAGTTGACCCCGGAGTATGACCAGGGACGCAAATAACTTGAGCAATATAATTTCCAATTGTTGTTACTTTAATGTCATTTAATCTGTAAAATTCTTTTATTTTTTTTTGATGAATAGGAAAATCATCTAAAATATATGAGATTATATCATTCCTGGATTGACTTGGAACGCCGAACTTTATTAAATTATTTGCGACATTTATTAACAATTCGCGTATATCATCTCTGTTAAAATCATAAAAAATCTTATCAGATTCATGAATATGCACATGAGTACCATAATTGTCATGGAAATATTCGCTCAAGCCCGAATGGTCTTCATGTGCATGGGTTAAATATATATTCCTGATATCCTTTACATTTAAATTAAGGGTTTGAAATTCTATTTGAATCTCATCAAGTGCAGCCTTATCGTTTGGACCTATATCGATCGTATCAATACCATCTTCTGTAATGAATATTGAAACATTAATCTTCATACCAAAACGAGTCGGAACCTCTAAAATATATATGTCGTCAGCAATCTTTTGAATCATTCTAACCTCGGAATTGGTCTCGCGACATCGCCCCATCCTCCATCGCGGTGATACTCCTCTATCAACTCAAAAGAATATCGACGTTCCGTTTCAGCCTCAGAAGAAGATCAGGGTGAGGAGGGCGAAAATGGGAAGGAGGACGCCGCAGGACCAGGCCATGTAGCCGAAGAAGGAGGGCATCCGTACGCCGGCCTCCTCGGCGATCGCCTTCACCATGAAGTTGGGAGCGTTGCCGATGTACGAGTTCGCCCCCATGAACACCGCGCCCGCACCGATAGCCTGCAGGAGCGGGGCCGACACCCCCGCCACCGTATGCGTCCCGCCCACTCCCTGCGCGAGGCTGAAAAACGTCAGGTAGGTCGGCGCGTTGTCGAGGAAACTCGACAGCACTCCCGTCGCCCAGAAGAAGTGGGCCGGAGTCGACACCCCCAGTTCGGCGCCCCGGGCCTTGAGGATCAGCAGCGCGGGGATCATCGTGGCGAAGATCCCGGCGAACAGGATCGCAACCTCCTCGATCGGGTACCAGCTGAACTCGTTCTCCGCCCGAACCTCCGACGGGGTCTTCCACACGGAGACGGCCGCCGCCGCCGCCATCGCCATCTCCCTCCAAGGGGTGGGGAGGAAGACGGCCCCGATCACCACCCCGAGCAGCGGCAGGTTGATCATCCCCTCGATCGACAGCGGAACCCGCGCTTCCACGCCTCCCGCCGTGAGCGGCGCGCCCGCTCGAACCGGACAGCCATCGCCGTCCGGCGCCGCGTCGAGCGCGAACGCCCGGCGGTCCGCCAGGTAGAAGACGCCGATCACCAGGGCGCACGCGACTGCCCACAACAGGCCCAACGCGCGCAACGTCCAGAAGAACGGCACCCCCCGCAGGTAGCCGAGGAACAGGGGCGGGTCGCCGATCGGGGTGAGCGCCCCGCCGATGTTCGCCACCACGAAGATGAAGAAGACGACGACGTGGGCCTTCCGGCGCCGATGCGCGTTGGCCCGCAGCAACGGGCGGATGAGGAGCATCGAGGCGCCCGTCGTACCGAAGACGTTCGCAAGCACCGCCCCGATGCCCAGGATCGCGCAGTTGACCCCAGCCGAACTGCGAAGCGTCCCTCGAAGGAGGATACCGCCCGAGATCGTGAAGAGGCTCGCGAGGAGGATGAGGAAGGAGGCGTATTCGAGCCCCGTGTGAAGCAGATCGCCAGGGGCGCGCAGCAAAAAGAAGACCGCCACCGGGACGCCGAACGCCAGGCACACTTTCGCGTAGTGGCGGGACCAGAGCGCGGGGGCGATCAGCGGGAGCAGGGCGATCGACAGCAACAACCCGGCGAACGGGACGACGGACCAAAGGGGGAGGGACAGACCGAGAGCGATCGGACCGGGGGATGGCATGCTTCGCTGTCTCCCCCTCTACATGTAAAGGAACAGGTGCCGGCGGCCGTCCTTGAGGAGGTGACCGGTGACCGACAGCCCGAGGAGGTCGTTCCAGCGGTGCTCGCCCCATCCGCCCAGGACGGCGACGTCGGCGTCGACCGATTCGCAGAAGGAGAGAAACGTCGACGCGGGCGACCCGTGGAGGATCTTCTCCTCCCAGCCCGGGTAGTCGGCATCCGCAAGGATCCGCCGCGGAACGGAGATCGCCTTCCGCCCCTCCGACGGGGTGTCGTACACCGCGAGAAGGATCTTCCGGGGGGCCGCCTTCCACAGGCAGAGACGCGCCATCGCTCCCACCGCGCGCTCGGTCCGGGGGCCGCCACCGCAGCCGGCGACGATCGTCCCGACGGGACGCGGCGACGAGCCGGAGAGCAGGATCGGGATCCCACCCTCACGCATCACCGAGAGGACGAGCTTCCCCGACGCGTCCTCGCAGTCGGGGGCGAAATGGGACCCCGACGCCGAGACGAGCAGGTCGTTCGCGCCGGCCGCCGTCACGAGCTCCCGCTCGAGCTCTCCCTCCAGGACCTTGCCCTGGACGGGAACACCAGCCTCTTCGCATCGACGCACCGCCCCGGCGACCGCGGCCGTCCCCTCGGCCTTCATCCGCTTGCGAATCTCGTCGGCCGCATGATGCGCCAGGTGGATCGCGCCGGGACGCGCACCCGCCTCGATCCGGCGGATCTCCGCCGCGTCCAGCACGTCAAGGACGCGGATACGGCCGCCGTGCGCCTTCGCCGTGTCGATCGCAAGACGCAGGGCCAGGTCGAACGAGCCGCCGCGGGATACGGGGAGCAGGATGTTCAAGTTAGCTCCATTTCATAAAGTTATTCGGCCAAGCAAGCTCAAACCAGGTAAGATAAAATATCGGGACATCCGTGATATATTTTATGAAATGATAGACTTCTACGGCAGAAAGATCAACTACCTGCGGCTCTCCGTCACCGACCGGTGCAACCTGCGGTGCCGGTACTGCATGCCGGCGGACGGGGTTCCGTTGCTTCCGCACGTAAAAATCCTCACCTACGAGGAACTGTTCCTCATCGCACAGACCGCCGTACCCCTCGGGATCGAAAAGATCCGTGTCACGGGCGGCGAACCGCTGGTCAGGAAGGGGATTCTCGGCTTTCTCTCCCACCTTGCCGGGATCCCCGGGCTGCGTCAACTCGTCCTCACCACCAACGGGCTCCTTCTGGAAGAAATGGCGGAGCCGCTGAAGAGCGCTGGCGTCCAACGCCTCAACATCAGCATCGACTCCCTCGACCTCGCGAATTTCCTTCGGATCACCCGCCGTGGCGACATGACCCGGGTTATCGCCGGTATCGCGGCGGCGGAGCGCGCCGGTTTTCCCATCAAATTAAACGTGGTGGTGATGCGGGGGGTCAACGACCACGAGGTGGTCGATTTCGCAACTCTGACCCTCGACAAGCCGTATGCCGTACGGTTCATCGAATTCATGCCTTCAGTCGCGGAGGAGGGAGACTGGCGCTCCAGTGTGGTGCCCGGCCGGGAGATCCTCGACCGGATCGCGAAAAGGTTCCCGATCGTCGAGATCGACCGGGAAGAGCTCGCCGGACCCGCCAAGAATTACAGGATTCAGGACGCCGCCGGAACGATCGGCGTCATCACCCCCGTCTCCGGGCATTTCTGCAGAGATTGCAACCGGATCCGGGTCACCGCTTCCGGGACGGCGAGAGGATGCTTGTTCTCCAAGGAGGAGACGGACCTGAAACCGATGCTCCGGAAAGGGGATGCGCAGGGGCTGAAAAAGGCGCTCATCGGCATCGTCCGTTTCAAACCCGGGAAACACCGCCTCGGCTCGGACGAACCCGGGAAGAGTCTCCTGGAAATGTCCCGGGTCGGAGGCTGATCGGGCATGTTCGTCTTCCCGGCGTTTCGCGGCCACCCTTCCAAGATGTTCGTCGAGGTCACCACCCGGTGCAACTTAAGCTGCGCGATGTGCGTGAAGCAGACCGATGGCGGCTGTTCCCCCGAGGGCGACCTTTCTATGCCGCTGTTCGAAGCGCTGGCCCCTGCGTTCCCGAGGCTTGAAGCGCTCGTCTTGAACGGCGTCGGCGAACCGCTGCTCCATCCGCGGCTCGAGGAGATGATCCGCTCGGCCCGGGAGCGGATGCCGCGTTCCGGCTGGATCGGCTTCCAATCGAACGGTCTCCTTCTTTCCCCAGAGCGCGCCAATTCGCTCGCCAGGGCAGGCCTGGACCGGATCTGTATCTCCATCGACGCGGTATCACCGGAAACGTTCCGAAAGGTCCGGGAAGGCGGGGAGATGGAAGGCATCGAGCGGGCCCTTGCCGCGATGACATCCGCCAAGGCCGCCTGCGGACGTCCTGATCTACAGGTAGGGGTGGAATTCGTGGCCATGCGCGGAAATTTGCGCGAGCTACCAGCCGCACTGCGATGGTCCGCCGCCAGGGGTGCTCGCTTCGCCATCATCACCCACGTTTTACCCTACGACCGGGACCACGGGGAGAAAACCGCGTTCGACGGCAACACGAACGAGGCCATAGCGATCTTCCGGGAATGGGAGGAAAAGGCGAAGATGGAGGGATCGGACCTCCACCGGTACCCCGAAATCCTGTGGAAATACTCGAAGACACCGGAAGAGAAGAAGATTCTTCATTTCGTCGACTCGATGAAAGCCGATGCATCGCACCGTGGCGTTTTCATCGACATGAAAAAACTTCTCGCGCTGGACCAGGCGAAGATCGGAGAGGTCACCGAGGTCTTCGAGGAAGCCATGGAAGTCGCCTTGAAAGAGGGCCTCGACCTCAGACTTCCAGGCATCGCCCTCAAGGAAAAAAGAAACTGCAGCTTCGTGGAGGAGGGTGGGGCCTTCGTCGCGTGGAACGGGGCGGTCTCCCCCTGCTACTTCCTTTGGCACCGGTACTCCTGCTTCGCCCACGGGTGGCGGCAGCCGGTCCAGCCGAAGGTGTTCGGAAAACTCTCCGACCTCGGGATCCTGGATATATGGAATGCCCCCGACTTCCGGGCATTCCGGGAAAACGTGTTGAAATACGATTACCCCTATTGCTCCAGCTGCAGTCTCGCCCCCTGCGACTACATCCAGACCGACGAATTCGAGCAGGACTGCCACATCAGGAACATCCCGTGCGGCAGCTGCCTCTGGTGCATGGGCGTGTTCCAGTGCCTACGGTAGAATCCCGGGGGGGGGGATTCCCCGCGTTCATCGAAGCGATTGAAGGACATGCCTGCCCCCTTCCAGAAAGATCGATTCGCCGTTGAGCCGGCCCGGGTGCTCCGGGTCGTGCGTCGTCATGACGACGGTGGTACCCTGCGCCGGAAGCGATGCGATCACGGTTTCGAGCAATCCGGTCGTTTCCCGGTCGATGTTCGCGAGCGGTTCGTCGAGCAGGAGAACTTCGGGCCTCAACACCAGCGCCCTGGCCATCGCCACCCGTTGCGCTTCGCCGCCGGACAGTTCCCGAGCCTTCCTGTCACCGAACCCCTGAAGGCCTACGATGTCGAGTGCCTTTTCGACGATCGGTTGCCGTTCTTCCCTTTGGACCCGCCTCGCCTTCAGGCCGAAGGCGACGTTGTCGTAAACCGTCCCCCCGAAGAGATAGGGAGACTGATGCAGCAGCGTGACCTTCCTGCGGTATTCCCCCAGAGAACCGTGGTTCCAGTCGACCCGCTTCCCGGCATAGAAGATCTCCCCGGAGGTCGGGGGTGCGAGAAAGGCGAGAATGCTCAAGAGGGTGCTCTTCCCCGCACCGTTCGCCCCGATAAGCGTGTAGAGGCGACCTTCGGCGATCGTCATCTCTTCGATGTCGAGGGCGACGTTCGATCCGTAGCGCTTCCGTATCGATTGTAATCGGTACATGGCTTCGCCGGCTACCTCCGCTGCAGAAGGTTGAGGAAGAGGTTGACGATGAGCGCCACCATCATGAGGACGATCCCCAGGGCCATTCCGAAAGCGAATTCCCCCTTGCTCGTTTCCAGGGCGATCGCCGTCGTCATCGTCCGCGTGTACCCCCGGATATTTCCGCCGAGCATCATCGCCACGCCGACCTCGGAGACGACCCGTCCGAAGCCCGCGATCACCGCCGCAAGGATCCCGAACCGGATCTCGCCGATCAGCATCGCGACGGCCCGGAGACGACCGGCGCCCAGCGTCAGCGCGGTCGGTACGATCCGGGGGTCGGCGCCCCGCACGGACGCAAGGGCGTAATTCGCGACGATCGGTGTAGCGAGCAGGGTCCCGCCGATCACAATGGCCGTCGGCGTGAAGAGGAGGCCCAGGCCCCCCAGCGGCCCCTGGCGGCTCAGGAAGCCGTAGGCCACAAGCCCCACCACGACGGTCGGTACGGCCATGAGGGTATTGAGGACCGTAACGACGAACCGCTTCAGCGGGAAATCGGAGAGTCCCACGAGAAGCCCCAGCGGGATTCCGAGGAGGGAGGCGAAAACGGTCGCCCCCGCCGCAACGGAGAGCGAGGTCCTAACGGCATCGACGACGTCCGGCGAAAGGGCTCCGATCAGCCTGAGTGCCGAGGCGAAGGAGGAGACGAGGAAGTCCAAGTGGCGGTCCCGGATCCCCTCTTAAGCGTCGATGCCGAGGATCACGCTGGACGCCTTGATGAGAGCGCAGACATGGTCTCCTTTGGCCAGGAGGAGACGCTTCGCGCTCTCCTCGGTGACGATTGCCGTCAGGACGCTCCCCCCCGGAAGAACCACCGTGATCTCGGCGTTCACCGGCCCGTGCGCGATCCGGTCCACCGTGCCGCATAACAGATTCCTGGCGCTGACCTTCGCGTCGTGCAGGTCCTTGCCGAGAATCACCGCGCTCGCCTTGAAGAAGGCGTACGCCTCCATCCCCATCTTAAAGCCCAAGATCCGGGCGCTCTCGTTCGTGATCACCGAACAGATAGTTTCGCCCCCATTGAGGGCAAGGGTCACCTCCGTGCTGACGACCCCTTTCCGGACCGCCGCGACCTTTCCAAGGAACACGTTCCGGGCGCTGACTCTCATGGCCACCCTCCGCAACAGCGAGTAGAAGCGACCCACGTCCACCAGCCGCTCCTCGAGGCGTTCAATAAACCTTTGATGCTCATCTTGCAAGACGCGATACAGCCGGATCGTTTCCTTTCCCTCGTCGGTAAGCATGGTTCCGCCGCCGCCGCGTCCGCCGGCGGAACGCTCGACCAGCGGTCGTTCCGCAGCGTTGTTCATCGCGTCGACGGCATCCCAGGCGGTCTTGTAGCAGACCCCGACCTCCCGGGCCGCTTTGGTGATCGAGCCGAATCGGTCGATCGCCTCCAGCAGGCCGATCCGGTCCCCCCCGAGAAACGCCTTCTCCGCGCGACGCAGCGACAAGGTCGCGGCGACCGAAACGCCCCCCCCCGTTCGGCGGCTCATCGGCAGCTTCCCCTCGGACGGAGATTTCTTCCCGGCCTTAATGGTTGACCCCTTCCCCATGGACGAAAAAGAGCGGTTCGCCGTCGACCTTGAAGCCCGCAATGATGGACTGTCCTTCCGGCCCCGTGACAAAATCGATGAACTTCATCGCAAGATCATATCTTGCATGAGCGTGTTTCTTCGGGTTGACCGCGATGATCCCGTACGGGTTCCAGAGGTTCTCGTCTCCCTGACGGAGCACGACGAGACCGGTCTTTTTCCGGAAGGCGATGTACGTTCCCCGGTCGGAGAGGGTATACCCCCGCTTCTCGGTGGCCATAATGATGACCTCCCCCATCCCCTGGCCCGCCTCGATGTACCAGGCGCCACGGGGAACGATCCCGGCCGACGCCCAGATCTCCTTCTCCTTCTGATGCGTTCCGGATTCATCGCCCCGGGAGATGAACGGGCTCCCCTTCGAGGCGATCGCCCGGCAGGCGTCCGGCGCGCTCTTCGCCTTACCGACTCCCGCCGGATCTTCCGGAGGGCCCAGAAGGACGAAATCGTTGTACATGACGTCCCGCCGGTTCACCCCGAACCCGTTCGCGACGAACTTGTCCTCGAGCTTCCGGGCGTGGACAAACACGACGTCCACGTCACCCGCCTCCCCCAGCTTGAGGGCCTTCCCGGTCCCGACGGCGACGACGTCGACCTTGCAGTCGAACCTCTTCTCGAAGGGAGGGAGGAGCACCGAGAGGAGGCCGGAGTTCTCCGTGGAGGTCGTGGTGGACATTCGAAGCCGCTCTTCCGCAGCGATCGGCAAAGCGGTAATGATAAGAAGAATGAAAACGAGCAGCGTTTCAGGTAAGCGAGGGAACCTTCTCATGATCTATTCTCCATTCTTTCGCGGGCGATCCGTTCCTCTTCGGTCAACAAACGTACCGCCGCGCGTATTCGGTATCGTTGTGTCGCATCCTCCCGATGGGACCGGGTGCGGTCAGAACGCAAGCTGAGCCTGCACCCGCAACTGCCTGTCGTCCGCCGGCTCTTTTCCCGCATCCTTCTGGATATGGATGTTCGTGTAATCCCCCTGCATCTTGAAGTTGTGTCCCTGAAAATAGTACGAAACCGCACCCGTGATCTCGATCTGGAGATCCTCGGACCTATCCCGATTTGGGTCCATGCTCGAATACCGGGCCGCCACTTCGAGCTTCTTCGGCAGGAGGAAATACCCCGCTTGCCCGTAAAACCCGCGCGAGTGCACCGTCCTGCCCAGGTTCTGTCCTTCGGCTTTCCCCCCGAAATATTCGCCCTGCGCGGAGAAACCCCGCCACTTGAACGCCGCGTCGAACCCGTACGTCCCGACGTCGACCCGTTCCGTGTTATCGAAGATCGCCGTGTTCGCGGCGGCCTTCCCGAGCCACCCGGTGGTCCCGGCGTACGGCGGGGTCGAGGTGCTGGTGTCGAGGAAGGTGGCGTTCGTGTTCCGCTTCAGCGTGTTCGCGAAATAGCCGGCCCCGAAGGAGACGAGGGGGCTCGGGGTGTTCTCGAGGTCCGGCTCACTGTACCGCATCTCCCCGAAGGGGCTGAATACGGCCCGTGCCGCCCAAGCGCCGCTGTTCGTCTTGCGCGTTCCGCCCTGGCCCGTGCCGTTGAAGAGCCCCGCGTTATAGGCGAACTTCCCGCCGGCCGCCCTCCCCTGCAGCATCGCGCCGATATCGTAGCTAGGCTTGAAGGCATCGATGGCGTTCGCACGGTCGACGAACTGCAGCGCCCCGTCGGAAGTGAGCTCCCCGCGGGAGAACGGCATCTTGAACTGGCCCGCCTGAAGCTGCGCCTCATCGGCGAAGCGATAGTTGATCCATGCGTCGTCCAGCATCTGCGCGGTCCCGGATTTCGCCAGATCCGCCTGGACCCGGTACGTGAGATCCTTGGTGTACGCGTACCCACCCATATACACCTTGAATCGGCGAATCTTCCATTCGCTGATTTCCTGGGCCGAACCGTTGCCGTCGTCCGGGTCCAGGTACCGGTGATAAAACTGTCCTCTCCCCCCGAGGGAGAGCTGGAACTTCCCGTCGGAGGACGTGAACGTGAATCCCTTCCCGGGTTGGTACGCCACGGGCCTTGCTGCCATTACTTCCTTGAAATCGGCCTCGGAGATCACGCCTTTTTCCTTCAGAACCTCTTCGAGGGTTTTTGCGAATCCTTCCCGACCGAACAGCGGGAAAAGCAGGAACACCAGGATCCCCGATACGGAAAGAATGAATTCCCGGCAATCGCTCCGTTTCCAATTTCGTACATACCCGATGCCCCCATGGAACCTCATTCCGACGTCTCCTTTCAGTGGAATTTGATGAATCGCGTCATCGACATGACTGCAACGGACAACTATTATATACCACGCTATATAACGGTCGAGAAAAAAAACCGCGCCGACGCTCTTCTCTCCCCGGTTCGCCTATGCGTAGAAGATATATTCCCCCTCCGTGGAACCGGCCCCACCCGCGCACCGCGGGGGATAAGGCCTGTGCTAAATGTTTGTCGATTCCATGCATCATGAATAAGGAATGGCCCATCGTTTTCGTTATTTAACACATGTACTCCGCCACTGCTTTCACGCTTCCTGGCAGTGTGTAAACGGAATAGGCCATCGGCATCACGACGTTGCCTTCGTGCCCGTATCGCTCCTTTTGTACACGCCGCTCTTGCCCTGCTCCTCCGGATCTACGACGTGGCTCGGTCGTTACTCTTCCAGCATTCCCACCTCGCTACGCAGAAGGTGCACTGCCACCTCTTCCCCCGGGAAAAAAACGGTCTTATCCTTAGGGAGCACCGCGATACCGTTCGCCCTGAGCATAGTGCCAAGGATGCCGGTATTCTGATCGCCGGCGGTGGTCGCCCAATTCATGCCGTTCTCCACCTCGATCCTGACCCGAAGGAAATGGACCTTACCCGGCTTCTTGCGCACCTCGCCGCGCAGGGTCGCTTGCACATACGGCTTGATCACCCGCCGGCGCCCCATCATCCGGAGAAGCGCCGGCCGGACAAGTTCTTCGAAGGTAATCATGGTCGACACCGGGTTGCCGGGGAGGGAAAAGACCGGTTTCCCCTCCTTCATCCCGAAGGCGAAGGGCCCGCCAGGCTTGATATCCACTTTCCAGAAAATCTGACGTACGCCAAGCTCCGCAAGGCAATCGCGCACCAGGTCGCGGTCGCCGACCGATACCCCGGCGGAGGTGATGAGGACGTCTGCCTTGAGCCCCTCAGCCATCATCTCCCGATGACTTTCCCTGCTGTCGCATGCGATGCCGAGGATTATCGGATCCGCGCCGATCTCCCGGATGGCCGCGGCCAGTGACAACGCATTGCTGTTGATGATCTTGCCGCTCACCGGTTGCTCGCCCAGTTCGATCAGCTCGTCGCCGGTGGAAAGTACCGCGACCCGCGCCCTGCGATGGACCGGCACGATCGCCTTGCCGGAGGAGGCAAGCATGCTGATTTCCGGTGGGTGGATCACCGTGCCGACGGAAACGACCGTGTCGCCACTCCGCACATCCTCCCCCCGAAAACGGATATGCTGTAGACGCTCGACCCTCTCCCTGAGCAGGATCGCATCGTCACGCTGTTCGACCTCCTCGACCGGAACCACCGCGTCGCACCCGGGCGGAATGGGGGCGCCGGTCATGATCCGGACGGCGCAGCCCGGTTCGATCGCGGAAGTTGCGGCTCCTCCGGCCGGGATATAGCCGGTGACCCGCAGAGAGCCCCTCGACCGGCAGTCGACCGCTCTCACCGCAAAGCCGTCCATGGCCGAATTGTCGTAGAGCGGCATGTCCCACGGAGCCGCCACGTCTTCGGCGACGACCCGACCAAGCGCCGCCAAGAGATCAACCCGCTCCACACCCAGCGGGGAGACACTGGCAAGAATCATGCTTCGCGCGGCTTCAAAGGTGGGCATGGCCGGACTGCTATAAACCCAAACCGGAGTTTATCTCAAACGCCGACTGCCGCCGAACCGGCGGGAGCGGAAGTGCGATCGGGATCGTCGTTCGCGTTGTTGTGCGCAGGTTCCTCAAGATAATAAACCCTTGGGAATCCTCCATGCTATCCACCTCCGACAAGGGGGAAGATCGACAGGGTGTCGCCATCCGCCAGCTCGTGCGACAGATCCGCGTTGCGACCGTTGACGAAGATGATCCCGATGCTCCCGGGGATTTGTATATCGTCGACGATGTTCGACACCGTCGTCCCCGGGGCGGCCTCCCGGACCTCCGCGTCGAACCGCCCCTTACGTAACGATGCGAACAACCTCACCGTGATCCGCATCATGCCTTCCCTGATCGGACCAAGCGGGGGGGACAACTTCCGGTTCCTCCCCCTGGAACGATCGCCTGTGGCGTGCACCGAAACTACCAGTTGTAAAACGTATCCAGATCCTCGTCCGTCACATCGAATGTGACATCGTGGGGCGGGACCGGCTCCTGGAGCAGGAAACGCGGCAAGCGGTCGTGGTGTTCCGTGAACCCGGCCCTGGTGTTGAAATCTTTTTCCATTTTCATGATGTTCTTCCCGAGCACCATCACGTCGTCCCACGTCCGAGTAACGCCATGGAAGGCGCCGGCCAGGTCCAAGAAGGCCTGTAAAGTCTCGGGCAGGTCCAGCAGAGGGAAGGCGATGAAGAGGCACATCCCGGTGGAATCGATCGCCGCCGTCGCGATCTGGAGGGTTCGGCAAAGTTCGACCTGTCCTTCCGGCTTAAGCGGGTCAAGGTTCCCGCCGATCTTGATGATGTTCGGCGCCACCATGTACCCCGCCGTGTGGTCCGCGCCTTGTGTGCTCGTCGCGTACGTCACCCCCATTCCCATGATCGACCGCGGGTCGTACCCCGCCATCGCCTGTCCCTTGACCACGGGGACCCGCTCGACCCCGAAGATCTTGCCAGTGACCTCGGCGCCGCAGCCGAGGATCCTCCCCAGCGGTGTTCCCTTCCCGATCTCTTCCACAAGTCGGATCGCCGCCGCCCCGTCACCGAAGGGGATCACCCCCGCTTCCATGGCGATACCGACGGCCGTGCCCGTATCTATAGTGTCAATGCCGAAGTTGTCGTCGAGGAAATCGAGTTGGGCGATGACGTCCATGTCGTCGATGCCGCAATTCCCTCCATGCGACCAGACCGTCTCGTACTCAGGCTGTTTCGTAAGGTACTTGCCGTCCTTGTCGTTATAGACTCCGGAGCACTGGATCACGCAACCGCGATGGCATCCATGGGTGGCGAGACCTCCCCGCTTTACCTCGAGATCCGCCAGTACCTCCCCGCTGATCTTCGCAGCGTTCTCGAATCGCCCCGTCCGGAAGTTGTTAGTGGGGTAGCCCCCCGCCTCGTTGATGACGTGGGTCAGGGCATTGGTGCCGTACGCGGGAAGTCCCTCCCCGGAGAGGGGGTGCTTCCGCAGACCTTCGACGAACCTTCGGTTCGCATCCCGGAACTTCTCCTGGTCCTTGGGCTCCCGCATCTTCAATCCGGTGTCGTCCAGGATGATCGCCTTGACCCGCTTCGCCCCCATAACGGCGCCGGTCCCGCCACGCCCGCAATGCCGCGTCGGCCGCTTCTCCGGGTCGGTGCAGGCGATGGAGGCGGCCAGCAGTTTCATCTCCCCCGCCGTACCGATGGTCATGTACGCGGCACGGTCGCTATAATGGGCCTTCAGCTTATCGATGAGGGGGTAATTCGGAAGGTTCTTCAGGCTGTTGTCGACGGAGATCTCGACGCCGTCCTTGTTGATGAAAATCTTGTAAAGGTCGTCGCCCTCCGGCTTCCCCTCAAGGACGATCGCGGCGTACCCCAGCCTCGCCAGCACCTGCGCCGCCTGCCCTCCGGCGTTCGATTCCTTGATCCCCCCCGTGAGGGGGCTCTTGCACCCCACCGAGATCCGTCCGCTCATGGACGCCGCCGTGCCGCTAAGGGATCCCGGGGCGATGACGAGCTTGTTTTCCGCGCCGAGCGGATGGCAGAGAGGATGGACCTCCTTCGAAATGATCGCAGAGGTCATCGCACGCCCGCCAAGCCCGGCGAACTCGCCGACCGGCTCCGTTCGGAACTTCGGCCCGCCGGCCGCTCCCATATCAACCCTCAGAATCTTGTCCATTCACACTCTCCTTTTTTCCGCTGAGGTGGCCCCCATCCTTCGGACAGGGAGTTGATCGGTTTAAGGTGCAGATCCGGAGCTGGTTCCTGAACCCGATAACCAGTTACGTCGATCCACCCGCGCATCATGAAATCGTTTTACATAGCACCAGCCGTTGGGAAGGGTGGAAGCCGCAAGAGTACAGAAAGTGTTGCATGCCGGTGTACTCCAGCGATAATAACGTCTCAATAAGAATGGTTTCAATGTGGAGTGTGTCAAGGTTCATGAAGAGTTGCGAGAGCAGGGTATGCCCGAATCCGCAACCACCAAAGGCCGGGTGAACCCCGATGGTGTCCAGCACGGCGGTTTTGTCGACCTTGCCGAATTCACCGAAGTCGACCCTTGCCATGACGAATCCAACGACGAACCCTTCCTCCTCGGCCACGAAGGAAACCCGGATTCCGGATTCGACCAGCATCTCACGGAACTTTGCCGCGTAGTAAACCGACCGGTCATGGCCGGTGTGTTTCCGGTCGATCCGCGCGACGGCCGGGAGATCCTCTTCCTTCAGCGTACGGACAGATATCCGGTCCCATTCCTGAGTTTCGTACTTGTTCCTGTCAAAAACACGGCAGACCCGACGGTCCCTGCCTGTATTTATGGCGTCCGTTCCCGCCGCTTCCTCGACCAGCCGGGAGGTATCCCGCTCGAGAACCTCGATGGGCGCGAGGAGGAACCCCGAGGAGGACAAGAAACGGATCATCCAATGGTTCCTCCAGTCGATCTGGGTCCTCAACGTTCCGATCCCCCTCGTCTTCATCCGCCGCTCTATTTCCGCCAGTAACGTTTTCCCCATCCCCCTGCGCTGGACATCGGGGTCGATACCGATGACATCGAGAACCGCCACGACGTCCCGGGTGCCGAATTCGCCTTCCTCGATCCTGGCGCACGCGTATCCGACCAGTTTCCCGTCCTGCAACGCCGCACAGCTGATGAAACCGTCCGGCGACGTCGTCGTTGCCTCGAACCGTTTCTCGATGAAGCCTTTCCTCGGATGTCCGGCGAGCTGGCACTCGATTCCGGAAACACGAACGAGGTCGTCACCATGAAGGGAGCGGATTTGCAGGTTGGACATTCGCGTTCTCCTCTCTCGATCGTTCCTCGCATCGGTTCCGCGGGATCCTTCGATAACTTGCCACCGAACACGCTGTGGCGCAATCCCATTCTTCGACCCAGGATCCACCGCCTAAAAAACAGAAAAACCTCGTTGGCCTGAGTCAACAGGGAGGCAGAGTGTTAAGTGCGATCCCATATTTATTATTATGCCGCAGAGTTCGCTTCCCTACCAGTACCAGGCTATCGGGTGGAAATCGTGTGGCGGAAGATTGTAAGGTACAATGGGTGTTTATGCTTGCGTATAATCGGGAGTCAGGGCACTCGACCGGAGACCCCGGCGGAAGGGAGAGAACAATGGCGAGGATCGTCCGATTTCATCGGACCGGTGGGCCCGAGGTGCTCCGGATCGAGGAGGTGGCGCCTTCGCCG
>Ga0082335_1005784_pt1 | contig 16673 bp, 18 predicted proteins | sample Subgrocontami58m_FD_72375 | JGI IMG/M metagenome (GOLD analysis project Ga0082335, IMG submission 72375) | Subsurface groundwater microbial communities from S. Glens Falls, New York, USA - GMW37 contaminated, 5.8 m (SPADES assembly) (version 2) ... | reverse complement strand
CTTCTCCGAAGCTGAGGCCAGTGAAATGATGATTTTCTGATTTTTGGATTTAGGAGAAGTTAATCCAGAATTTTTTATCGCCGCGCTTACTCTGTCCCGGGCCTCCTCGACTGCTTTGTCTGGTAATCCCACGACCGAGAAGGCGTATAGTCCACGAGAAATATCTGTTTCTACAGAGATGAGAGTGACTGAGAGTAAATTTGTTTGAGCGCTATAGACTTTAGAAAACATAGCGCGGGTCTTACTTCATATGGTCCTTGCAGGTGCGAGCAGCCGGGTTGGCTTCGAGGCGGTCAAGTTCAATTTCTTTCTGACAGACTTCACACAAACCGTAGGTTCCCTTCTCAATCTTGCCCAATGCATCTTTAACATCTCGATATTTTGGTTCGAGCTGATTTACTATGGCATTGTTGTCTTCATAATCATCAATACTGTCGGCCACAGTATTATCATCGGCTTGAGAAGAGTCACGCTCTGAAGGAATGGCTTCCCAATCAGTTGGGTTATCAGGATTTCTGCGAGCCACTTCTGAAAGTTCTTTTTCTAAACTTTCTAATTCCCTCTCGAGTTTTTCTTTGAAATGTTTGATGTCTATAGTCATACAAATAGTGTACCAAAAGTTAGAGAAAGCGCCTAGCGCGAGAGTTTCTCGGCGTTTAGTTTACCAACGAGGGCCCTTAGACTGGTTTCATTGTCTGTGATGATGAGCATATTGTTGTCGAAGAATGAATAGATAAGTACGGTTTGACCGGTGAAATCTTTAAGGATCCTTGCATCTTTGTTTTGGAGGGTAACATCAGAGAAAAGTGCTGTGGGCGAGGTGGTGGCCAGGGTCTCTGGGGTGGTAAAGATGGGCAATATATCATCGCGCATACTTTTCTCCCACTCGAGCATTCCAGGATAGGCGTTGCTGAATGAATCAAGCTTAATCAGAACGAAAGTGTGAGCTAGGACTCCGCTATTGTTAGACGAGGGGCCACTTCCTAATAGCCCGAGCATAAACACCGGGTTCAAACTTCTAATCAAACTTCCAGGCGCGCGACTCTCGAGCAAGTTTAATAAATCTCCTGTGGTGAGGGGGGTAGTTGTAGTGGCTCCTGGTTTCTCTAATTGAATGTGAACTATTGTGCCGTCGGATATTTTCTTCGCCCTCTCTTCTCCGATTCCCAATATGAAAGCTTCTCGCGATAGACGGCTCGCATCTATTTTCACTTCACTACTAGAGATCAGAAGTTTGTTAGGTGTTTGTTCAACTACGGGTAGGGCCGTTTTGGTCATATAACCCTTGTATGCATACCAACCTATGAGCCCACTCAAGATAATCAAAATTAAACTACCAATGAGTAGGAAAATTAATTTTTTATTGGATTCTTCTTTCGCTATTTCTTCAGGAGATTTGGGGGTGGCGAAAACTTTCCTTGCTTCCCTCACCGCGTGTTCTGATCTCTGAATGGAAACCAAAGACTCGTTCTGTTTGTGCAGAGCGCTGGCCACATCTCCCTGGAAGGTGCGGATTTGTTTTAAGGGAGAAGAAGAATTTTCCTCGATGGGTTGTTCGGGATTCATACCTCCATTCTACATTATCTATTCAAATTATCTCTGCATTTTCTCTCGAGGTTTGCGATCTGGAGTAGATCCCATCAAAAACTTTTTAGGATTTAAATCTAGATCGAGGAAGTCATCAGCTGCTTCGATGAGTCGAGCCGAAGAAGACTTGCCGAAGGCTACTACCTCTACTTGGGTACCGTGGTTTTTCAAGTATTCGATGAGAGAGACATAGTCTCCGTCTCCAGAAGCGATGATGATGGTGTCGAGCTTGCCCTGCATCTTCACTGCGTCCATCGCGAGGTCCACGTCCCAGTTAGCTTTCTTTGCTCCACCGATAAAAATTTGGAGCGGTTTGGTGCGAGTTTCTATCCCGATTTTAGAAAGGGCGTCGAAGAAACTTTTCTCTTCGCCAGATTCAGTAGAAGCCACGTAGGCGATCGCCCTCACGAGGATACGGTCGTTGATAACTTCCTTGAGTATCGCACCGAAATTGGCCTTGGCATGATAGAGGTTCTTCGCGCTGTGATAAATGTTTTGTGTGTCTATGAAAACCCCGACACGTTGGGTCTTATGTTTAATGATTGCCATGAGAATTATTCGTCAGAAGTAATTTTTCTTTGCACACATAATTTTCTGCTGAAAATTTGCTCTGCTCGGCCCGTCGGCCTGCGCAAGGCACGAAAAATTACTTCTGACTCCTATTATTTATAATTGTTACTTCTTCAGACCAAGTTTCTTCTGGAGCGCTAGGGCTTGCTTCCCATCCTTCTTCTCGAGGTATTTCATATGAGCCTGTCGATCTGCGACCATGGCTAATAGTCCTCTACGAGAGTGGTTGTCCTTCGCATTTTTTTTCAAATGAAGAGCGAGCTCTTCTATACGCTTCGTAAGTATTGAAATTTGCACGGAAGCAGAACCCGTATCCTTGTCGTGGATTTGGGCTTCTGCGATCGCTTTGTGTTTTTTGGTCTTTGAAATCACCTTATAACGATAGCATACAAGCCGATTTTTTGCAAGCCTCCCCCACTAAGGGTAGTGATGATGCTATAATATTGTGCGACATGGAAAAGCCAACCGAACTTGAAAAATTAAAACGAGAATTTCTGGAATATACAGAAATAGAAAAAGGCCGTAGTTTGAATACGGTCAGGAACTATGAACACTATCTAGATAGGTTCTTTGAATTTTCAAAGGCGAAACGAGCGAAGGACATTACCTCTGAACTTCTGCGGGAATATCGCCTGTGGCTCAACCGTCAGCCCGCCAACAACGATACTCTCAAGAAGAAAACTCAAAATTATTATCTCATTGCTCTGCGGGCATTTCTGAAATACATTGCGAAGCGTGGTGTAGAGGTTCTCTCCCCCGAGGTAATAGAACTTGCAAAGGTGGGCGAACGCCAGATTGATTTAATCACTCAAGAAGAATTGAATCGCCTCCTCGATGCGCCGGATACAACGACGCTCAAAGGTCTGCGAGACAAAGCCATCCTCGAAACTTTATTTTCTACTGGTCTGCGTGTCTCCGAGCTCTGTTCCCTACCCCGAGAGATTGATCTTCGTGCCGATGAATATTCTGTCCGAGGCAAGGGAGAGAAGGTGCGTGTAGTTTTCCTCTCTGAAGAATCTAAAAGTGCCATAAAAAATTATTTGGCTAAACGCAAAGATATGGACGATGCATTGTTTGTACAAATTACTGATACCAACAAAAAACAAGAAACAAAAGATAAAAAGACATCAGACGCCACCACCCTCACACCCCGCTCAATTCAAAGAATTATCAAATATTATGCGATTAAGGCCGGTATTTCTAAGAAGGTTACTCCTCACGTCGTGCGACACATGTTCGCAACGGATCTCCTCTCAAACGGTGCCGATCTCCGCTCGGTCCAGATGCTCCTCGGCCATGCAAACATTGCCACGACCCAGATTTATACTCATGTGACCGATAAGGCCCTCCGCGATACTCACAAAAAATTCCACAGCAGGAGAAATTAAGAATGCTTGACAAAGGTTATGAAAGGTGTATACTAAAAGGTAGAAAAAATTAACAGTACAAGGAAAAAAAGGAAAGAGTATTGCGTCGACTGTGTGGCATGAGGCTGATGCCGAGACCACACTACGATTCTCTGGCTCCCCGCGTTCACTCCGGGTGTATCACAGAGCGTTGGGAATTCTCATCCCGCCCAACGTAAACCGACAGGGATAGACCTCATTAGTCGAGGGGAAGTCGGGCTGATCCGCCAGCTTGTTGCGGTTACGCCCGGGAGGAAAGGCTGTGGTCGAGCAGCCGAACTCCCGGGAGATGAATTCTCCTCTCGTGTTTCGAGAGTGATGCACATAAGAACTTCGGTTCACCGCCCGCACGTCTTCACGAGTGCGGGTTTCGTTTTTATATAATCTACATTTTTTATCTTTCCACTTTACTTTAGTAAAGTGAACATATATATTACTTATATATTAATGAATATGGCAAATATTAATTGGAACAGTCCAGAAAATAAAAAGTTGGTGCAGGCCATTCTTTCCCTTGAATCTGCAGGAGAAGCAGAAAACTTTCTGCGTGATCTTTTAACAGAAGGTGAGATAAAAGAATTTTCCAAACGCTTACAAACTGCCGAAATGCTTTCGAAGGGCGTTCATTATTCCGCCATTGAAGAAAAAACTGGTTTTAGTTCCACCACCGTGGCGCGAGTTTCTCGCTGGCTCAAGAATGGAAAGGGTGGTTATAAAGGTATTTTAAAGAAACTCCCCCGGTCTAAATTTTAGAAGGCTTTTTACTGCCCAAAAGAAACGCTTCCTCTCCCCTTTTTGATCTATTGCGAGCGAAAAGAATCAAACTGTCTTTTGAAGCTCTGATTTCTTTCTCTCCATCCTTCCCGATCAGTTGGTTTCTCTTTATTCTTTCGAAGTCTTTGAATGTTTTTTCTAAAACAAAGCTGTTTGTGGTCGTCTTGTACAAGCCATAAATCTTAATCAGGGTTTGTTTAACCAAGAAGGTTCGTCCGTTTATGTGTCTGCGAGCTGCCAGGAAAGCTTTTATAGTTTTTTCTGCTACTTCTTCTGCAGATGGATCGTTGGAATATCCGCATTCAGCACAGATACCAACTGCCCCGGTTTTATTCATATAATAATCTGTTCCCCCGGGTTCAACCATATCGAATCCAGACACCACCAAACCAAACGGCAGATACTTTCTCAAGCCCTTAGAGTTTTTCTCACAGATTAAAAATGGTTTGCTTTCTTTTGTATTACTCGAGTGTATATCAAGAAGTGCGCTCGATTGATCCAAATATTTTTTTAATACCTGCGCCCTAGAATACTCATAACTTTTTCTTTCTCGGGGAGAAATTTCACCATTCGGCCTGAACATTCTGTTTAGGTTGGACTTGGTGTATCTGACATTTAGTTTAATAGCTTTTGGATTTCCGTAGCCAAAAAGTACCCGACCACTTTTGATTTTAAGGGTTGGTAGTATCTTTTCTAAAGCTCTGATTCCGCACTGCTCATTCCCGTGCACACCAACCAAAATAACGCTGGTTGGGCCACTTTCTTCCCCAACGTATTCAGCAAATCCGTCCTTATTAAACAAACCTTTTATAACCTCGCTTTTCTTCATCTTTCCACTTTACTTGAGTAAAGTGGATAAAGCAAGAAAGTCATGAAAATGTTTGAATAATTGCTTTTGACACTAATAATTGAGAGGTGTATTCTTATAAGTAGACAGTGCCTCGGTAGTTGTAGCGTCGGTTAATGAGGGTGTTTCCTCTTAGAGGGTTGTACTGACCTCGACCCACGTCTCGACGTCGGACGCGAGAGTGTCCGTTCTGCGGTGGCCAGATGATGAGCAGCCCCGCGCCCCAGTCGCCTCTACCGAGGCCGAACGCAAACTCTCGCGCGTATACGAGGGTGAGATACATATGACCTATGTAACACAGAGCCTGCTAACTCCTACGGGAGCGCGGGCTGATTTTTTATATAGTTTTCCTCCACTTAATATAAGGGGAGGATATAGGAGGGGTTATAACTTCCCCAACCCCCTCTTACATTAAGAGGGGGTGGGACCTTGCAATTTTTGAATGATTTGTTATACTAATGGAGTAATAGACGGTATGAGAAGTTCGCCCTTGGGCGGACTTCTTTCGTAGAAAATACAAGCTTTAATACAAATAATTATGTTTGATCTAAAAGTCATCAGCAGTGTCCTCAGCGAACTTGAAGAAGTGCGCGGTATTCCTCGTGAGAAAATCATCGAGGCTATAGAGGCTGCCCTCGCAACGGCCTACAAGAAAGAATACGGCAAGAAAGGCCAGATTATTCGTACTACCTTTGATATCAAGACCGGCGAGACACACTTCTATCAAGTGAAAATCGTAGTGGATGAATCCAAAGTTATTTTCGACGAGGACGAGGAACTCAAAGATGATGACGAGCGTGTTTTCTACAACCCTGAACAGCACATTCTGCTTGAAGATGCGAAGAAGATTAAACGTGATGCGAAGTTAGATGAAGAAATCATCTTCCCTATTGAATCCAAGGGTGACTACGGCCGCATCGCCGCCCAGACAGCCAAGCAAGTGATTATGCAAAAGATTCGTGAAGCAGAGAAAACTTCTGTGGTCGCTGAATTCGGTGAACGCGAAGGACAAATCGTCTCTGGTATGGTTGAACGTGTCGAACGAGGCAACCTCTTCGTGAATATGGGCCGTGCCCAAGGACTCCTCTCGTACGAAGAGCAAATCCCAGGTGAACATTTCGCTCAAGGCGAACGCGTGCGCGCTTACCTATATAGAGTAGAAGAATCTCCTCGTGGAGTTTTCCTTCGCCTCTCTCGCTCTCATCCAAAATTCCTTGAGAAGCTTTTTGAAGCCGAAGCTCCCGAACTTCAGAACGGTACTGTGGTGATAAAGGCCATTGCTCGCGAGGCAGGTTATCGTTCAAAGATTGCTGCCCAGGCAGTCGATAGTCATGTTGATCCAGTGGGTGCCATGGTTGGACAGCGTGGTGTTCGAGTTTCTACTGTGATGTCTGAACTCCGTGGAGAAAAGATCGATGTGATCGAGTGGAGCGAAGATCCTAAGAAGTTTATCGAGGAAGCCCTCTCTCCAGCGAAGATTATGGAAATAAAATTAAACGATGCGGACAAAACTGCAGTTGTGAACGTCACCGAAGACCAGCAGTCTTTGGCCATAGGTAAGGGCGGGCAGAATGTGCGCCTCGCAGCCAAGCTCACAGGTTGGAAGATAGATATTCAGTCTACAAAAGGAGAAGAATTAGCCACTGCTTCAGCAGAAGAAATCAAATAGCCATGAATCTCTGGAAAGACCACTCTCCTGGTGAACAGGACGCTATGCACGTTATAGTTGAGATCAACAAAGGTTCTAAGAACAAGTACGAAATAGACAAGAAGACTGGGCTCATCACCCTCGATCGAGTGATGCATACGGGCCAAGACTATCCTTTTGATTATGGATTTATCCCGCAGACCCTCTGGCACGATGGAGATCCATTGGATGTTGTCTTTCTTACTACCTATCCGCTTATTGTTGGAATAATGGTAACGGCCCGACCGGTAGCTATCATGCATATGGTGGATGATGGCCATCCAGACGAGAAGATCATCGCGGTTCCGGTAGAAGATCCGAGGTTCAGCAAGGCCAAAGACCTTGAAGATATCAATCCCCATGTGCTGAAAGAAATCGAGCACTTTTTCCTAACCTATAAGAATCTTCAACACAAAAAGGTTGAAATTAACGGCGTAGAAGGCCGAAAAGAGGCTGAAAAGGCCTTTGAAGAAGGGGTTAGGTTGTATAAAGAGAAGTATGGTAAAATGTAACAAGTGCTCTACGGACACGTCTGATATTAGATACATAACCTTATACAAATGAAACAAAAATTCTTATCATTAATGGTTCTTAGTCTAGTTGTCGCTCTACCCGTTTTCGCGGAGGACATAGGTGTGACAAGTGTTAAAACAGAAAGTGCACGCGAACAAGCGAAGCAAGAAATGGAAAGAACTCGCGAGCAAGCAAAGACGGAAGCAGAAAACATTCGAGAAAAAGCAAAAACAGAAATAGAAAGAGTCCGCGAGCAAGCCAAGACTAATTTGGAATACACCAGGGAGAAGTTAAAAGATTCTCGTGGAGAAATTAAAAAAGAAATCGCCTCCAAACGAGTGAATCAAACACTCAAGGTTTATACAGAAGCTGCTGATCGATTGGACAAGATCGTGGTTCGCATCGAAGCAAGGATTGCAAAGATAAAAGCAGCCGGAGGAGACACTACGGCCATCCAAACTTCTCTTGATTTGGGCAAGACAAAGCTCGCAGAAGCTAGAGCAGGCATAGCCGCCTTCGCCGCGGTTGATGTCTCGAGTGCCACTTCAACTTCTACAGCCCAAACGCTCTTCAACACAGTGAAAACCGCTGCAGCCAAGGCCAAGGAAGCCCTCAAGACTGCTCACGCTAGTTTGGTGAAGACCATCACTTTGATTCAAGGTGCAGAAAAGATTGTTAAGGAGAACGAAGACAATGATGATGACAAGAATGCCTCCACTACTAACAACAATTAATACTAAAATATATGGAACCAAATAAATCAAACATGAACGCGAACGGTGAAGGTTCAATCGGCCCAGTTATCGCCCTCATCATTATCCTAGCGGTCATCGTTCTTGGCGGACTCTATTTCTGGGGACAGAGAACGAGCAACAACACTACTGACATCTATGGCAACCCGATTTCTACCTCTACCCCAACTGGCACACCCACTTCAGATACTTCAGCTGCCATTGATGCAGATCTCAAGGCCACTGACCTAAACAGTCTCGATACTGAGTTGAATGCCTCATAAAAATTTCAACAACCTAAAAACGAGAGAACTTCCGGATGCGGAAGTGGAGATCACGGGAGAGATCGCTCTCTCGTTTTTGGTAGTGTGCAGAGCCGAAGCGCTTAAAAACCTCAATGCTAGCGTGAAGATTGACGGCTTCAGATCAGGACATATCCCCGAAGACGTTCTTATAAAGAAAATCGGCGAGGTGTCTATTCTGGAGGAGTCGGCCGAGATCGCTTTGGGCAAAGAGTATCCGAATATTATCAAGGAATTAAAAATAAATGCGATTGGTCGGCCGATGATTTCTGTGACCAAAATTGCTCCGGGCATCCCTCTAGAATTCAAGATTGTCACCGCTGTTGAACCGGATTTTGAATTGCCGGACTATCAGAAAATAGCCAAGGAGATCGGATTAACCAAAGAAGAAATCAAAATTCTTGATAAAGAGGTCGAGGACGTGATGGTTGAACTCAAAAAGCATAACATTAACCCAGAACTCAAAGAGGGCGAGAAACTCGAGGATAAAATCAAAGAAAATATCCTAATGGAGAAGCAGTTTAAGTCCAAAGAGAAGAGACGCCTTGCTATTATCGAAAGGTTGGTTAAAGAAACAAAGATGGATGTACCAAAGGTGCTCATCGAATCCGAAATTTTGAAAATGATAGGGCAATTCAAGGATGATGTCGCTCGTGCGGGACTCAAATGGGAAGATTATTTGAAGCAGGCGAAGAAAACCGAAGAAGAGATTGAGAAGGAATGGAGACCGAAGGCACTAGACAGAGCCAAGGCCGAATTAATCGTGGGTAAAATCGCAGAGAAAGAAAAAATCGAACCTACGAACGAAGAACTCGAACACGAAACGAAGCATCTCCTCTCTCACTATAAAGATGCCGATCCCCTACGTGCTCGTGTATATGTCTACCAAACAATGCGCAACGAGAAAGTTCTAGAATTTTTGGAGGAGATTAAATAACTTGAATTCAATTAGTTTTTGGTATAGTCTATCCGCATGAGTTACTTAATACCAACAGTGATTGAGAAATCACAAAACGGCGAACGGGCCTATGATATTTACTCTCGTTTGCTCAAGGAAAGAATCATTTTCCTTACAGGAATGATTGACGATGATGTGGCCAATATTGTCATAGCCCAACTTCTCTTTCTACAGTCTGAAGATCCGAAAAAAGATATTTCTCTTTATGTAAACTCTCCTGGAGGTTCTGTGACAGCAGGTCTCGCTATCATAGATACTATGAATCACATTAAACCTAATGTTTCTACAGTCTGTGTTGGTATGGCAGCCTCGATGGGCTCACACATTCTCGCGGCCGGAGAAAAAGGTAAAAGATTTGCTCTGCCGAACTCTGAAATAATGATTCACCAACCATCCCAAATGGGCATAGAAGGAAAGGCTTCAGATATAGAAATTACAGCCAAGCAGATACTCAAATTACGAGAAAAACTTAATAAAATCTTTTCTAAGAACACCGGGCAGTCTATATCAAAGATCGAAAAGGATATGGATAGGGATTTCTTCATGGATGCCGAAGAGGCCAAGAAATACGGCATTATAGATAAAATACTATAATAATTGACTTCAGGCAGCGAGAGAATTTGAGAGCTTGCTCTCATAGAGCTCGAGCGAACCTGAAGCCAAACACGCAGTGTTTGACAAGATTCTGTAGACGAGATAATATTGGGTGGTTCACCTTATATTAAATTTAGAAAGTTAATTTCTGTTTTGCTGAAATTCCGACCTGACTGACACTCTGCTTCGCGGTTCTGAAACACCCAAATGTCTTTAAAGTTAGTTTTCCTTATTGCATTGCTTGCTGTATCAGCCGGTATCGGTTTGGGTTATTTGCTGCGTGTCCTTATCTCTTTGGGCAGGAAGGGTTCGATGGAGCTCGACCTCAAACAGATGGAGCTTCGAGCCAGAGAGGAGGCCCAGGACATTGTTTCTGAAGCTGAAGTTCGTGCTGGAGAAATTATTTCTAAATCTGAAGCTGTAGTTAAGGAACGCGAGGATAGAGTCCAGAAGAATGAAGACCGCTTGATTAAAAAGGAGGAATTTTTGGATAATCGACAGGTAGATATAGACAAAGAGGCCGAATACATCAAGCAGAAAGTCTCTGAAATCAAAAATATTCGCGAGAAGGCCGAAGAATTAATCCAAACTCGCAACGAAGAATTGGCGAAGGTGGCCGGCCTCTCCCAGAAAGAAGCCAAAGAGAGCCTATTAAAGATGGTAGAGAAGCAGTCTGAAGAAGATCTGACTATTCGTATGCAGAAACTCGAAACTCAATCCGAAGAGAAGCTCGGGGAGAGGGCCAAGGAGATTCTCTCGACCACCATTCAACGTTTAGCCAGCTCGGTTTCTCCGGAAATTATGGCGACCTCCGTTCCCCTCGCTACGGATGAACTCAAGGGCAAGATTATTGGCCGTGAGGGTAGAAATATCAAAGCTTTCGAACGGGCGACCGGAGTAGAAGTCATCGTGGACGATACTCCGGGTTCTATTACCATTTCATCTTTCGATCCGGTGAGGAGAGCCGTGGCCAAGCTCGCACTGGAGAATTTAATTGTTGATGGTCGTATTCAGCCGGCGAAGATAGAAGAATTCGTCGAGAAGGCTAAAGAAGAAACAAACAAAATTATAAAAGAGAAGGGCGAACAAGCTGCGTTTGAATGCGGAGTTTATAATCTTGATCCAAAACTTCTTTCTATTCTTGGTCGTCTGCACTTTCGTACGAGCTACGGACAAAATGTTTTGGCTCACTCCATAGAAATGACTCATCTCGCTTCAATGTTGGCTGAAGAATTGGGTGCGAACGTGGCTGTGGCCAAGGCCGGTGCCCTTCTCCACGACATAGGCAAGGCCCTTGATCATGAAGTGGCTGGTACACATGTAGAAATCGGCCGAAGAATTCTCCAAAAATTTAATGTTTCAGAAGAAATTATAAAAGCCATGCAAGCTCATCATGGAGAATATCCATATGAAACTGTTGAATCTATTATCGTTCAAACCGCAGATGCTATTTCTGGTGGACGACCTGGAGCTCGTAGAGACACCGTAGAACACTATCTGAAGCGCCTAGAAGACCTTGAGGCCATCGCTCTCTCATTTAATGGTGTAGAGAAGGCCTATGCTCTTCAAGCCGGCCGAGAAATCCGGATTTTTGTCACCCCGGAGAAGATTTCTGACCTAGAGGCCCAAAAAATGGCTAGGGATATAGCTATTCGGATAGAAAGCGAACTCAAGTACCCAGGAGAAATCAAAGTTAACGTTATCCGCGAAGCGAGATCTATAGAGTTCGCAAGGTAGGGGTGGTAAATAATATGGCTAGGTATATAATGTTTATGGGATTATCATCCTGAATAAACGTTTATTAATAGAATTTTTTTACACAGCACAATGAATAAAGTAGCAATCATAGAAGCAGTTCACGCGAAACTCGGTGGCACGAAAGTGCAGGCTGAAGAAGTTGTTGATGTTGTGATTGATTCTATCGTCGGTTCTTTGAAGAAAGGCGGTGAAGTTTCAATCGCAGGCCTCGGCATCTTCTCTACGAAGGTCCGTGCTGCTCGCCAGGCCAGGAATCCTCGCACTGGTGAAGCCATCTCGGTTCCTTCTATGCGAGTACCAAAGTTCCGCGCAGCCAAGGCGCTGAAGGACGCAGTGAAGTAGATAGGAAATTAAAAAAACCAAAGTCTTTACCCTCTCTACGGGGGCTCCGACAACTTTGGTTTTTTTAATTTCCTAGTATTTCTTTTTTGTTTTTTTGAATTAAATATAGAGAGCCTATCTCACTCCGTGTTTGCCTTTGATTTTTTCTACTTCCTTCTCATCTTCATTTTCATTTTGTTTGCGAGCCTCTTTACCTAGTTTCTCTAATTTTTCTGAAGGAAGGGCGTACAATGCTCGAGCTTTTTCTTCTAAGTATTCTTGGGTGTTATGAGCTGGGTCTTCGAGCACTTCTGACAGCAGAATTTCCAGAATAAAGCCGATATGAGGCCCCGGTTCTGTTTTTGTTAGGTTCATGATCTGAGCCCCATTAATCTTGAGCTGTTTGACCGAGATAGGGTCGCGCATCACCTCTTCAATCATCGAGTGGTACTTGCGTAGACGATAGGGAGACTCCTTTGGTCGGCCGGTGCCTATCCTATCTGCCGAACGTACATCCATGAGGTCCCAAATGAGCCCTGGGGAGACGTTTCTGACCATTCTACGCACAGCAGAGAGCGATATCTCCTCTGTATCAGAAAAAAACATGTGCCAGCGTACCAACTTGGTAACCTTCTCTATTATTTCTTTCGGAAATTTAAGGTCTGTTAAAGTATTTTTGGCTAATTTAGCTCCAACCACTTCGTGTCCATAGAAAGTCCATTGATTATTTAGCCATTTCTTCGTATGGGGCTTCGCTATGTCATGAAAGAGTGCGGCCAGGCGCACATGGAGGGGAAAACCCTTCTTCCCCGCATGTTCTAGGGAGCGTAAAAGGTGTTCCCAGACCGTGTAGGCATGAGCTTGATTTTGTTCCACCCCTACCCCTTTCTCGAACTCTGGAGCGATATATTGCATGAGTCCTAGTCGAACGGCTGAATCGAAGGCGAAGGCAGGCGAATCTGACATCACAATCTTTATGAATTCATCCCGAATTCTTTCTTTGGAAATATTCTCTAATAATCCGGCATTTTTTTCTATGGCTCCCAGTGTTTCTGTTTCAATAACAAAACCTAATTCCGCAGAGAACCTCAACGCTCGAAGCATGCGAAGGGCATCTTCACCGAATCTTTCCTCGGGCTTCCCTACTGTGCGTATGAGTTTCTTTTTTATATCTTCTACACCACCAAATGGATCAACTGTTTTATTATTTTCTATTTCATAGGCAATGGCATTCATAGTGAAGTCTCTCCTTGCGAGGTCTTGCTCAACGGTTTCTCCCCATTCAACTTTGTCTGGATGACGCATATCAGAATAACCAGATTCTATTCTGTATGGAGTAACTTCGATGGTCTTTAATGTCTCATTTTTTTCTTCATCGTTTACTACTCCGACTGTTCCGTACTCATTCTCATAGAAAGTATGAGGGAAAAGTGATTGGATTTGTTCAGGTGTGGCTCTGGTAGTAATGTCCCAATCTTTCGGTTCCCTTCCAACAAGTAAGTCTCTCACGCACCCACCGACTAGAAAATTCTCGAATCCAGCGAGCGAAAGAACCGATGAGACCTGTCTCACTGATTCTGGAATTTCTATTTCGAGTTTATTTTTCACGATAGTTAGTGCGGGATGGGGGAATCGGACTCCCGACTACAGTTTGGAAAACTGTCGTTTTACCACTAAACTAATCCCGCATTATTATTCATCTCTGGTATCGGGGCGCCGAGAATCGAACTCGGACCACATGCTCCCAAAGCAAGTATACTACCACTATACTACGCCCCGCCAACATTCCTTGCTTCGGGCTGCCGAGAATCGGACTCGGGTCTCACACTCCCGAAGCGTGTATACTACCGCTGTACTACAGCCCGTAATGAAAATCTATGATTGCTTGCAAGCATTCGATTTGAATGCCCGGGCTGCACAGGTGTACAGCCCGCAAGAATTTATCCTAACACGTAGAGACGTTATTCTCAAATAAAACTCGATTTTTTTGTCTAGATAAGTTATCATCATTCCATTGCGGGCATGGTTCAATGGTAGAACAACTGGTTGCCAATCAGTAGATGGGAGTCCGATTCTCCCTGCCCGCACCCTCGGCCAAAGCCTGTAGGCGAGGCCAAGCCCCCGTAGCTTAATGGATAAAGTACTTGTCTTCGGAACAAGTGATGTGGGTTCGATTCCTGCCGGGGGCACCAAAATCTGACTTTCAGAAAATTTCAGAGAAACTGTTTCAAGAATGCTTAATTAAATTTCACCACCCGATTCTTCGCAGATAGTCTTTTGTTCATCTGCAATCGTGTTTTTTGGTATTTTACTTTGGCTTAGTTCATAACGCACAGAAAGCCTCACAACTCTAGGCGTTCTTATCAGAGCCACCTTTTTCCCCGTCTGAAAAACCGTTTCTGACGTGTTTTACGGCCTCACCTAGACTCTTTGCAAGTTCTGGAATTTTCTTTGCACTAAAAAGCAAAACTAGAATGACTACTAAAATAATTATTTCTCTAAGTCCTAATCCAAACATGATATTTTTTATTATTTAATAATATTGCCACTTCATATAATAGCACAAGTGGCAATACCATCGCTACTAGTGATAGGTCGTCTGTTGGGGGAAGTAAAGCTGTTAGGGAAACCGCGAAAAAGTAGGCCATTCGCCCCTAGTCTTTGAGGTTTCGGGCCGTGATTAGTGGGGATATTATCAGAAGAGAGAAAAAGGTGGAATAGAGAAAGACAAAATAAAAACCCCGTCACTTGAGAGTGACGGGGTTTTTATTTTATTATCTAACGAAGATTAGTTAGAAGTAACGAAACTTGATGGCCAAGTCATGCTCATATTTCCCATATTATCGACTGATCGAGTCAAGAAATAGTAAGTAGTATTTGGTTTAAGGTTCGTAACGGAAATGGAGTGGCTTGTTTGTCCACTGACATCTATTACTGGGGTTCCGCTTACGTATGGTAGTTGACGAGGGCCGGTAGCTTCATTTGAAGCTAGAGGGACTACATCATAGTAAACCTGACCCTGGGTGGGCACATTGGTATTCCATGTAAGAGTAGCACTGGTACTACCCTTCTGAATTGAAAGGTTGTAGATAACTGGAGAAGCGTTTACTTGTACAGTTCCTGAGCCCATGAGTGACTGAAGTTTCACCAGAGTGATCGGGCCTACTCGACCGAAGCCAGTAGTCTCAGGTGATCCACTCGAGACGATGCCTTGAGCAGTTTGAAATTTCTGTGTACCTCCTGCAGTAAGAGGTCCAAAGTACCCCGTAACCAATCCCGAAGGATAGATATTTGAGTCTGAGGAATAATAAGTTTGAAGCTCTCTAACATCAGATCCGGTAGAACCGAGATCCAATGTTCTAGTTAGCATTGCATGAGCACTTTGAACGCCTAGAAACGACATAAGAATAATCGCGCCTAGGCCAATTGTCTTTTTCATAATGATTAATTTAGATTAGCCTAATAGTTAACGGGGTTGATTGTATAGCTGATTATTCTATACAAATCCTCATCTTAGATGCCGTTAAGGAAAGAAAGATATTACACCTTATTTTGAGGGTCTGTGTTCGACTATTCCTTAGTAGAAAACACTACCAATCGTTCCGAATAGCCCTTATTTTTTTCATTCCAAACCCCCTTGCAAGTAATGAGATTGAGATGTGATTTATTGTCATTTGAATTAAATACATCCGAAGCATTGTCTTTTGAATCATAAGTTTTAATTTCATTGACTATAAATGTTGTGATTATTCCTTGATCATCCTCAACATATATTTTGTCTCCTTTTTCTAATTTAGATAAATTATCGAAGACGGCTGGTGTATTATTTTTCCAACCGAAGTGTCCGACTATGACAGAGTTTCCTATTTCCCCGGGACGTGGCCCGAGATTGTACCAGGCTGTATTTGTTGGCCCGTCGGGGGAATCCACGTCCCCTTCTCTGGTGAGACCGACTTGCTCAATGAGTGTATCAACAGCAATCTTTGGAATCTTTAGATTGAGTGGAGGCCCAGAAATTATTCGTTTTGAATTTCCACTTAACGTGGTGACTAAAAATAATATCATTATCATCACTCCCACCACGAACACAGCCTGTTTGAGTGAGAGTTTTGATGACATATTGAAGGCTTGAATTAGCTCGTTTGTTTTCTAGAAATCACAACAAGTGATGCCCCGATTAGTGCGAGGAAACCGAATACGATGGTGTTATTTGGGGTGTTTTGTCCACGAGGGGGAAAACCTGCGTTAGGAAGACCGGGAACAGAAGTTTGGACACCTAAAACTTGACCTTGGATTGGGGTAATTGGAGCAGTTGTTGGAAGGGAGACACGAGGCTGGTGGCTACTACCACTAGTATTTATGGATGATACCACTGGTACTGGCACGACGATGTCATCATTAGTAACGGTACAAATCATAGTGCTGCCGGAGGTTAGATTGATATTACCGCTAGCATCACAATCGCCTGAGAATGTTTGAGCGTAGTTAACATCCGTAGTTTCAGTAACAGCGTATGCACCAGCTACAAAGATATTGGCCACACCAGAGACAACTGGAGTAGCATTTACGAATAGTGGGAAGTCAGCGACGACCTTGATTCCACCATCGTTATTAATAACAACTTT
>Ga0082335_1005782_pt1 | contig 16678 bp, 15 predicted proteins | sample Subgrocontami58m_FD_72375 | JGI IMG/M metagenome (GOLD analysis project Ga0082335, IMG submission 72375) | Subsurface groundwater microbial communities from S. Glens Falls, New York, USA - GMW37 contaminated, 5.8 m (SPADES assembly) (version 2) ... | reverse complement strand
TATGCCTATCTTCCCCACGTCGTGCATCGGGCTTGCAAAGGTTATCGTCTCCACAAATTCCGCGGACATGCCCATCGCCAGGGCTATCTTCTGCGCATAGAGACCCATCCTCGATATATGCTCCCCCGTCTCCGTGTCCTTAAACTCCGCCGCCGTTGACAACCTCTCGATGATCTCCGTGCTCATGTACCTGAGTTTCGTCGTGACCTCCGCCAGTTCCTGCACCTTCAGTTTCACCGTCGCTTTCAGGACGTCATTGTAATTCTTCTCTATCCGTCTGAGCCTGCCATGCTCGATGGCCTTTTCCACACACTGGGCAAGATAGTGCATATTAAAAGGCTTGATGATAAAATCAAATGCGCCGTTCTTTATGGCGCCGATCGCCGCGTCTAACTCCGCATAGGCGGTCATCAGGATCACGGGTATTTCCACGTTAAAGCCGCGGATTTTAGCGAGAAATTCAATCCCTGACATGCCGGGCATCCTGATGTCGCTGAGCACAACGTCAAATCTGTCTGACTGCAATGCCGCCAGCGCTTTGGCGGGATGGTCGCAGGTAGTGACGCCGTATCCAAAGGTGTCGAGTATTAGCGCAACGGATTCAAGTACGCTCGGATCGTCGTCTACCACAAGGATTTTGCGTTTTTGCGTATTGTTTTTCGATGGTGTACTCATTCGGGATACTCGTAATTTTTTTGCGGGTTCGGATTTGCAACTCGAACCTGAAGGTTTATGTGTCTATAGGCGCTGTGGCTGCTCAATCAGCCATCGTTTAATCAAACCCAAGGTTCAGGTTGCAAACCTGAACCCGCGATTAGGGGATTCTCGTAATTTTAGGTAACTATCTCATCCAGAGAACTGTGATAATATTCATAACCGCCGGCAATCTCGGCGAGTCGCTCGTTTTCGCCGCAATTCATGGCAACCAGATAATGGTTAAACCTGTCTATCAAATCGTCCGTAATTATCGGGCACTCAATGCCCGTGCCGCTCAGCAGCCTCCTTGTGTTCGTAGAATCGAAACTCGCCTCCCCGAACATATAGGGCTGGCATACCGCTATCCTCCTCAATAATCGTTGTTCCTCTGGGCTCTGCGGCTGCATCCTGAACTCATGCAGCGACGTCAATCTTATGCGATTGTTGCCCGTTGCCGCCATGACCCATACCGCAAGCTCCCCCAGGGTGGGCGGAGATGGATTGACAATATGGAATGTCTTGCCGATGCTCTTTTCCTGCGCTGCGATAGCCGCCACCGCGCGCGCCACGTAGTCAACGGGGACCAGGTTTAGGGTGCTGTACTTATCTCCCGGAATTCTCAAAGGGGACAGGAAGGGATTGATGTCAGACGCCCCGCGAGTCTTCAGACGGTTCAGTTCCCGGAGAAACAGATATATGTTATCACAATGTTTCGTGTAGCCCGTAACCGTGTCTCCGGTGATTATGCCCGGGCGGTAAATGGTGCACGGAACGCGGTACTGACTGGCAAATATGGCAAGGTACCGCTCTGCCTCGCATTTCGACCGTTCGTAATCGTTATTGAACGTCTGTTCTTGCTCCAGGTTCTCCTCCATGACCGCGCCGTGACTCTTTCCCGAGACGTAAGCGGTGCTGATGTAGTGAAGTCTTTTGATTTTTTTCGTTATACAGAACAGGCTGATGAGCGCCGTCCCTGATACATTCAGCCTGGCAAGGGCGTCTCCTTTTCGGAACTCATTTGTCTCTGCGCAGTGGAATACCTCGTCTACAGTCTCTGCCAGTTCGAAATACCGTAACGCGCTCAAACCAAGGTAAAGACTGGAGGCGTCCCCCTCGATTATTTCGACGCGACTGCCAAGCGTATTTATCTTGTATTTCCCGGCCTGACCGGCAGGGAAAATCTCAGAGAATCTTTCCCCTGCGCCGGTTTTTGCCTTTCCGACAAGGAGTTTCAACCGAAAGCCCAACTCAAGGAGTTCCCTGGCGACGTAGCCCCCCAGGAACCCCGTTGCGCCGGTTATAAGTACTGTTTTCTGTTTCACTGTCCTTTTCGCTATTTTAAAATTTTCCTGGAAACCAAAAACGCAGCAAGCTGCGTCCTTGACGTACATCAGGAACCGGGAGGTATACCACTGATGAACGCCCCGGAGCACAGCATGCTGCAATAAGTGACGGGTGGCGAGTGACGGGTGACGTTTTTTCCCCGACACTTGTCACGCGTCACCCAATGTTCAGGGATTTCAATCTTGTAGGGGCTGAAAATTTTCAGCCCCTACGGTGAAACGTTTTATTACGGGCGGGTTCAGGTTTGCAATCTGAACCTTGTAGTTTGAACGAACGATACCCAGTGGAACAGTCACAACGCCCAGAAATACATAAACCTCCAGGTTCAAGTTGCAAACTTGAACCCGCAAAAGCAACAGTAGGGCGACCCTTTAGGGTTGCCATCCCTCGTGCGTGTTCGTACAGTTGCAAGGCTAAAGCCTTGCCCTACGTATTAAAAGATAAAAGTCGCCAAAGGCCTGATTTATGTACCAAACCACGGGGCCTTTAACTCTTGTATAATCTCAGAGACGCCGTCGTAATTATCCCGCCGAACCTCCCGGATACAGTGTTCATATAAGCTCAGCAGGGCGTCGGCAATTTCAGGATAATCAAAGTTGAGCGAATCTTTTAACCGGGAAAGCGCCTCACACGCCTTTAATCCGTTTCTTTGATCGCAGGCGGCAATCACAACATCATAAGCCCTGATCAAAAGTTGCACTGCGTTTAATGATGTGATTTTATCGTCCAAGGCATCCTTGTCCATGTCCATTTTCGCGGCAGCAATCATAAATCGCTTACCTCACTAAAAAGTCCTGTAAATTTATATTCTGTAATTTCAAAGTTGCCCACGAAAAGACACGAAAATAGCGAAATTGTAACAATTTAACTTTCGGGCATTTTGGCGTGTTTCGCAGGTAATTTGTCGCTGCCAGAGGCAGCCTAACCAAGACGACAATGGGACATTTGCAAGGGCAGTGCCACGTATTTTTGAGAAATGGAGGGCGTGTCGTAAGTACGTGAGAAAGGATGTGATTAGAATAAATTAAATTTTTATTCCAGATACCGGGCGATCGTTTTTACCCAGAAAACCCTGTAATTTTTACATATCCAGTTTGTAATAATTACAAAAGATAAGCGAAATGGTAACACTTTAGGAGTTTATTCAAAATAACATGAACAAGTTTGTTGTCCGACACTTTAAAGATCAGGCACTCTCAGGGCTAAAGCCCATCCCCGATCCGGGTCGAGGACAGGATTCAGATAAGACCGTCATTAACCCCAGCCTTAAGGCTGGGGTTAATGGGTACACGTCCTACCGAGGCTTTAGCCCTGATGTCACAGCAACATGAAGTTGTTCATGTTATTTTGAATAAACTCCTTAGTGACCGCCTGTAGGGGTAATTCATGAATCACCCCTACAGGTACGATAATCCACCGTTGCAGGAATTTTTCAAGAAGCTAAACTGTTACCAAAAGATAAGCGAAATGGATACGCTGCCGCTCTGGAGCGGGTTATTTTTTGAATGAATCAGAGGGGGAAACGGTAAGGGGAATGATAATGACCTGCCCGACGGGGAGGTCTTTGATGTCCTTTATTTCCAGCCTGTTGGCGTCGTAGATAACCGTCCACCGCTTGCCGTCATGGAACACCTTCGATGCGATTTCATAAAGGCTGTCGCCCCACTTGACGCGATAGACGGCCTTCTTGTACCTGTTGTTGTCTATCTGCTGCGATTCTTCCACGTCGTTCAGGATGGGCATGTCGGGGATAATTAACTCCTGGCCTGTCTGGAGCGTTTCGTCAGTAACTCCATCGTTGGCGTCGCTGATCCCGCTGGACATGGAGGAGTCGTCGTAAAATTTTCCGGCGATATGCGGCAGGGTATCTCCATCCTGCACCCTATAGTAGACCTTCATGAGGGCGCCGTCAGATCTTACAGAGATTACGGTGGTATGGATGGATGAATTAAAATTTTTAGACGGGACACTGATGATAAATTTCTTTGCAAGACGGTCGGCCGTATCGGTAACTACTTTTTCCCGTACATTGATTGAACTTTCAATCACCGCCTCCGGGACGCTAAAGGGCGATATGGGCACCGAGCCGCCATGGGTTGTTTCCGTGTGGTCTGCCTGCCAGATTACGCGGGAAGTCCTTGTATCCACCATCTTCATCTCCGCCCCGAATACCACCTGGGAATACACCCCCATAAATCTCTTGCAGCACTTCGTAACCACGCCATAAATGATGGCGTCGGCCTTTACAATCCTCCCGATCTTGTACACCTCTTCGTCGTCGAGGTTGGAAGCGTTTATCGCGGCGAGGTTCAGACGTTCGTCCACCTCTTCGAGCCTGAGCACGTTGTAACCCTTCGTGCTAAAGTTTGTAAAAAAGCACTTCCGGAAGATATCCTCCACCCCTTTTTTCTCTGTTTTATTTCTGAACGGCAGGATTGCGACGGAGCCGATTGCGTTTTTCTGCGGCGGGTAGAGGGTTTTGACGTGTGGAGTAGACCGTTCCTCCATGTAATTACAGGAGGAAGCAACGAATAACACCATGAAAGCGAAAAAATGTTTTTTCACTTAATCGTTTTTACCCTGGACTTAAAAAGTCCCCTCTTGGGAGGGGATTTAAGGGGTGGGTAAGTCGGTAATTCGTGAAATATTCACTGAGATTTCACGACCCTTGTTCTTGTGGAAACGGGGAAAGGAACCCACCCCCAACCCCTCCCAAGAGGGGAATAATCCACGCCACCCTGTAACCCGCTTAATTAAAATGAAAATTCCTATACAATCAAGACTATTCAGAGGCAGTTTTCGGGAGGTTCATCCCCTCGCCTGTTGCCGTTGCCACGAGCCTCTTCTTTTTATAGATTAGCATGATGTTGCGCGTATAGATGAAAAGCCCTGAGCATTGTCCCATAATGAATACCGGATCGCGGCGGTAAATTGCGTAGGCAAATAGTATGATGCTTCCCCCCAGGCTTAAATACCAGAAAATCTCCGGAATGACGCTTTCGCCGCGCTTCTCAGAGGCAATCCACTGCACAAAAAACCTGGAGCCAAACAGAAATTGCCCGACAAAACCCACAATAACCCAAAAATTAATATGCGCTATAAAATCACTCATTCTCTACCTCATACTTAAGTTTCCGTTTTTTCATCCACCGGACAACCAGCAGATCCACAAACGCCCTGAATGCCCTGTTTGATATGCCGTACTTTGATTTCCCGAATTTCCGGGGACGGTGGTTTACCACAATCTCGGCAACCGTGAATCCTTCCATTTTAAACAGCGTCGGCAGGAAACGATGCATGCCGTTATACAATTTTATATGATCAAGACACTCCCTGCGATACGCCTTGAGCGAACAGCCCGTGTCCCTGATATCTTCATCCGAAAGCCTGTTTCGTATGTTATTGGCTACTTTGGAGGAAATGCGCTTTATCCACGGGTCGTTTCTCTTTTGTCTCCATCCGCATACCATGTCATAGCCGTTCAGTTTTTCAAGCAGTTTCGGGATATCCGCGGGGTCGTTCTGCATGTCAGCATCCATAGAGACCACGTATTTCCCCACGGCATGCTTAAAACCGGCCTCCATTGCGGCAGTCTGACCGGCGTTTTTCCGGAAGTTAAGCGTGCGGAAATTCGGGTGCAGGGCGCACCACTCCTTCAGCCTTTCGGTACTGCCGTCCGTGCTGCCGTCATTTACGAAGACAACTTCGTAGCTTTGTCCCTGCATGGCGCTGATTATGGAATTGCCGAGTGGTTCGATATTGTCCACCTCATTATAGAGCGGAATTACGAGAGAAATATCCGGATTTGTCATTGTTCCTGTATTGTTATGAATAACGCAGTCAGTAATTTTCCAAAACTAAATTGTCACGAATTGTATCAACGCTTCTTACAAAACTCCGCCTGGATGCCCGTATTGAAACACACCCCCGGCCCCTCTGGTAGGTCAGGCGTCCACGCCTGACATTATGATGACAAGCGGGGACGCTTGTCCTACCAACGAGGGGAGGTTTGAAGTCCCCTCTAAAAAGAGGGGATTTAGGGGTGTGTATACCGTGTTTCAAAAAACTAAATTGTCCCGAAAATTATATAGTAAATTTACAAAATTACCAAAGGGAAATTAATCATAAATCAATATGGTACGCCTTTATTTTATTGTACAAAGTTTTTACGGATATGCCGAGGGCCTCCGCCGCAAGGGTTTTGTTTCCCTGCTTCTCGTTCAATACTTTCAGGATATGCCTCTTCTCCACTTCGGAGAGCACCGCCGCCGTCCCGCCCGCAGAGGAAGAAGGACTGCGGATGCTTTCGGGCAAATCTTCAATTGAAATACAGTCGTCATCCATCATTACCACCAGCCGTTCAATGGTGTTTCTCAATTCACGGACGTTGCCCGGCCAGTTGTATTGAGTCAACGCCATCATTGCCTCAGGAAGCAGTGTTTTTTTCTGTCTGCCCTTGCAAAAATAATCGAGAAAATGGTCAATCAAAACGGGAATATCGTCCCTCCGTTCTCTCAGCGGAGGCAAAGACAGGGCAATTACATTCAACCGGAAGTACAGGTCTTCCCTGAATTTTCCTCTCTTTACCTCTTCGGCAAGGTCTCTGTGGGTGGCCGCGACGATGCGGGTATCAACATTGATGACCTTATTGTCACCCACGCGCCGAATCTCGCCGGATTGAAAAACACGAAGCAGTTTTGCCTGTGTACTAACAGCCAGTTCCCCAATTTCATCCAAAAATAACGTGCCACCGTCAGCCACCTCAAACAAGCCAACCCTCGATTCCATTGCGCCGGTAAACGCCCCTTTGACGTGTCCAAAGAGTTCGCTCTCCAGCAAGGTCTCCTGCAGGGTAGCGCAATTAATTACCACGAATGGCTTATCCGCCCGTTTGCTGCGCTGATGAATCATATTGGCAACCAGTTCCTTTCCCGTGCCGCTTTCTCCCTGGATCAGGACAATAGAGTCTGAAGGCGCCGCCTTGTCAATCATCTTGTATGTGGCCTTCATCGCTGCGTTGTTACCAATCATGGCGGGAATTTCACCGGCGCCCTTTACCAGCCGCCTGAGGTGGATATTCTCACGGTTTAATTGTCTCTTCTCAAACGCCTTTTGCAGGAGCACCACCAGCTCGTCCAGTTTGCACGGTTTTTCGAGATAATCGTAAGCGCCCAGTTTTATGGCCTGAACGGCGCTTTCAACGGAACCCTGACCGGTTAAGAGAATTACCTCCGTAGTAGACTCCTGCTCCTTTAGCTTTTTCAGGGTTTCAATCCCATTCATCACGGGCATATTCATATCAAGGATGACCACGTCAAAGTCCCGCCCCTGCATGTGCTTTAAGGTCTCAGCGCCGCTGTCGCAGCCGGTTACTTCATACCCCATACGAATGAGTTCCCTTGACATAATATTCCGGAACGTGTTCTCGTCGTCGGTAAATAAGATATTAGGTTTCTTACTCATACTTTTACCCCTTAAGACTGGTCATTTGCCAGGGGAAGTGTCACCGTAAAGGTCGCACCCTTACCAGGTCCTTCACTGTAAGCCTCAATTCTTCCGCTATGAACGTCCACAATGCCATAACATATTGCAAGCCCAAGTCCCGTGCCTTTTCCGGTAGGTTTCGTTGTAAAAAACGGGTCGAATATCTTGTCGAGGTGTTCCGGTTTGATGCCGACGCCCGTGTCTCTGACAAGGACGTGCACGTTCGTCTGTCTTCTGCTGGTTGATATTGCAATCTCACCACGACCCTCGGTTGCATGAACCGCATTAATTATCAGGTTCATAAAGACCTGTTTTAGTTGTTGCGGATCGCCAATTACAATACAGGATTCTTTGGAAAGATTCAATTGGATATTTTGCGTCTTAATTTGCGACTGGCATCTGACAACTGAAAGCGTGTCGTCAATAACGCGGTTGATATCCAAACGCGCAAATTCAGGCTCTGACTGTCTGGAGAAGTTGAGCAAATTCGTGATAATGGTTTTGCACCGGTAGGTTTCGTCATGGATGATCTTCAGATACTCAGGGAAAACGTCCCAGCCTTCTCTGCTTCCGCACCCCTCCTTTACCGCGTCCAACCGGTGGATGAGACCTTCAGCGCAGCCCGATATGGAAGCGAGCGGGTTGTTGATTTCATGAGCCAGCCCGGTGACCAACGTTCCAATGCTTGCCAGTTTTTCAGAATGAATCAGCTTGCGCTGGGTGTATTGTAATTTTTTATACGCCTCGCGAATCTCCAGGGTACGCGCCTCAACCTTCTCTTCAAGGGTTTTCCGTATGTCAATTAACTGCTTTGTCCTCAGATTAATAATTCTGGAAGCCCTGAGCACTACCAGAAAGAGCGCCAGAAACAATACCCCGGTTGATGAGCCGGTTATAAGGATCACCTGCTGATACGACCTGGTTGTCTGTGTATTCATGTTCGATATATCCTGGCATATCCTCAATACGCCAACCTGGTCTTTTTTAGACCCGTCGTGCGTCATTTCGTAAAAAGGATGACAGCTCTCGATGAGTGTTTCTGCGACGGGTGAATCCTGCACGCCGGATTTCCCAGCCAGTGAGAGCGAAGACGCCGCTACGCCTCGCAGGGCGGAATCCAGTTTATTGTCCGCGCCACGAGCTATGGTAAGACCCACGTGCTCGTGCTCCGTGCTATACATGATACACCCTTCGAGGTCGTACAAATACAGTTTTTTTATCTGTAACCCCCACGTCTCTTCCCTGACGATTCTGTCCAATTTTTTCAATTGCCTGCGAGTGTTTTTCAGGTCAATGAGATTGTCCTTCCTGAGAGTGGGCAGAAAAAAGTCTTTGTAAATCTCGTAGTTCAGGTGGGAAATAAAATAATGGGTGTACCCTTCGCTCTGCTTAACCAACGCCTGCCTTCCCATGCGCTGAAATATCCACCCGACGGTAAACGTCAGCACTGCAATAACAACGAAACTGGTGATGGCGTAATAAAATATCAGATTGAATTTCTGAGGATAAAGAGTTTTTTGCAATTTTGGCATAGCGCTAAAGTAGTCTTTGGTAGTCTCTTATTCTCCGCCTGTCGCGTGTAACTGCCGGATGGAGCCGCAGGTTGTAATCGCATTTATCATAAGCAAATAGACTAGCGTTGTCAAACTGATTTGCCGAAAGCAAAGGCAACGAAGGCGCGGAATACCTGCTGCACGATGCAGGACAGAGATAACGTAATATGGCCGCAACCGGAAATAATAAAAACGTGGATGGGTGGCGAGTGAAGGATGAAGGATGAAGGGTGGCAGGTGACGTTCTTTTTCGTCACACATCATGTTTTCCGCGGCGGGTTCATGCCGCGGGCTCTCCCCATCGGCGGGTTCAGATTTGCAATCTGAACCTTGGGGTTTGAGTAAGCGATAACCAGTCGAACAGTCACAACGCCCAGAAATACATAAACCCTCAGGTTCAAGTTGCAAACTTGAACCCGCGGCTGGGAACCTGCTGCGGGAAGCAAGAGGCAAGAGGCAAGATGTAAAACGCATCGTGTATCGCGCATCCTGCATCTTGCCATTGGCTGGTTCCATCGGCGGATTCAGCCCCCCATCGGCGGGTTCAGATTTGCAATCTGAACCTTGGGGTTTGAGCAAGCGATAACCAGTTGAACAATCACAACGCCCAGAAATACATAAACCCTCAGGTTCAAGTTTCAAACTTGAACCCGCAAAGGCAAGTGGCAGATGACGTTTTTTTTCGTCACACGTCATGTTTTTTCTCCTCTCCACATCCATCGCGCGCCTCCCGGCTCGCCGCAACTCTGGCGTTAGCCTGGGCTCGCGGGATTATGCCTTGACAACAATCATCGGCGGGTTCAGATTTGCAATCTGAACCTTGGGGTTTGAGCAAGCGATAACCAGTTGAACAATCACAACGCCCAGAAATACATAAACCCTCAGGTTCAAGTTGCAAACTTGAACCCGCAAAGGCAAGTGGCAGATGACGTTTTTTTTCGTCACACGTCATGTTTTTTCTCCTCTCCACATCCATCGCGCGTCTCCCGGCTCGCCGCAACTCTGGCGTTAGCCTGGGCTCGCGGGATTATGCCTTGACAACAATCTTTGATATGCTTATACTTATCCCGTATTTTAGTTGGTTTGCACACCTCTATCAAATACCGTAAAACCCACTAGTTGTAAAAATATATAAAGAGCGCCCATAGCTCAATTGGATAGAGTCACGGACTACGAATCCGGAGGTTGGAGGTTCAAATCCTCCTGGGCGCGTTTTAAAATTCGGTTACCTGATAAAAATTCCAGCATTATTATGGAAGACGCAAACAGACACGAATATTTCATGAGGCAGGCCATTGTTGAGGCGGAAAAGGCCGTGGAGAAGGATGAAGTGCCCGTAGGCGCCGTGATTGTCTACGAAAACCGCATTATTGCCCGCGCGCATAATCAAAGGGAAGTGCTCAATGACCCCACTGCCCATGCGGAAATGATAGCAATAACCCAGGCGGCTGATTATTTGCAGAACTGGCGGTTGACGGGGACAACCCTGTACGTCACCCTGGAACCCTGCGCAATGTGCGCCGGGGCGCTGGTGCAGGCGAGGATTGACACCCTTGTTTACGGAACGGTTGACAAAAAGGCCGGGGCGTGCGCATCGGTGATGAATCTTGTGCAGGAGCCGAGGTTCAATCACCGTTTAAAGGTTATACCCAATATCCTTGCCGACGAGTCTAAATTTATGCTGCAAAAGTTTTTTTTAGAAAACTGCCGGGCAAGTAGGGGTTGAAAATTTTCAACCCCCACATTGAAATTCCTGAACGTTTAAGAAGCAGGAGAGGTGCCAGAGTGGTTGATCGGGACGGTCTCGAAAACCGTTTTCCGCTTAACAGCGGAACGTGGGTTCGAATCCCACCCTCTCCGCCAGAAAAACAAGATAATTCGTAACCGTTTAGTTTTTTGAAAATTCGTATCAATGCTTCTTCCAAGACGCCGCTTGGAAACCAGCATTGAAACACACCCCATGCCCCGCTGGTAGGTCAGGCGTCCTCGCCTGACGTTATGATGACAAGCCGGGGACGCTTGTCCTACCAACGAAGGGAGGACGTAAGTCCCCTCTAAAAAGAGGGGATTTAGGGGTGTGTATATTGTGTTTCAAAAAACTAAACGGTTACGATATTTCTATCTTCATTCATAGATACGCGGAGAGGTGTCAGAGAGGCCGAATGAGCGCGCTTGGAAAGCGCGTATACCGACAAAATCGGTATCGCGGGTTCGACTCCCGCCCTCTCCGCCAGTTTTTTTATATTTGGCCGTGCTAGATGGGGAGCTAGCGGTTCCTTGTAACCTGCAACCCGCTACAGCAGGATCGATCGCTTTTTGGAGGATCTCGGACTATTGACTGTGTTTATGTAAGTGGTGATGAAGGCCGGGTCTCATGCAATAGGAGATGATGTGAACCTGGTCAGATGCGGAAGCAAGCAGCCATAAGCATTCGTCCTTATGTGCCGTGAGCAAATCTGGCCTGAGCTTACTGCATAAATAAGTCGGTGGAAAGAGGGTCGAAGAAAAGTGCACGGCCTATTATACAATCTTCCCTGAGAACGAATAAGGTAATAATACACATTTGATATTATTTCATAGCCGGTAAGGTGGAAAGCACATGTCATACGTTGTGTTAGCGCGCAGGTACCGTCCCCAAACCTTTGAGGACATCGTCGGGCAAGAGCCTATCGTGACAACCCTCAGGAACGCCATCCGCACCAACAGGGTCGCACATGCTTATTTGCTGGCCGGGCCACGCGGGGTTGGCAAGACGTCTGCGGCGCGCATCCTGTCAAAGGCGCTGAATTGCCAGCACGGCCCCACGGAAACCCCCTGCAATGTCTGTGATATTTGCCGGTGCGTTTCGGAGGGCAATGACATTGACGTCTTGGAAATTGACGGCGCGTCAAACCGGGGTATTGACGAGGTGAGAAACATCCGCCAGAACGTAAACTACGCCCCGTCACGCGCCCGTTATAAGATTTACATAATTGACGAGGTGCACATGCTTACCCGCGAAGCCTTTAACGCGCTCCTGAAAACCCTTGAAGAACCGCCCGCCCACGTGAAGTTTATTTTTGCCACAACCGCAGTCAATCGCCTCCCGGAAACCGTTCAGTCACGATGTCAGCGATTTGATTTTAAGAATATTTCCACGAGCGATATTGAAAAGCGGCTTTCCGACATTTGCGCGAAAGAAGGCGTACAGGTTGATCGCGCAGCACTTCACATGGTGGCAAGACACGCCAGGGGCGGGTTGCGGGATTCGCAGTCAGTGCTGGACCAGCTCCTCTCTTTTTGCAAGGACAAGATTTCTCCCGAGGAGGTAAGCTACGTCCTGGGCTGTGTTGATGAAGATAAAATACTGGGCATGTTTGAAGGCTTCGTAAATAAAGACGCATCCGCCGCCTTAAAGATTGTTGACACGATTCTGAATGAAGGAAAAACTTCCGGGGAATTCATTGATCAGTTGCTTTCCTGCATGAGAGACCTTCTGATCTTTTCTTCCTGCGGCCAGGATATAAAGTGGACTGAGCTTAATACAACGTTAGTACAGCGTTACGGAAAGACGTTTTCCGGCGATACGCTCATGTACATGGTGCAAATACTTTCAGATGCAAGGGTGCGGACGACCGATTCTCTCTTGCAGCGTATTTTACTGGAGATGGCAGTAATCAAACTGTGCAGGATGGAATCGCTCGATTCCCTGAATGAGATCGTTGACAGGATTGCCTCTTTAGAAAGCAGCCTTGCGCGTCTCGGCGACGAAACAAAAGAAAAAGACAAAAGACCCGCGCCGTCTCCAAAATCCTTTACGCAGCAAGTCGTGTCGGAACCGCCGCCGGAAGATTATGGCGCCGGAAAAAACGAAGATACCGTAACCGCCATTCCGTCTGACGAAAAAGGCCTTTGGGAAAAGACGCTTGTCTCAATTCAAGGCAAAAAAAAATCCACCTGGGCGCTCCTGAAAGAAGGCAGGTTTACCGGACTCAAAGACGGAGAAATTATCCTTGAGTTTCCCGCTAACTGTCTGTTTCACAAGGGAAAACTTGAACAACCAGAGGAAAAAAAACTTATAGAACAATACGCAAAAGAGGTATTCCTGTCCAATATACGGTTAAGGCTGATCATAGCCCAAAATGGAAATGCAGAAAAAAGCAAGGTAACTACCGTATCAGGCCGTGGCCATTCCGAGCAACAGGTTTCCGATCCGATATGTTCTGAACCGGCGGTAAAAAAGACCTTGGAATTGTTTGGTGGTCACGTCGTTAAGGTAAATAAATAGAGGAGGTCAATACGATGAAGGGTTTTGGCAATATTGCAGAAATGATGAAACAAGCCCAAAAACAGGCTCAGAAGATGCAGAAACAGATGGAAGATATTCAAAACGACTTGAAGGAGCGCGTCGTCGAGGCCAGTTCGGGCGGCGGGATGGTTACGGTGCACATGAATGGGAAACAGGAAATCCTTTCCATTAAAATTGATCCGGAGGTCGTAGACCCAAAGGATGTGCAGATGCTCGAAGACCTTATTCTGTCCGCCGTTTCACAGGCATTCAAAAAATCGCAGGAGTTGTACCAGGCAGAGATGGGAAAGGTCACGGGCGGATTAAACGTTCCGGGGATGCAGGGTTTGCTTGGGGGCGGAATGTAACAATTTGTTGGGGCAGGTTTTGTAAGAGGTATTTCTCATTTGAATACATATCCGCAAACGATAATAAAACTTATCAATGAATTTGGAAAGATGCCGGGAATAGGCCAAAAAACGGCAGAGCGCCTGGCCTGCCATGTTTTAAAACTGCCCGCAGAAGAGGCCATGCTGCTTGCCTACGCCATTCGCGACGTAAAGAAGCTCATTAAAACATGCACGGTCTGTTTCAATGTGTCAGAAAGCGACCCATGCCATATCTGCAGTAATACGAACAGGGACCAATCTCTCATCTGCGTGATTGAACAACTCGCAGACCTTTTGACGATAGAAAAAACGGGTAAATATCGCGGCCTTTATCACGTCCTTGGAGGACATATCTCTCCCCTGGAGGATATTACGCCTGAATCTCTGACCATTGAGAAGCTTCTTCTTCGGGTGAAGGGGGATCATGTAAAGGAAGTTATCCTGGCAACAAATTTGAATTTCGAAGGAGACGCAACGGCTTTGTATATTCACCGGCAGTTGCATGCCCTGGGAGTGAAGGTTACAAGGCTTGCCCGCGGATTACCGACGGGAAGCTATCTTGAATATGCGAATACGGCAATTGTCGCCGATGCAATGAGTGGAAGAAATGAGATGTTAGGAGTTTAAAATCGTTTTTAAGGAAGGTGATGTTTCATGAAAATGCAATCGTCTTTATTGCCACAACTTCAGCAGAAGATGAAGTTGTCTCCTCAAATTATTCAATCCATAGAGATTCTCCAGTTGCCGATACTCGCCCTGGTTGAACACGTACAGCAGGAATTGGTGGACAATCCCGTGCTTGAAGAGGTGGTTGACGAGAAGAAGGAAGAAAATGCAAGAGACGGAGATGATTCGCCTCAGCAGACCGAAGATACGGTAAAAACCGACGAATTTGACAAGCTGGGCGAAATGGCTGAAGACTGGCGCGAATACTACTCGCAGACTACGATACGGCGAAATAACCTGTCGGATGAACGCGACCAGAAGCAGGAGGCGTTAGAGAATACGGCCGCAAAATCAATGTCTCTCCATGATTATTTAATGGGGCAGATGTCGTTAATCGAGGTCTCGGATCATCTTGTAGAGGCATGCGAAAACATCATTTATTCCATTGATAAATCGGGATACCTTGCCAGCCCGCTGGAAGAAATTGTGCAGTCCCTGGAAAAGCCGCTTTCTCTGGAAGAAGTCAAGGAAGCGCTGAAGGTAGTTCAGGCGCTGGAACCGCCGGGCGTCGGCGCCAGAAACCTGCAGGAGTGCCTGATGCTGCAACTGGACAAGCGTGACCAGAACTACCAACTCATGAAAGAACTGCTTCTCAACCACCTCGAAGATATTGAAATGAAGAAATTCCCCCTCATAGCAAAAAAAACGGGGCACCGCCTGGAGGTAATCAAAAAGCAGGTAGAGTTTATCAAGACATTAAATCCCAAGCCTGGTTCTATCTTTTGCGACGAGACGATCCCGTATGTGGTGCCTGAGGTAAAAGTTGAATACATAGACGGGAAATATGAGGTGTTTCTTATTGACAATGCCAATCTTCCCCAACTGCATATCAGCTCATTCTACAGGAGATTTCTGGGGGAAAATGGCACTGATAGCACAACGCGCCAGTATATACAAAAGAAAATTGAATCGGCAAAATGGCTTATTGACGCGATTGAGCAGAGACGGAGCACCTTATACAAGGTGGCATGCAAGATCGTGGAATTGCAGCATGATTTTTTAGATGAGGGCATCCATCGCCTTCGCACGCTCAAGATGCAGGACGTTGCCGATATCGTCGGAGTGCACGTCTCAACGGTAAGCCGCGCCATTGCTCATAAATATGTCCAAACGCCGCAAGGCATATTTGAAATTAAGTTTTTCTTCACCGGCGGTTTCCAGAACGTTGACGGCACGATGGAATCGTGGGAAGCCATACGACAAAAACTGGGTGAGATTGTTGCAAAAGAAAACAAAACGAATCCTTTAAGCGATGAGGAAGTGGCCGAAAAATTGCGCGCATCCGGCGTGGATATCGCCCGAAGAACAGTAACAAAATACCGGCGCATTATGAGATTGCCATCCTCACGACAGAGGAAAGAATATTAGGGCGCGTATGAAACAAAAAACATTCCTGAAAAGCATCATCACCTCAATCATAGGCATAGCCGCTTTATCCTGTTTAGCAGGCTGCTTTACCACCGATAAGTATCACAACAAAAGGCAGATTGACACCATCAAGAAGGATATGGGCTCTATGCACAAGGATATTGACCGGGTACTCGGCCTGGACGAACCTTCCTCGCTGGTGGACGAATAATATTCCCGGAATAGGGGTCTTTCACTCTCTGCTCCCGCGAAAACAGTCTTTTTTTGAACCGAACGCACATGGACTTTGACCTGATAATAAAAAACGGAACGGTTATTGACGGCGACGGCGCACCCGGAAGAAGCATAGACATTGGCATAGCAGGCGACAGAATTGTTTCTGCAGACCAAAAAATCCCTCCCGGTAATTGTCCCACGATTGATGCAACCGGATTGATTGTTGCCCCGGGGTTTGTAGACATCCATTCCCACAGCGATTTTTTGTGGCTTATCCGTCCGGAGAGCGATAGCAAGATATTTGACGGCGTAACCACCGAGATTTGCGGAAACTGCGGTTTATCGGCCTTTCCCCTGCGTGGCAAGGTGTTGGAAAGGCGGGCGCAGGGACTGGCAAAATACGGCATTAACCTGACCTGGGAGTCTGCGGCAGAGTTTTACGATGTGGCTGAAAAGGCAAAAAGCTCCATCAATCGCGCATTTCTCGTCGGACACGGCAATCTCAGGGCATGTGTCCTTGAGTACGAAAACAGGGTTCCCACTCCGCAGGAACTGCTCCAGATGCGTAAAGATTTAGAGGAATCCATGCAGGCGGGCGCGTTTGGCATGTCCAGCGGTCTCATTTATCCCCCCGG
>Ga0082335_1005781_pt1 | contig 16679 bp, 17 predicted proteins | sample Subgrocontami58m_FD_72375 | JGI IMG/M metagenome (GOLD analysis project Ga0082335, IMG submission 72375) | Subsurface groundwater microbial communities from S. Glens Falls, New York, USA - GMW37 contaminated, 5.8 m (SPADES assembly) (version 2) ... | reverse complement strand
AGATTCGAGTGATCCAAAGAAGGGCTTACGGGTTACGTGACGAGGAGTATCTCCGACTGAAAATCCTTACCTGTATGCTCAAGGAGATATAAAATGACCCATACGACTACACGATGACCCATCCTTGTTTTAATGACTTCCAGTAATTGTAAAACAAGCGCAACTTGGGAAGCAAGTGACACGGATTACTAACAAGCATATTATGATACAGGTAATCCCACCTTACGTAAAATTCCAATAATGCCTGCCGGATGGTCTTATTAAGAAGGGCTGTTCCTTGATTTTCAGATGTATAGCAACCCGTTCGCACCATTTCAAATAAAGGCGTTCCCTGGTATGGCGTTACTTTGTGAAAAGAGGCGTAGGTGGGATTGAGCGTCTTTGCAAAAGCAATGGTCTTTAATCTGTCTTCCCCGGTTTCTGTTGGAAATCCAAACATAAAAAAGCATGCCTGCTCTATCCCGGCCTTTTTAGCCATACCTATGCCCTGTGCAATCTGTGACAAGCTGATTTTTTTGCCGATAATCTCCATAACCCTTTCAGACCCGGTTTCAACGCCAAAGTGAATCAATCTGCAACCAGCCATTTTCATTAATTTTAAAAGTTCCATATCAACGGTATCAGCCCTTGTCTGACATGTCCAACGGATGGAGATGCTATCTTTAATTAATTTATTACAGAATTCTACCACAAAATCACGTTTTAGGGTAAACTCGAGGTCAATGAAATATGCGCTCTTTGCGTGGAATTTCTGAACGCCGTAAGCAACTTCTGTAAAAAGTTTGTCCGGCGATTTTGTCCGGTATTGCCGGCCATACATTGATTTTTGACAATAGATACAGGGATAGGGACACCCCCGTGACGCCTCAAAGAGCAAGAGATTACGTCCGAGAATTTCGTAGCTGTACTTGCGAATGTCCAGCAGATGAAAGGCGGGCAAGGGCAAGTCGTTCAATGGCAATAATTCCCTGTCTTTGTTATGAACAACCGCACCGTTGTCCTTAAAACTTACGCCGTCAATATTTTTTGGCGATTCACTACGACATATATCCAGAACGGTGAGTTCCGGTTCGCCACGTATAACAGCTTTGGCATGCGTCTGAGCAAGCATTTCACCCGGACGCACGGCGCCATGCGTGCCCATGACATACAGTTCTTCTTTGGGTAATACAGATATTAACTTAAAAAACGGGGCTAGATCAATATTGGGACACTGCCAGCGGTCAATAGGCGAAGAGGTGACAAAGCATTTATCAACACCTTCTGCAATACGGGCAACCTGTTCAATATGAATGGGATTTGCCCTTGCGTCAATAAGACGAACCTCAATGCCTTCTTTTTCAAGGAGCGCAGCGCAATTCAGTAAGTCCAGGGGAGGCCAGGGACGATTAAAACGATTCCCCCGTGCGCTGAACACGCCTTCCCAGCTTGGATTAATTAATAAGACTTTCATTTTTGAAGTTCGTGTAATCTGTCCCTTGCATAATTTGCCCAAACCGTCGAACCGTAGTTGTCCACCAGATACGAATAAGTGGAACTGGCACCGGAAACGTCGCCGAGTTTTGTCTTACACAACCCGACGTGGTAATAGGCCTCTGGTATCCAGTTACTGTCCTTGTAACGCTGTATAAGCGACTGAAACGCCTCTATTGTTTTCAGAAAATTTTCCTCTTTAAAAAAACAAATTGCATAATAATAATTTGCGTCATCCGCAATGGACACAAAAGGGTGGTCATTCAAAATATTCGAAAAACTCCGTTGTGCGTTCGTATATTTCTTTTTGTCAAAATATTTCATGCCCTCGTTGTACAATCTTTGCGGGTCTTTGTTTTGCATGAAGATGCTGGAAAGGAAAAATACAAGTATAACGGACAATGCGCCAGCCAGGAATTTCAACCTGTTCCGAGATAGAAATCCAAAAATCCCGGTTGTGTAGAAGTTACACTCTGTCTTGTGTAGTTCGTTTAATATGATGGACAGAACCGGAACCTTGTAAAATTTATTCTTTAAACAAACGGATATGCCCACAATGCAAATACCCAGCAAGGTAAGGCCGTATCCCACGTAGTCGGCCATCCCGTAGCCAAAAAACAACCGCACGCGCCCTGACTGTGGATATATGAGCATAAAACTCGGCGACACGTGATATATTTCCCTGGCACCCTCAACCTTCCAGTTCTTATGGTAAGAAACTTTAATCAGGAGTGGTTTATGTATCCAGTTAGTTTCTATTAATATTTCATCATTTTTTACCTCTTCCTTTACGTATGCATCGTGTATATCTATGGGAATTTTGGGAATATCTGTAAAATTGTCATTCGCTATTTTGTACTGGAAGGGTTGTGTGCCTTTTGTATGCCTGTCCAGGACAAGGTGTACATCGTTTACGCTACCGTCCTTAAACCATTCGTAAAACAGCATCTTCCAGTTCTTTGTCGTGCACAAAACCGGTTCATAAGCCAGGGGTGTCACGTAATGATTGCTATTTGTTTTTAACTCATAGACTTCATAGGGTGGGAAAGACGCCATTAAGCCAAACTCAGGATATTGTTTTATGGCAGACTTCACCGTATCGCTGATAACAATAAAGTCTTTCACGTTAAACATCTTTAAGTGTTTAATACCTTCTTTTAAATTAAGGCTTGTGTAGGTGTAATCAGGCAAAGGCGCCGAGGCCACCTTGGACAACTCAGATTGCATATAAAATGCGAAAGGAGAGGTTATGGTAGATTGCATGTACAACCCTTCAAGGGTAGAACGTCCTGAGAAGAGAGGAAGGGATTCGTATGCCCTTGGGGTGCCTGCCGCATTGTGGTCGGGAGAATGCTCGTAAACGACCCGCGGATCATTTTCGGTGCCTTTTAAATATTGATTAATTCCGCTAAACTGTGGCCAGAAATCCTTCGACTCAAATCCGCTAAAATTCCAGGCAACCCATTGTGGAATAAACTTTACCTGTTCGCTGACCCATAATAATACCAGAGGCGCCACAATGATTGGTATGATCCAATTTTGCCGCAAATATTGGATGCCCTTAAAAACGCTTGCCGCAGCGATAATCATAAACAACAACTGCATAAACGGTAAAAACCGTATGTCTACAACACCGATTTTATAAGCCGAAAAGTAAAAAAGTATGCTGACGATGACACCAAACCAGAAAAATCCCAGGCGATTATCAGGGGCATCTTTTTTTGCAACAAGTAAGCAGAGGTGTGCGAGACTTCCAAGTACGGAAACCACTACAAAGGGAATTAGGATGGCCGGTATAATCTCAAAGAAGGAATCCATCCTCCAGACGATATTAAAGTTTGTGGTATATGCAATGTTGGCAATCAGAGGAATAGCCCAGAATGAAATTAATAAAAAGGCCAGGGTGTAAACCTTAAGAAGGTATTTTAGTTTATATACAAAATCTTTTGTTGTGATGAGGAAGTAGGCGGAAATAAGGACGGAGAAAAGGAGTGTATATGCGTGGTTAAAGCCGATAAAGAACAACAGGACGCCATTGATAGTTGCGCCACGCTTTTTTGCCAAACCGCGATAGAGTGTTCCAAGAAAAAGCATGCTTAATGAAAATCCGATACTGAACGAGAACTCGCCGGCCAGCGTACTGGGTATGTTGCCGCCCCACATAGAGTTTGCTTCCATAAACAAGAAAGGCAGGGTGAAGAGCGCGCCGAGAATGGGGATGGGGAATTTGTAGTTCATCAGCCGTAAGGCAAAATAGGCGCACAAGGGAAGCGAGAATACACCCAGCACGGAAACCGCCTTGAAGGCAATTTGCATGGGGAATAAGTAACTCAGAAGGGCGATTAATAAAAAGGGAAATGGGAAATACACCTGAAAGAGCGGGAATCCGGCGTAATTCCCTGGTAACCAGCCGACGATGCGCCCCTTGGGCAGTAATACCTCTTTCAGGTACTTTGCAGGGTAATAGTGAGAGGCCATATCGCCCCCGGTCGGGATATTTTTTATGAGGAACAGGGCAGGATGGAAGTAAGAAAACAGAAAGACGATAATAGCAATCAGTATGGCGCTATCTATATAAGCCCCTGCGTACCGTTTCGTGCTATGTATCAAATTCATTGAGTGTGTTGTTTGTGTGATAACCGTGTGCCGCTTATTTTTCCAGGATTTGGCCTAACAGGGCTGTTTTTGATTACCTGAATTTTTACGCTTTTTTGGGACAAATTGGAATATCATGAGGATGACGAACAGTACGGACGAACCGGCAATGATGTACCATTTGTATTTTTTGAAAAAACCCTCTGATACATCAACGTGAATAAAGCATGGCACGACAGAGGAGTAATGCCGGTCATCGTCTTCATATTCGAGAACGAAAAAGGCCTGATAACGACTGCCGGGCAAAGCAGAAAAATTGCTCAATTGAAATACTGAATCTACTTCTGACCGGGGTTGAATGGCCACTTTTCTGGTCTTTTCCTGTACGGATAATTCTTTTGGAACAACCAGGTTTACCTGTACTTCCCTGGATGTCTCGTCCATGTTTTTTAATTTTAACGGAAGCGTCGCTTGGCCTGTGAGTCTTATGTTATCGGCAGACCCAAATATTCTGGAAACCGTATCCGAGCCGAAAGAATACTGCGTTACCGTGAGGGCGGTAAAAGGATATTGATTGGCGTCGGTATAATCTACATGAATAGTCAGAGGATAACGACCGTGCTTCGACCGTGCTAAATTACAGGTTGCTTCAAAGTCATAATTTTCCTTTACGGGGAGGATTTGCTTAATTGGCGAAGATTGTGTCCTTTGGTTTTCATTGACATTGATTTGCATATTAAATGCAGACTCATCTCCTTCGTTCACAACGTTGACCCTGACTTTCAAATCGGTGCGATCCACGGTCAGGGCGGTCTCTGTTTTTATCGTGATATATCCGGCAGTTACTACGGATATACTATAAACGGGAAGAAATAGCGCTGCTATGAGAAAAAATATGTTTTTCAAAAGGTAATTATCCCCAGGATAAGATTGCGGCTAAACGTACAGTTACGTTTTTACTAATACTGTATCCCTGCTTAAATATCAAGTAAAATCCTTTGTGCGGCGGATCAATCTTGACAGGGTCATATTCTTATGTTGACACAAAACAAAATCTATGGGTATAATGCCATCGTTCGTACCTGTTAGATAATAACCTTATGCTACTTCGATGAAGATTGGAATTATTGCGGATACACACGATAATATCAGCGCCATTCAAAAGGCAGTTCGCTTTTTTAACACCCAGGATATTAAATACGTCATCCATGCGGGCGATTACGTTGCCCCCTTCTCTCTGAAAGAATTGATGCATCTGAAGGCAAGGTTTGTAGGGGTATTCGGAAATAATGACGGGGAACGGAGAGGCTTGATTGGTATATGCAAGGATATTTACGAACCGCCCTATGATATCATCCTGAAGGGCAAACACATTATCATAACACACATGCTCGATGGCCTTTCAAAACGATCGAGTATGAATACCGATTTTATAATCAGCGCGCATACCCACGTACCGGAAATCAGACAAGGGAAGCCCATGTACATTAATCCTGGTGAATGCTGCGGATGGTTAAACGGCAAAAGCACGGTTGTAGTGCTCGACATTGAAACGTCTCACGCAGAGATTATAGACCTTTCCATGGTTTCTTTTGGCAAAAATTAACATGCACGGACAAATTACCAAGCAGGTAGGCGCGTTTGTTGTATTGTGTGTGTTTAGTTACACCACGCTCTGCGGATGTGTTTTACGTTCCCTTACCATTGATTCAGAACCTTCAGGCGCGATGGTTTATTTGGACGACGAACCTATAGGCGAGACGCCGGTAACAACCGCCTTTACGTATTACGGAACGCGAAAAATTACGATTGAGAAAATAGACGTGGAAGGCAGGCTTCTGTGCGAAAGGAAGATTGTCTACGAGAAGATTAAACCGCCCTTATATCAAGTCTTCCCGTTCGATTTTTTTTCTGAAATTGTGCTGCCCGTCACATTGAAGGATGAGCATTATCTTACGTATCAGTTAGAACCACTAAAGCAATTGCCAAAAGAAGAACTTCAAAAAAGGGTTATGCAAAACGCAGGGGAATTGCGGGAACGCTTAATGACGCCATCCTCACGTTAAATGACTTTTATCAACTCTTCCATGGGCTTACGATAGGTTGATTCGGGCATATCCAGAGGATATCCAAGAGGTGTCATTGCTACCGGCTCAATGCCGGGCGGAAGATTTAGGACAGATTTCACTACCTGGACTTTGAATGCGGCAATCCAGCAGGTAGCCAAACCTTCTTCCGTTGCGGCAAGAATGAGATGGTCCATTGCAATGGCAGCATCAATATCCGCGTAGTTCTTTCCATCGCCTCGTTTCCACGCCTTTTCCTGGACGCCGCAAACGCAGACAATCACCGGCGCTGTGTAAAACCATATTTCACCATAGGCTTTTTTAAGCTGCTGTTTTATTTTTTCATCTTTAATGACAACAAAGTAAATCGGTTGCCGGTTGGCGGCGCTAGGGGCAAGCCGGGCGGCTTCCAATATCCGGTTGAGCTTTTCTTCTTCAACGGTTTCTGGTTTGTAAGAACGAACGCTTCGCCTTTTCTTTATGATGTCGTAGATATTCATGTGCCTTCCTCTTAAAATTCCACAATTTTCCATCGGTTAATATTTGCGTATAAACGAAGTAGGGGACTTGCGTTGACCGCTATGGGATATCCTACCATACGCATAAATTTCACGTCCAAATATTGATTGGCATAGGCATAAGACGATGAAAGGTCAATGTTGTGCTCCGCGGCAAGTTGGTTTACGGCCTTTACTTTTCCGCCGCTGTAAGAGTGTATGCCGTCTATTTCTCCCGTTATTTTGCCTTCGCTGTCAATGGCAAGACAGGTGCCCACGCCTATATCAGCGCCACAGTATTCCCTGAGACACTCTACGAATGGACTTAACGTCCCTGATAATAGTATGACCAAATAGCCTGCATTTTTCAGCCGATTTATTTCATGTAATGCGGCTGCCGAGACGTGAGAGGATATCTTTCTTTCAAAGCACTCTTGTATCTCAGAAACAATGCGTTCGTACTCTTTATCTTTGAGGTAATACTTATTTTTTCTGACATATATGCCTTTTAATTGCAAAAGATTGGTCACAAAGACACGCGCGAATTGTAATAAATCTTTTGTGGTAATTACCCCCTTCTCCAAAAGATAACGGAAAAATACCCTTTCTGAAGAAATGTTCCTCAGGATTGTTCCATCAATGTCAAAAATAGCCGCTTTTTTCACGGAGTGAATTTTACTAAGTAACAGGCTGTCTTTTCAATAAAAAACTCGTCAGGCAAGGAATATATTATGTATACAATGGATTGATACGCGCGCAATATCTTGTAAAATCGTAAGTACTGATATGTAAGATATTTAATTTATTACCTATTGTATAGAGTATAAGAAACAACACAAAATATTGTATTTTGCCTTGACAAAGTTTTTTTTTGTGTTATATTTTGACCTCGTGTTAAACATACTATATGTGGTAAGCAGGATATGTTAAATCTTATGAGAGGAAAGGAGGTGATTGGGAGAAAACGGTTGGTAAAGTGATTTGTTATGAAATCCGGTTGGTTGTAGAAATTTACGTTGCCCTGCTTAATTAATTGATATTTTAAAGGTTTATAATTGAAAACGAATTGATAATAAAAACAGATAAATAGAAAAGGAGATATGGAGAGATGACAACAGCAATGCTGGAAATGCCCTCAGTACTGGACAGAAAAGATAGCAAAGATGACGTACAGGTGTTTATTGAAGAAAAGTTGGCGGCCTTTGATGTGGCAATTGAAGGGCATGAGTACTTAGAAATAGATGGCGATATGCCTGGAGATGCGCCGCACGAGGATTGTTTAAAGGTTATTAACCACAAACTGGAATGTGCATTTGCCATTGATGTTGATTCTGTGATCAGGCAGGATTTAAAGTCGGTTATTCACGCGCTTGAAACGGGAATTTCCACCCGTTTGCATGGGGTTACAAGGATTGTTGGATATTATAGCCGGATATCAAACTGGAACAAATCAAAGATTGGCGAATTACATGACAGACATATAGGAAAATATTCAGTACACTAAAATATAAACAAAGGTAGCTTTCTCCCAAGGACCCCTTTGTTATGAGCCATTGCAGTGTGAGTATCGCACTGCAATGGCTTTATTTTTTGAAAGACACAGAGCCCCCCGCATTTCCTACAAATCACTTTCTGGTACATCTGGGAACATCGGGAGAAATTTAACATCGAATTACCCAAGGTGTCAGTTTGTGCCAGGAGTAGGGGGTGGCATCCTAACGGTAAGTACGGGACATAGCGCTTTCCGTACAACCTTTTCGGCCACGCTGCCCAGCATGATGTGCGAAAGTCCTGTCCTGCCGTGAGTGCCGATGACAATAAGGTCTGCGTTGATTACTGTGGCGGCATTGATAATTTCGTTGAAAGGGACGCCTTTTACGATAATCGTTTCTACCGTGAGCACATCCGTTGTCCCTTCCGGCAGGCTCTTCATCAGATCGTCGCTAATTTTAGATTCATCAACGTCATTGAGTTTATATGGGCTAAACGTGTATATTTCTGTGTCGTACAAGCGGGCGTCAATTACATGCATAAGGTATAATTTAGCTTCGTCCTTTAATGCCAGAGAAATAGCATATTTTAAGGCCAGGTACGAACACTCAGAGTGATCCACAGGGCAGAGTATCTTCTTCAATGTAACCATGCAACCTCCTATTCTTCATTTTGTTTTTTGCCGATACTGAACTATAGTTATTAAATGCCTACACCGTCTATGGTTGAATTGCACTCCGTACATTTCGAATTGACAATGTTGTTTTCAAGAATTTGGTACCCATATCTTCTAATAAGAACCTTCCCACAGGTATAGCAGTACGTATTTTCTCCCCCCTCGCCCGGAACATTCCCTTCGTAAACGTAACGCAGGCCTGTTTCAAGACCTATTTCACGGGCCGTTCTTAGTTTATCAACTGGCGTGGGCGGCTTTTCAATCAGCCGGTACCGCGGATAAAAACGGCTTACATGCCAGGGAATTTCACACCCTACGCTCTTTATAAACCCTGCAATTTCTCTCAATTCAGACTCAGAATCGTTAATTTCAGGAATGATCAAAGTGGTAATTTCAATCCAAATACCCATCTCTTTATAGGAACGAATGCAATCGAGCACTTCCTCCAGACGTGCGCCGCACATCTTTTTGTATGTTTCCTTGGAAAAGCTTTTTAAATCTATATTAGCGGCGTGCAGATATGGCTTTATAGTAGCAAGGGCCTCGCGTGTTGTATATCCATTTGACACAAACACATTTTTGAGAGATTTTTGCGTGGCAATTTTTGCTATCTCGTAAGCATATTCAAAAAAGATGGTGGGTTCTGTATACGTATAAGAAATACTTTTACAGTGGTAACTTAATGCGTCCGTAACGATCTTTTCTGGGGTAACGTCCCTGCCCACAATCTGATTGTGATCTTTTGGCAGTTGTGATATCTCGTAGTTTTGGCAGTTCAGGCATCTGAAGTTACACCCAACCGTTGCGACTGAAAATGAGGTAGTGCCTGGGAAAAAATGATACAGTGGCTTTTTTTCAATAGGGTCTATATTTTCTGAAATGAGTTTCCCGTAAACGAGTGAATATAGTATGCCGCCACGGTTTTCACGAACCCGGCAAATACCTTTTTTACCATCCTCGATGACGCAGGTATGACGGCAAAGATGGCATCTTACGCTGTTATCATCGAGCTTTTCAAAAAACATGGCTTCTTTCATATCTTTTGTCCGTTGATACCCATAATTAATTTACGTTAACCTCGTTTTTCAAGAGCGGGTGATTGAAGCGGTAGTTTACGAGTAAATCTTACTGTTTTTCGTGTCCTCTGGCAAGTGTTTTGTCCCGACGCCAACCAGTAATTGTGGAATAAATATTAGTTGACGGGGGTTTTCTTAGTGTTATAATATGCGTACGACAAAGGCAAACCCTGAGTAATCAGGGGACGCAAAGTGAAGGGTCTTTAGATACTCGAAATATTGGGAGGAAAGACGGCCTTGCTACCGAAAATGATTGATTACCGAAAACAAGACAAAGGCCTTGCTTCAAGATATTCCTGACGAATATTTGTAGCAAGGCTTTTTTTGAAGGTAAAATATAGCAACAGCGCGAGTTTAAGTCCTGAAACTGCATTTCCTTTTGTGTTGTGTCAGAGGGAGGTGATCGTGAAAAGTAACTTGTAAGATTTAGCCAGGAATGAGACCTTAACAAACTTTAGTAGGAGGTATAATTATGATGAGGATAAGGAAAGGTGCGGGTTTTACGTTAATTGAGTTACTGGTTGTAATTGCCATTATTGGTATACTTGCAGGTATTTTACTGCCTGCGCTGGGCAGGGCGCGTGAATCGGCGCGCAGGACGCAGTGCGCCTCCAACCTTAAACAGATTGGTCTGGCGATTAATATGTATAGTAATGACAATAACGGGGCGTTTCCCACGGTCAGTGGTAGCGCTGCTAGCGCCGCGATACAGTCATTGGGTCAATTGTATGACGCATATATTACAGACAGAAAGGTCTTTAAATGTACGAGCGATAGCGGTGTTACTGATGCGACGGTTCTGACTCTGACGGCAGGAACTGCAACTGTTGCCAACAGCTCGTTCACAACAACCACCTGCAGTTACGGTTATGATGACAATCACACATCAACTGATGATCCTGGTATTGCCATCGCAGCGGATGCACACGGCGGTACAGGCGGTACCGCAGCGCTTTCAAACAACCATGCATCAAAGGGGCAAAATGTGTTGTATATTGATGGTCATGTGGAATGGAAGGGCACAACCACCTGTGGCTATTATAGCAGCACCTTGGGCTATAATAACATATATACTGATGAAAACGCTACTTTTGGTACATCAACAGACACGTACATTTACGATTAATAAGGAGTTCGTTTTGTAATTTTAAAAAGGGTAATATTCAATGGAATATTACCCTTTTTTGTTTTCCTGAAGCGTCAATACCTCATTCATGCTGCCGCTGCGGTAGCCTTCCAAATCAATAGTAACATACTTGTAGCCAACTTCCTTTAGCTTTTTGACAATCTCCGTGCGTTTACCATTTTGCAAGAGCATGGAGATATCGTCCGGCAACACCTCAATGCGCGCAATGGTGTCGTGGTGCCGCACGCGGAATTGTCTCAATCCGATACCCCTCAGGTAGTTTTCCGCTGCGGTGACAATGGCCAGCTTCTCTTCAGTTATTGAATTTCCATAAGGGAATCTGGAAGACATACAAGCGTACGATGGCTTATCCCAGTTGGAAAGTTTGAGGTGTTTCGATATCTCGCGTATGTCTGATTTCCTTAATCCGCTTTCTTTCAGCGGGCTCCGTACCTCAAGCTCTTTAGCGGCATCGAGCCCTGGCCTGTATTCGCCGGCATCGTCAAGGTTCGCCCCGTCCGCAACGTTTTCATACCCTTTTTCTTTTGCAATTTCTTTCAGCTTCCCAAACAGTTCCGATTTACAGAAATAGCACCGGTTCGGAGGATTTTCGGCAAACCCTTTTATACCGAGTTCACTGGTATTGATGGTCAGGTGGGAAATGCCTATTTCTTTTGCAATCTTTACGGCCTCTGTGTGCTCATGTTCGGGATAGGTCTCTGACCGCGCAGTAATAGCAAGCGCCTTATCTCGCAGCACGTCATAGCAGACTTTTGCCACAAGGGAGCTGTCCACCCCTCCTGAAAAGGCCACTACAACGCTTTTTAAGGCCTTTATATTATCTCTTAATTTCCCCAGCTTTTCTTCTGTATTCATAGATCTTTCCCTGTGCTCTCTAAGTTATTGCGGTGATTTCTTACGACAAATCAAGCATTTTTTGAATTGCCAGACGCGCCTTTGCCGCAATATCATCCGGTACTTTTATCTGGTAAACCATATCTTCCAGCGCCCACAAGACCTTTTCAAGGCTGATAAGTTTCATATTGGAACAGTCGGCCAGTTGGGTAATTGCATAGAAACTCTTTTGTGGATTTTCCCTTTTCAAACGATGCAATATGCCAACCTCCGTGCCGATAATAAATTCCTTGGCATTCGTTTCCTTGCAGTATTTCGCAATGCCTGTGGTGCTGGCAACGTGGTCTGCCAGCGCGATCACGTCTGATGTGCATTCCGGGTGTACAACAACCTTTGCTTCCGGGTGCTCTGCCTTCAGCTTGATAATGTATTCTACTAGGATCCTATGGTGGGTAGGACAATATCCTTCCCAGAGTATCATGGGTCTGTTCAGTTTAGACGACACATAGCCGCCCAGACTCTTATCCGGAATGAAGAGTATTTCCTGTTCTTTGGGAATTGAAGATACGATCTTCATTGCATTGGAAGATGTGCAGCATATATCGCTCTCCGCTTTTATTGCGGCCGTGCTGTTTACATAACAAACGACTTTGGCGTCAGGATGTTCTTTTTTCTTTATCCTGAGTTGCTTAAGGGTTATCATATTCGCCATCGGGCAGCCTGCATGCTCGTCCGGCAACAGGACTAGCCTCTCAGGACAGAGGATCGAGGCGGTTTCTGCCATGAAATGTACGCCGCAAAACACGATTACATCTGCTTTCGTTTTTGCCGCCTGCTGTGAAAGCCCCAAAGAGTCGCCCGTAAAGTCCGCAACGTCCTGGACATCGCCCCGTTGGTAATTGTGTGCAAGAATCACCGCATTCCTTTGGGCTTTTAGTTCCTGTATTTTATCAATTATTGAAGACACTGAATGTGGTTGCTTTCCTAAATGGAAGTCATTGACATTTAATGAAAATATTTTACCAGTCAAATCATAACAGAGCGTATATGGTTTTTAAATATTTTTTTTAAATTGTGCGAAACATCCCAAATTTGCTAGAAGACAAGCACGCCCCCCAAATATTTTGAAACGCAAAAGTGGATTTAAGGCATTCCCAAAATTATAGTATTGTAAGTAATCCCTTAAGGGAAACCTGTAACAATGCCCTTTTAGGGCTAATCAAGCCACTCGCTATGCGGGTGGTACTGACTTTTACTTTCTGCCACTTAGCCATTTTTCCGCCTCTTTTTCTTCGGGAGCTTCTTTCCTTTTGCTTCGATCATCTTCACCGCTTTATCAAAATCAGAAATGTAATTTTTATCCTGCTCTTTTCTGTACTTGTCGAATTCTTGTTCCGCTTTTTTCGCGGCATCGTCCGCACTTACAGTTCCCGCATGAGTCAGTATCCCCCGCTCACTCAGATGGATGAACTGATCGAGTTTTTCCACCCAGTCCACCATCTTCATCAGACGGCCGTTTGTGGCCTGCAATTCTGCAAAGTCAAGGTATAAGGACACAATGAGGTTGAGCTGTCTCAATTCATCTTCGGTAAGGTAGTTTTTAGCGATCTTTATATCATGCGCAGTGATGTAATTGCTTTTGAAATTGGTTAGACTCATAAGAGGCTTTGTGCTGTCTGCCCGCTTGGTGATAATCTCCGCCGCGGTGTGACCATGAACTGCATAGTGCATCTTGTTTTGCACAGTAGCAAAAAATTCCGTGGTCAGCTTGTCGTCTTTTCTATAATCAATGCTGGTGGCATAAATATCGGTTACTTTCTGATAAAAGTTGCGTTCACTACTGCGAATATCGCGAATGCGCTGTAAAAGTTCCTGAAAGTATCGCGCCTTTTCACCACCTTGCTTTAATCGTTCATCGTCCAGAGCAAAACCTTTAATAATATATTCTTTCAGCCGTTGTGTGGCCCAAATGCGAAATTGTGTTCCGCGTAGCGACTTAACCCGGTATCCGACCGAAATAATCACATCAAGGTTATAATAATTAGTGGGTTTGGTAGAAAATTCGGAAATTCCGAATTTTCTCATGGTTGGGCCTTCGTCAAGTTCTCTTTCTTCATAAATATTTTTTATATGCTCATTAATTGTTGACTTTGCTTTTTCAAATAGCTCCGCCATTTGATCCTGAGTAAGCCAGACGGTTTCATCTTCCATTTTAACCTGAAGCTTTGTCTGCCCGTCTTCGGTCTGATAGATTATCAACTCAGACTTATTTTCTTTATTTTCCATTGGCCAGCTCCTTTTTTAACTTTTCAAGAAGCTCATCGCTCTTGCGGAATGAATCGTGAAGCATTGTTACCAATTCCGAGCTTGTATGTGTTTGCACATCTTCAGGCGTGTGGGGATTTTTTATATCAAGGCTATACCCATTTGATACGATTGTATCTATGGAAACCTTCCACGCCTGCTCATTTTCTTTACGCTTCTTCCACCACTTTTTGAGGCCGTCAAATTCACTTTTATGAATCGGTTTTGTCTTATTGTATGCTTTCACGCCTTCCGGCAATTTATGCTCCCAGTACCAGATATCCTTGGTTGGCTTGCCTTTTTCAAAGAAAAGCAGGTTCGTAGCAACGCTGGCATACGGTTGAAAGACTGAGTTCGGCAAACGCACGATGGTGTGCAGATTGCAGTTTTGCAAAAAGTGCTGGCGGATGCGCTGTTTTACGCCGTCGCCGGTTAGCGATCCGTCAGGCAGGACAATACCGGCACGGCCCCCGTCTTTCAGATACCGCACCATGAGCATTAAGAACAAATCGGCGCTTTCCGTTGTGCGGAAATTTTGGGGAAAGTTAGTCTCTGCCCCATCGGTAACCGAGGCGCCAAATGGAGGATTCGCCAAAATGACATCAACCCGATCTTTCTGGCCAATAGAAGTGTATTCGCGGTTAAGGCTATCAGTATAATCCACATTCGGCACCTCAATATCGTGCAAGATCATATTGGTAACACAAAGCATGAAGGGAAGCGGTTTAAACTCCATGCCGTGAATGGTCTTCTCCAAAGTCTTGAGGTCTTCAACGCCTTTTACATCTTGTTTGCGGATATTTTCTATGGCGCTGGTTAAGAATCCGCCAGTACCACAGGCAGGATCCAGCACCTTTTCAGCTAATCGAGGGTTTATCATTTCCGTTATAAACTCTGTCAATGCACGGGGAGTATAAAACTCTCCATAATTTCCCGCGCTTTGAAGATCGCGCAAAATCGTTTCGTAAATATCGCCGAACACATGCCGGTCTTCAGCCTTGTTAAAATCAATTTGATTTAATGCGTTAACAACTTGACGGATAATCGTCCCGTTCTTCATATAGTTATTCGTGCCGTCAAATATTTCACGAATAATGAGCGCACGTTTATTGCCAGAATTCACATCGAGATTTTTAAGCTTTGGTATCAAAGCACCGTCAACAAAGTTTTTAAGCTCATCCCCAGTCATACCCTCGTCATCAGCCGCCCAGTTGCGCCATTGCAATTTCTTGGGCATAGGGGAAACGTATTTATCATTAAGAAGTTCCAGCTCTTTGTCCTTATCATCCAGAATCTTGAGGCTGAGCATCCAGCCTAATTGCTCAATGCGCTGAGCGTCTCCGGACACGCCCGGATCCTTGCGCATGATATTCTGTAATGTTTTTATAATATTCCCGATGTTTTTCATCTTGTTCCTCTCACAAAGTACACAGAGTTCACAAAGTGCTATATAGTGCCATTGATAACTCGCCGAATACCATTCTTTAGTAATATTTCATTAAAATTGATGAGTAATCCCAATTTCTTATTTGAAAGACGTATATAGGTAAGAAGTTGTTTCAAATGAATATCTTCTATCTGCTTAACTGATTTTAATTCCAGTATCACAAGATCATTCACAATTATATCCGCACGATACCCTTCATCTATGATCATTCCTTCATAATTTATTGAAATACTTTTTTGTGTCTCTGCTTTATAACCATTTCTGTTCAACTCAAAAACAAGCGCTTTTTCATACGCAGATTCTAACAGACCGGGACCCAAGGCAGAATGAACCTTAATAGCCAATCCAATAATTTTTTCACATAATTCATTTTCATTCATTTTTTTTCTCCGTGAGCTTTGTGTTCTTTGTGAGAATTCTTTAAGCTGCTGTATATAGTTCATGCTCCAGTTCTTCAATGACACGAAGATACTGATCTCTCCCGCCGAAAATCTGCACGATTTCCGCGGGTGTCCCGATTTGATTAAACGGTTCTATTCTTAAAATTGCAAGGTCTTCTATATTTTCAATGCCTTCATCGGCATATTTGTCCAGGAGTGTCTCAATAACCTTCCGCGCCTTCTCTCCGTATTTCGTGAAATAATTGCGCTTTTTTACATTTCCCACGCGCTCCCGCCGGGTAAGCGCGGGCATATCCCACGCAATGTGGCAGATAAGGTCAAAGACATCCAAACCTTTTTTTGTCTCTGACATCAGGTTTTCTGGAATAATCCCATGTGATTCCAATTCCTCGATAACAGCCTTTTTTTTATGAGCGCCGTTCCATCTAGCAAGGAAATCATCAAAAGATTGGAACTCCTGCAAGATGCCCTTCTTTGTATAATCTTTGAGGCTTTCGGTGATAAGGTTTCCGTTTGCGTCCAGATGTTGAACCCGCTCGTTTAAAACTGAAAAGCTGGTAGACTGGAGGCAGAGCCTCCAGCCCCCAATCGTCGCCAGATACATTGGACAACGACCAATGCACCCTTTTAAACCGTACGAATTTCTCGTAGTTAGCGACCCCAATAGTGTTG
>Ga0082335_1005780_pt1 | contig 16681 bp, 36 predicted proteins | sample Subgrocontami58m_FD_72375 | JGI IMG/M metagenome (GOLD analysis project Ga0082335, IMG submission 72375) | Subsurface groundwater microbial communities from S. Glens Falls, New York, USA - GMW37 contaminated, 5.8 m (SPADES assembly) (version 2) ... | reverse complement strand
TTTCTTTTCCTAATAATTCTGAGTTAGTGTTCTTCCACTCTTCAAATGTATAGTATTTCATTTTTCATCTTTCTAAAACAAATTTTACAGAAATTATTTTTATCAAATTTACACAACAATGGAAAATTAAATTTATGATATTCACGCTCAATACTACAAGTAAAAAATCTATGAATATCAAATTTGAATTGTTCATCAAGATTATCTCACCAGTTTTCAATTTTTTCATGATATTCTTGAGATTCTTTTTCTGATAATGCTTGTAACATTTTTCTATTATCTCTGATTATGATCTTTCTTATCAATAGATAGTAGAAAAATTGGGTTAATATATTTCACTTTCAATCTTCCTAATTTCTCAACATATTTTTCTTTAGCCGGAACGCAAACAACACCCTCAGCTGGGTATCCATTATCATAGGTTAATTTATGAACCCAAGAAAAATCAATGTCAGAAGTCGCATCACAAAACATTGGACGACTTTCTCGTAAAAGTCCTGAACAATTTAACACTGGAGTCATTTGCAAACTATATTTTTTTTCAAATTGTTTCCACAATATTTCATGATCAATATATCCAGAAAATCTCTCTTTAATAACATAAATATCAAATATAAATGGTTGACATTTACTTAATCCCATTCTGTTTGATTGAATTCCAGGTCCGCATAACTCTGCTTGAATAGCTACTTTTGAGTAACCATAATCAATAGCAATTTGTTTTGCTTTTTCAAACAAGTTATATTCTAATGCTGCTTTCCAATAAACATCAAGTTTGAAACCATATTTTGAGACTTCTTCTTGTGTTAGGTCTTGTTCTGGACGTTTAAGTTCTTGATTTCGGCTACATACTCCATATTCATCTTCTTCTCTTTCTGAATCGTAAAAAATTGAGATTGAAGTTCCATCCATCTTCTTGGTGATATACCAATCTTGAGTTTGATATGGTTGAATTATTCTATTAAAGTTGTTGTAACGTTCACAATCAGTTTTGGGACACCAACTTGGAAAATTTCCTTTAGCGTTTGCAGAGAATATTGCTTCTTGGGATGGTTCATATTTTGTAATACCAAAATGAAATGAACAATCTGTTCCAGTTTCTGGTAAAACTTCAATTGAAGTATTTTGCTCATCATGAAATATAAATAATGGATTTGGAATATCAATTACTAAACCACATGAGATTTCACCTCTAAGACGAATTGTTTTTATTCTGGTAATTGGTCGTTTTTGATATTCTGGTATCCAGTTTAATACTTCTCCGTCTTCAACCCATTCATGATCAACTGGTTCTGGACCATTTATCAAAACATCTCTCATCTTAGCATTTTTTTCGAGAAACTTAAATTCTTCTCTTGAACAATCAACCATAGCATCAACTGGAATATAGACAACAAGATCTCCTGGCTTTCTGATTCCAATCTTGTCGACACAGACCCACCCGATCTCGTCGAAGGTAAGAATGTCTAATGAGTCAGCATTCTTATGTTTTTCTACTGTTTTTATCGTTACTATTGGGCAAGAAAAACTAGACATTATTTTTTATTCCTCATTTTTCAATCCAATGCCATTGACCATCTTCACATTCCCAAAGATGATCTGTTAATTGTTTCATTAATTTTTTATTACACACATTAGAATGTTTACATTCTTTTGCATAATCCAATGGTGTTTGAAGGTGTTGTCTTATAGTAGATTCCATAGTTTGAATAATTGAATTAGAGAATATGTGATAACAAAAAGACCCGTTAATTTTGTTAAGCTTGTCAATATTAGATTATATACTGATCCAAATCTAGATATTTTCACAAATAATATTGTGAGAGAAAACATAATAACAAGAATTAAATATATTTGTTGAAACATTAATTTTCTCTCTTATCATATTGTGCAAGTACTTGGACATCAATTCTAAGAGAATGATGATAAATTCTTGCTGTTAATTCACTTCTTGCAAGTGATCTTAGAGAAACAAAACAGAGATTGTTATTTTGACAGTGTTGAAGTCGTTTATTGAGTTCTGTTTGATTCATAGAAGTCCTTTTTCATAAAATTTATTTTCATATTTTTGTTCTTCAACAAAAGAAAGAAGTTTGAATTAGAGTCCAAGATTCAGAACACATAAAATTTGTTCTGGACTTATATCATTATCAAGAAGTTCAGAATCTGATGTTTCCTTTTCAGCAGTTAACATTGCATCTAAAAGTTCTTTAATTTTACCAACTTCCTTTCTTCAAAAATGGTTCTAATTGTTTTATTTGATTTAAAAATTTCTGAGCATCTAGAATACTCTTTTCAACATAAATACAGTCTTTAATATTACTGAGATTTCCCTCAATTGCCATTAGAAGAACTTGCAATTGATCAAATGGATTTAGTTGTTTCCAATCGGAATATTTTGTCATTATTGCATCTAATATTGAATTTCTTTTGATTCTTGAAACATTCCATCCCAGATTTCTTCTTCTAAGTCAGCTTCAAACTGTTCTTCACTTCTTGGATCTGTTTCTGGAGTCCATTTTTTACATTGACACTTCTTACACGGCATATTATCGTCTAATGGGTCTGTTTGATCATGATTTTCATAATCATGACTGCATGAACATAATACCTTCATTTGAATTCCTTTCTAAATTATGATAGTATAATCTAATCAATCTAAAGTCAAAAGTAAATACTTTACAAAACTATTTTTCTATTGAACTCTAAATGGTTTTTCTAACATTTCCCAAAGAAATCCATTACTCATCTTTAAATATAAATATTTCTTAGCTTGAAGTTCTGTATTAAACTTTTCTTCACAATATAAGTCAGAACTTATAGACTCTAAATAATATTTATTTTCATCATTTGTGCACAAATTGATTCTCTCTTCAATAAGAGCTTCTTTTGTTTTTTGAAATTTTTTGTCTTTGAAAGTTCCAATACTTTCAATAGTGGTTTTTCGTGCTATACCAATGATGTAGTTTGATTTAACCATTCTGTCTTTCATCATATATTTTATTTGAAATATAAACACCTCTTCTTACTTTTTTCCAAGAACTATTAATTCTATCAGACTCCATTGTTAACATAACTCTAATAGAATTTTTTTTGATTGTATTATCTTGTAATAATAATTTTTCCGTTACTTCTTCTGTTGTTAATTCATGTTCAGATGTATTAAGAACTTCTTTTATTCTTTCTTTAATTTTCATTATTTATTCTATCATTTTCTGTAATTATTTTTGTTTTTATCCCTTTTGATTTTGCAATTCCAACCATATGCCTTGTTCCAGAACTTTTTTTGATATTATTGTGAAATGCTAGAACAAGATCGGGGTTTTCTTTCAACATTAGATAGTTTCTTATTATCCCAGCTTTTCTTTTATGTATAGCCCACTGTGCAGGAAATTTCTTAATTGGGATATGTAATTCTTCTGCTATAATTTTTCCAAATGTATCAGCTCCTCTACATTCTCCCTCGATTATTTGTGCTATTTTTATTTTTAAGTTTATTTTTGTCAATATTTCACGTATTTTTGCGATATTATCCCAGTTTCTATCACCACATATTAAGATTTTTATTGAATTCACTTTACTCCAATTAATCTCCGAATATCTTTAATCAATTTTGATTGTGAAACATGAATTAATTTCTCTGCTTCATCTAATGATACCCACTTAATAATATCATTTTCTGGAAATTTATCATCAACAAAACTATTACATTTAAGCTCATTTATTGGTTTTTCAATTCTAAATAAATATGACTTAAGTTTTTTCTTTTTATTTTGATAAACTGACTCATGAAGTGGGAAATAATTCAAAATTTTCATATTAATATTGACTTCTTCTTTTACTTCTCTCAAGACAGTTTCTAGAGAAGTTTCATTTTCTTCTGATAAGCCCTTCGGAATTGACCATCCTTTACCTAATTTACTATTTGTAGTATGGCAAATAAGAAGTTCATTATTTTCGTTAAGAATAAAAGCTCCATGAGTTTCTATCATTTGTCGTACTCAACAAAAACTATTTCAACGAGGCATTTTAGAATTCTATTTTTCTTATAACCCGAATAATACCCATCTAAACTTAATGAATTATAATTTTCTTTAAATCTAATAGTATTATTTTGTTCAAACTTAAAATCATTAATATGAGTTGTTATATCATTTTTTGATATTAGAACTGAATCCCCAATTATGCTTATTGAATCTGGGTCTGAAATTATTTTCATTCCAAGTCTTGAATTATTTGGAAATGAAATTTTAACAATTATGTTCATATACTATTCTCTATCTATTCTGAGAATCTAATTATTTTTACTTCTTTAGGATATTTTCCTGTTTCAACAAAAAATCTTTGTTTGAGCTTAGTTTCTATTTCTTCTTGTGTTGACATAAAAGTTTCAATTTTTGTTGTGTAAAAAAATGTTTCATCTTTACTCGTGATTATCTTAAATCTAATTGTCCCACAATTACCAAATAATTTAGCTAAAATGCTCATTGCTTATATTCTAAAATTTAATTGTTTATTACAAAATTCTTTTCTGATATTTTTCATTCTGTTTCTCCAAGACATTGATACATAAGTTTCTTAACTTGATCTTTAGTTAATTCTTTTCCATCTAATAATGTAAATACCATTCCGCTATTTTTTTTATATTTGTCTAAAATTTCTATTGCTTGATCTTTTCTTATTTTACTATCTAATTTAACAATAAAATTTTTCATATGTTCAATTATTTTGTTCATTTCTTTTGAGGCATCACACACTTTAGAAATATGTGGTAAAGCCATCTGAAGACATTCGTAATCAAATTTAGATTGAATGTAATTAACAAACTCAGTATAATTTGGTTGATTTATTTCAATCCAAATATCAAGAATATTTTTAATAGAGGCATTATTCTTAAAAGCATGTTGAGCAAGATATGTAATTGATTTTAGTTTTTTTATTTCTTGATCATTATTGAAATAAACACATATACCCTCAACTCCCTCAAATATTTCAACTGCAGAAATCATCTGTTCGATTGTATCAAAGCTAAATCTTTTTGGTCTCTCAACTTCAAGAATTTTCGCTACATCATCTAAACACTTTTGTGACATATATGAATAGTCATCATGCCAAATCAATCCAACTAAAAATAATTTTGGTTCTGTTCCATAATCAAGAACAATTCTATTTGTTGGTGTAGTCCACTCCAATAAAAGAGAGAAATTTCTTGTTCCTCCAATTGATTGTGTTGAAAATGTTCCAATAAAATCTGAATTAAATGCTTTAGGATATTTCTGTTTTAAATATTCAACTTCAGAACCATTTTCAAGATTAGAAGCATCAAAAGTTCCACGAGTTCGATGAATAATTTGATTTTTGTATTTTGAGATTATGATTAACGATCCATCTATTTTTTCAATTAGAGAGCAATTTTTTGTTGAATTTGGAAATGGAACTAATTCTTTTTGTTCTTCCCAATTGAAAAATTTCTTGAAGCTTAAACTTACAGGTTTTCCTTGTTCATTCCAAATAGAGCTTCTAAAAATTAGATTATCTTTATTCCAATGAACGTTAAAGTTTTTAGGATTAACAAGATAACATTTATCTCCAGCTATAGTTTGTTCTTTGAGATTAAAGAAATCAGTGTCTATATCAGAGAGATTGATTTTCATGATAAATCATAAGTTATTTCACGTTCATTATAAGAATAACTAACATCAATTTTTAACTTTTCAGAAAGAGCTATTTTTTGAGTCATTGAACAAACGTATTCTATATTATCAATATTTGCAATAAATCGATAACAACCTTCATACACTCTCCAATACCCTCGATTAATAGTTCTGATACTAATAAAGTGAGAATTTGGAAATAATTCTTCACGAAGTTTAATAATCAATTTTTCTTTTGTTGTCATAAAACCTCTTTGTGTTCTTTTAGAACATGTTCACGAACTTGTTTTTTCAGAATTTGTGATTTGCCCCAACCTTTCACATGAACATTCAATCTATTTGGAGAAAAATTTTTACAAATAGAACATATATACTTAGTTCCAATTGCATCATCCTGAGTAAGTATATATTCGTCTAGTTTCAGTTTGTCTAATTTCATATAGATAATGTAATCAATTCAAACATAAAAGTAAATACTTTTCAAAAATTATTTTTGTATAGAATTTTGAAGCGCAGTGAGCTTTGATTGATAAATCAGATATTTTGGGATATATTTCTCTAAATAATATGCAGTCTTAAATGGTATAATTATATCATATCCCATTTCGTGTAAAATGATATCTACACAATAACTAAAATTTGATAATTTTATGAATACACATTCTGTAATAGAAATTTTTCTGATATAATTATCATAAATAAGACCTTTTTGTGTTAATGGAAAAAATTCAACAAATTCTCCAACAATATCTACAACTAAACAAAAAGTATAATGGCAACACGTCCATTCTGGATATTTTTGATATTCTTCAACATGATCTTTCAAAATAAAAACATCATTGGGTAAAATTATTTCTGGCGTTGTCATCTTGCACAGATAATACAACTAATAGTTCCTACTGGAAAATTCCAGATATTATCTTTGCTTCTTTGTGTAATTTCTATTGCAGTTCTTACAGTAATTTCTTTATTACACAAAGAACATATTCTTGTAGTATTATCTTCAATTATTTGTTGGTTTAATTTCATTATTACTTTTCAGAATAAAAAGATATAAAGTGTTCTTCTCTATCAAGAGCTTTAATTGCTGACATATAGATTTTTCCTCTAACTTTATATTTGATTAATTTCCAAATTATTAACCAGCTAAAATTAAAGAAATAAATTTTCTCATTTTTGTTTTCAATCCTAAATGATAAAAACTTTTTCATTGATTGACCTCTATTTTTTGAATTTTTTCTTTGATCTTTTTCTTTCTCGAATATCTGACAATTTCCCAACCAAAATTATTGATATGTTTATTCAAAATTTCAATATTAATATAAGCTTTTTTAGCAGCTCCTGGAGTATTACCTAAGACTTCTGAAACTTCTGTTACAATTCTTTTGATTTCAATAGATACTTCTTTTTTATTTGTTAAAACTTTACTTTCTTCTTTTATAATTCTTTCGGATACTTGAGCAGCTTCTACATTAGCTCTAAATGCTCTAAAATCTTTAGCAGAGAATCCGTGACCAATTGATTTCTTAATGAATTTGCTTACAATATTATCTGTTACTTCTTGTTGTTCATCAAAATTAAGCCATCGGAGCGAACCAGCATCATAGAATTCTTTACCAACATTAACAAGAAATGGATCAATTACTATAATTTCATGTGCTACAGATTTCTTTCCAATAAATTTTAAAATCATATTTTCATTTTCAAAACCAACATGTTCTTTTAGAAGAGTTGTCAATCCATAAGTATAAAGAGTCTGACCTTCTGTTTTCTTAGCTTTGGAAACATATCCACTAGATGAATCTAAATTTCCTATACGTATACCAGTTTCAATCATCATCAAGACAGCATAAGCACATGTTTTTCTTTCTGTGTTTCTTTCTATAGAACAGAAATTTCTTAACTTCTGATTGATTTCAGGATACATTTTCTGAATCTTTGCTACACGATTGAACTTCCCAGTAATCTTGTCAGAAGTTTTAATTCTTCCATTAGGATTACCACCCAACCAGAGTTTGTCAGTATCTTTAAGCATCTTTTGTTAAGTTCTCAAGAGCTTGTAGAAATAGTTTTTTATGTTTTTCTACTGAACCAAGCAAGTTTTTAACTGACTTTCCTTGCATAAGTTCACGATCAGAAAATGTATCTTTATTCATTAAGAAAACAAATTCATTCCAAATTTCTTCTGAAGTTATTTCCTTCATAATCGCTGTCTTAATCTTATTTCTGTTCTTTTAATACATTCAATATCTTTCTTCTTCCAACCTAATTTATTACAAAAGTGAAATGTTATTTCATAAATATTCAATAAAGACTTTACATCATGAATATTTGCTCCAGTAGCTTTAGTTTGGGCTTGGAAAATTAAATTATGATCATAGATTGGTTTTTTCATATAGATAATATAATTCATTCAAACATAAAAGTAAATACTTTACAGAACTATTTTTTGTATATTTGTTAACAAAAATGATGAGAATTGAAAGAAAAAGCTAAGTTTTGTTTCTTCTAGCTTCAGTTCTTCTACGAAATTCAGCTCTTTTAGCTTTTTCTTTTCTCTTTACTGCAGGTCTTTTGAAGTGTAATCGATCAATATGTTCAAAAAATATATTGGAGTCTTTTATTTTTTTCTTGAGTTTAGATAGAGCAATTGCAAGTCCTTCTTTGGGATCTCTACTATTATCTACTTTGATGGAACATCTAGTTGCTGATGACATTTATGTGAGTTCCTTATCCCAAATGATATGAAATTCAGAACTCAAATGATTACAGATTTCTGTTTCTCGATTTAGATCTTCATAAATTTTACTATCGTGAGCCTTTTCATAAACCTCATAGACTCTATTCAAATCTTTACAATATCCATCTACACAATATCCTATTCCAGTATCAAATTGTCTTTCAATCGGAAATCCTATTCTTTGTTCTTCTTTATCTAAAAGTTGTTTTTCATTTTTGCCAATTGAACAGAATTGACCATTTTTTATTACTCTATTTAAACTAGCAATTCTCATATTTTTTCTTGTTTCGTTTGTCGGTTTATCAGTTCCGTTTTTTCTTCTTGTTTTCCATGCTCTTTTTGCAGATTCTGATGTATTTCCAATTTTAATTCCATTTCTTTTTTTCGTTTCTAAACCTATTTGGGCTGATTCTGTTGTACATCCAATTTGAATACCGAGTTTTCTTTTAGTTTCAATTGATTTTTTACCTGATCCTGGTTGTTTATCAGTGCCATTTTTTCTACGAGATTGCCAGATTTTTTTACAATGTTCTTGACTTTTTGGTTCTTTGGACGCTGATTTTTTCGCAATTTCAGATAAATTTAATCCTTTCTTTATTTTTGTTTCAATTCCTTTGTATGCACCATTAGATGTTCCGGTTTTATGATCATTTCCATTTTTTCGTCTAGTTTCCCAAGCTTTTTGAGATGAGTTTTTGGCTGCAATACTTCTAATGTGACTAATTTCTTCTTTACTTTTCATGCAAGTTCAATTTGTAAAGCTTGAAAAACATTTTGAATTCTATTAATAATAGTTGTTGTGTCACTTCCAGCAAATAACAATCCAATAACTTTATTATCTGAACTTAGAACTGATGATCCACTATCACCACCAGCACTCATATTACCAGCCATTAACTGATCAGTAAATATTGCTATTTTGTTATTTCCATAACTTACCGTTACTGTAACATTAATCTGTTCTACTGTTCCGGTTGTTAGTTCCGTTGTTCTTCCAGATTTTTTTATAGATAATCCCAAAACTCCTTCTGTAATAGTAGTTGGTATTCCTATATCAACAATTGAAGTTGAAACATCAGTTTGATTTGTAGGTAAAGCTAAAGCACAATCAACAGTATTATTAGATGCATCAAATTTAATTGGGATAAATGTTGATAATCTTGCAATTGTATCATTAGAAGTTCCACCATCATAGGGTCCTGGTTGATATATTGCATCTCCCACTACACCATTATTACTATCAGCTAAAACATGATTATTAGAAAGAATGTATAATGACTCTCCTTGTAGTTGTTTCACTAATGTTACTTGTAATCGTGTTCTACACTTTATTGTTTTTGTTACATAGTTAAATGTTTTTGCTATCAACTTAGCACAAGAACAAGAGCTTGATGGTGGTGGGGGTGGAGTAATATTTGATGACTTAACAATCAAACCTTGAGTTCCAGCAGTAATTCTAAAATGACCAATACTCACTCCATTTGGTGAGGGTCTATATTTTGCTGTTCTATCAATTAAAGCTTTAATTTCTCCAGTTTCTATAACGTCTACAGAAAATTTTTGTATTTTTTCGGGTAATACTTGTAAAGAGTTTAAAGTGTTTTTATCAACTTTTTTCTTAACAGAATATATATAGCATAGTTCGTCTGTTTTAACTCCATTAATCCTTTTGTACCCTATACCAACTGCTATTACATTTTCTTTTGAAAGGTGTAATTCTGCTTCAGAGAATGATTGTTTTAAGTTATATATTTTGTTTATCATTTAAATACCCAATTGTTTATTTTTTCTTTGTTATTTAATAGTATTAATGGATGGTATTCTTTAATAAATAATAATTTTCTCTTGGGCATCATCTATCATAATTCCTTTTATTTCTATCCAGTTTTTATTTTCAACAAAAAAATCTGGAATATAGCTTTTTCCATTTGATAATGGAAAATGTTTTGGTTCATAATCCCAACATAAATTTAATTCATCAAGTCTTTTTGCAAACGCCAATTCCCACGTTGATTTGAATATAAAATTTCTTCCTAACTTATCAACATATTTTGATCTTTTACCCCATCCATTTATATTTTTTGGAGATTTACCATAAAAATTGCAATCTTTACCTTTTCGTACTTTTAATTCTCCAGATATAAATTTTTCTTTTTTTGAAATTGAAATATTTTTACTATATTTAGCAATTCTTTCATCAGTTTCTTTTGTAAGATTTTTATTCCATGGAAACCGATTTCGACTTCCGGAACCAAGTTTATTATAAGTTTCTGGAATTGTCATAGCTATTTTAGTTTTTTCAGATATTTTTTTATTTCTGCATTCAGGACATATATTTTTCCAACGATAGTGTATAAATTCTTTATTACATTCATTACAAATTTTCAATTTTATTTTTTTCTAGATTTATTATATGAATCCCATGCAATTTTGTATGCTGAATCTTTTGGAAATTTTTGTTTAAGAGCTTTAACTTGTTTTTCACGTCCTGGAGGGGTTACTTCTTTTTTAATGCCACAATATTTTTTGCATTGAGATGAACCAATTATATTACCACATTTTTTGCAAAGATTAGAAGCTTCTTTCATAAATTTTATTCCCTTGGGAAGAACAGCTTTCTCATTCTTATTTCTATCAAGTTGTTGTTGACAAGAACAACTATTTTTTGGAAGTCCACATTTATCACAGACCATGTTCGGAATATTATATGTTATTGATCCAAATTCTTCTCTAAGAATAGTAAGAATAGCAGGTTTTAATTGTTCTTTGAGTTTCTTATTGAGTCTGATATTCTCATCACAGGTACATTCTTCTTTGGGCATATTGCAACCAAGACATAATTTATTCATTGATTTACCAAGATCTTCTTCAAATTTAATTGATCTAAAACTTTTACGACCTTCTTCAAGTTTTTTAATATCCCATTTTGTTAAATTTTCAATATGTCCATCTTTCATTTTAACATCTATATCATTATCATTTTCATATTTTATAATTGTGCCAATATTTCCTCCTTTATTTAACATATTGCCACTTTTTGTTTTAACTTTAATTCCAATTTTTAAATTTTCTGATATTGCAGAATGATATTCTTGTTTAGCTCTAATAAGTTGATTAATTTTGTTTCTAAGTTTGATTTTTTGATGCCCAACTAAATCTGGTCGATTTAATTCTTTTTTAAGATCTTTTATCTGAGAATTTATTTTTTCAATTGTGTGAACTGTTGATAAATTATATTCATCAGAAGTCTTATGTCCTTTCTGTCCACTACCAGGACCACCTTCAGGAATTTCACGTTTCAATTCGTTTAATATTTTTATAATTTCTTTTTTGAGTTGTTGTTTTAACTGTTCTTTTTTCATATTTTTTTTATTTATCCTAAATGTAGTTGCTTTTCTTGAATTTATAGTTGGCATGCCATATTTGTCTTTCCCTATGTCTTTAACTTCTTCACGATGATTTTTCCATTTACCAGTTAAAATCTCATCACCAATCTTGACATCAAGTGTAATTTTTTCTTTTATCATATTCTATTAAAAGTCTTGGTTTAGTTTCCATTTTCTATTTTTTTTATTAATATTGATAAATTTAAAATTTTCTTTGATTCCATTAATTCATTTGCAAGAGATGTTATTAATTCATGTTTACTAATATCCCATTTTTTAGCAATTTCTTCAGCTAGATGTTCAATTGTTTCAATTAAGTGTTCTCTAGCAATAATTGTATTTATTTCTTTTTGACTAAGAATTTTTTTACCAAATATTTTTTCACTTAATAATATCATTTATGTTTTATTTCTGATTTGTAGATTTTCATTATTTAAAAAATCAAGTTCTTATATAATACTCCCACCTGGACTTAACTTTATTGTTTCTTTTCCTTTTTTAAAAATCATATTACCACTACTTGTAGTTTTTATATAACTAAATCCATTTTTTACAATTTCATTTGCCTTATTTATTTGTTCTCTTGGAATTGAGTATTCTCTTTTTTTCATAAGTTTACTATCAAGTCCATCTTCTGTAATTTCATTAAGAACTTCTTTGATTAAATGTTTAAGTGTTGATTTATAAATTTTCATTATTCTTGCCCTGGTAAATAGTTATCATTTTTGTCTAGAGCATCAATTATATTACTCCAATCCATAGCACTTGCGTCCATAGTCATTGGGTCAAAGTTATTATATATTTCTCCATCTTTTTCTTCATATAGTTTATTTTTGATTATAGATTTTTTCTTATTATCTTTAACTGCTATTTTTGTAGCACTTGAAAATTTTGTAGATAATAAAGGTTTTTCTTCATCTACATTAATGTCTTCTAAAATAGTATTGAGAATAGAATTCCCAGTATCAATATTAAAAGACTGTTCTTGTTTATGTTTTGTATATTTTCTTTTTTTAGGAAATTCTTGTTGTAATTCTTCAAGAAGTTGTTTTTTTATTAATTTTTTTGATATTTCTAATTCTTCACGTATTAAAAATCTTATTCGAGAAGAAATATTCCTTAGAATTTCATCTGAAATAGATTTAACAAATAATTTTTTGTCAATTTTCATTTACTGTTGCTCTCGCTATATTATTATTATTAATAGTAACTTTCCATTCTAATTTATTTTTACTATCTTCTTCTTTCTGAAAAATTTCATTTGATTCGTCATAAATTAAATCTCGCAAGGAATCAACATCATATTTCAATTTCCAATTACTCGGAAGTTCAAATTCTATATAACCATTGATGTCTTCATAAAAATAATTTCTTTGACCAAATGGTCTTTCAGCATAAAAATCATTTTTCTTTTCTACTTTAATTGCATATTTTTTAAGTTTAAGCATAATTAGAAAGTGTTGATTCAAGAATTGATAATAATTTCATTTCTTGTATAGTTTTTCCATATGAAATTGATTTGATAGAATTCTTTGCTCTTCTTGGATTTCTATCCCCATTGAATGCTTTTCTACTTGATCTTGTAGATGGTGTTTGCTTATTACCAATATAACTATATCCTTGTTTAGATTTTTCTATTGGATCTTTTACCACTACTTGTTTTCCCTTTGGAGATAACATTCTTGTTTTTAATATAGATTGCTTTGCTGGCTTTGCAGGTTGTTTTGGTTTATATGGAGCCGCTGGCTTAAATGATTTGATACTTTCAGCTTCATTCAGAATTTTTATTAAACTTAATTTTTTTTTATTCTCTTGCATCTGCAAAGCGTGATCAATTAAATTGTTTGCTGTCTTAAAATCATAGCCAATATTTATTAAACGATCTCTTACTTCAACTTCTGACAATCCCTTCTTGATAAGTTCAAGAATTTTTTTAAATATTTCTGTTTGTTCAAGAAGAATCAAGTTAGTAATTTTTAATAATAGTATCTAATATATTTTCTATAACAATATTTCTATCAATTTTTGGATTATAAAAATATTTCTTTGTAATATCATAATTTTCTGTTAAAATCGCTTTAGCCACAGAAGGTGAACTTACAATATCAAAAGTAATTAATTGCAAATCATCATTTACTAACTCGTTTCCTTCATTAGTTCGTTGTGTACTTCCAAAAGCTCTTGAACTTACTCCAACATTACCACCAGATTCAAGAATCGCTTTTAAATCTTTTCCCTTAGAAGTATTAAGAACTTCTAATTTCCCAACTACATTCATTCCATCCCAATTTACTTCTTTGATGAGAACACACGCATTACCTAATTCAATTATTGCGCTCTCGGGATGATCTAGGCTTCCATATGCTCTATTTTCATTTATTATTTCTGAAAATTTAGAAATCTCTCTTTCGAGAATTGGTTTTGGATAAATTCGTCCATTCATGTTCTTTTCATTTGCTGATTGAAATACACCCGATAATGTTGGATTAACCCCACTTTCAATCTGTTCTTTGATTATTCCACGATTATAATCGAGTGATCGATATTCTATTAAAAGTCTTGGTTTTAATTGTTGTGTTTGCATAGTTTTATTTGATATTTGTGATTCATCATACATATTATTTTCTTTTACTTTAATTTTTTTATTGAAAATGCTTTAGTTTTTGGATTCTGAATCAATGAATGACCGGGAGTGATACCAACATATCCACATTTATTACATGTATTTTTTTGTCCTGGTTTAACTTCACGTTCTTCACCACACTTTCTACATTTTGTATAATATATTTGTTTATTGTTTTGTTTTTCTGATGTCTTATGGCCACTTTGTCCTGAACCAGGACCACCTTCTGAGATTTCATTAATGACTTCTTTAATTAAATGTTTAAGTGTTGATTTATAGATTTTCATGATTTTCTATTTTTTTTATTAATGATGTTAATGTTAATTTCTTGTTATTTTCAAATAGTTCATTTGTGAAATGTTTTAATAAGTCATGTTCTTCAACGTTCCATCTCTTTGCAACTGCTTTTGATAAATTTGCAAATGAATTAATTAAATCTTCTATAGCAATAGTCATATTTTTTTCAAGAGATTTTTTCATTTCTTTAAATATTTTCCTATTATATTAATGTCATCTGAAAAAGCATTTCCATTTTTAGTATCTTTTTTTAACTGTTGTTGTATATTGTTAAAACACTCTTTACAAACCCATGTTTCTCTATTTTGAACTCCAGCTGATGGATTTGAATTTATCCAACATTGTTCTTTTTCATTTACAGATTTATGACAATTTGGACATTGCAAAGATTCTAATATAAATTGTTTAAATGTTTTCATTTTTAATTATATCCAATTGAGTGAGACTTACCAACTCTCATTATTTCTCTGGGGTCGAGTGCCATAATTTTATTACTATAAAAATCTTTAGCTAAAATCCTGTTAGAAGATACAATATCTTCAACTTTTTTTGTGTCTTCTGCTGAATATTTTTTAGGAAATACATATTTCTGTGACTTAGGATCAAACATTTTTTCCAATACTCTGTCTCTTATCCAGATCATATTACCTACAGCATCTTTTACTGGATTTATAAATTTAGAAACTTCTGAAATATTTTCAAATGTCATGTGATGTTTACTAATATAAAATTTTCCTTTTCCATATTTAACTTCTAATTCTTTTAATCTTTTTTCAGCTATAGAACGATCTAAAATTGGAGTTTTATTTCCAAATATTGGTTCGTTAGTCATTCCTTTTTGAATTCCTTTTCTCCAAATAATATATTTACCTTTAGTTTCATTCAATTCATTTTTATCTGGATTCAAAGGAAATCCCGAACCTTGATCTCCATATTTTGGAGATGGAAGATCTTCTTTTACAATTACATTTAATTTTTTTATTGTTTCTGGATTATTACATTTTTTACATAAATAAACTTTATTCTTTCCAGTAGCACCAGTTCTTCCAACATATTTAATTTCTGTCGTTGGAACATTTCTCCCACACCAATAACATTCTTTATGTTTTTCTTCATTTAAACTATTCTTCTCTAACAAATACACAACTTCATAAGCAGGATTTTTCTTACTCAACTTTAAATAAGCATCTTTAGGATTGTATGCTTTTATATCTTCTGTTAATATATCTCCTTCAAATCCATATTTTGATTTAAGAAGAGAACCATATTCTTTGAGAAATTGATTTTCTAATATATTTTGTAATTTATTCCATATTATATGTTCTTCTGGTGAATGTGTAAATTTACCAGATCTAATTATATCAACTAAAAAATCATTAAATTCTGTTGTGTTTAGATAATTCAATAATTGGTGTCTTTTTACTTCTGGAATATTTAATGACATAATATATTTTTTGCCACTTTCACGATATTTTGGAAGTGTTTGAAGCTGTTTTGATTTACTCTCATTCAATACTTTCAATGTATCATTTCTTGGATCTACATCAATATGTTGAAAACTTTTTTCATCTTTGGCTAATATTCCGCTAGGATCTTTAACTATTCCAGTATGTTCTACTCCTTTAGAATCTGTCCAAGAAATATGAGATCCTTTTTTTATTGATTTACCATAATAATCTTTAAGTTCTTTGAGTGATTTTACTTTAAATGATCGATTTTTAGGATCTTGAGTTAATTGATGCTTTGGTGTAATACCCATTTTTCCACATTTTGAACACTTTGTTGCTTCTCCCGGTTTAACTATTTTTTCTGCTCCACAATTGAAACACTTAGTATAATATTCAATATTTTCTTTTTTAATTCTCTCTACTCCTAATTTTTTCAAATAATCTTTTGGTGGAATTCCTTTTTCTAAACTTTCTGGTGGTTCTGGTTTAGAAATTTCTTGAATTCCTTTCAATTTCCAATTTGAATCTGGTCT
>Ga0082335_1005779_pt1 | contig 16682 bp, 16 predicted proteins | sample Subgrocontami58m_FD_72375 | JGI IMG/M metagenome (GOLD analysis project Ga0082335, IMG submission 72375) | Subsurface groundwater microbial communities from S. Glens Falls, New York, USA - GMW37 contaminated, 5.8 m (SPADES assembly) (version 2) ... | reverse complement strand
TTCATTTTCACCCGACACGGACATTCGTGCCATTGCCAGCGTCGCCGGCTCCATTCGACCAGTGCTCTTGGTCGTAGATTCATTGCAGACCTTTGCCGTACCAGCAGCCGATGGCGCCGCTGGCTCGCCGACCCAGGTACGCGCTGTGTTAGCCGAGCTGGTGGCACTTACCAAAGCGACCACAGCCACAGTTATTATTATTGGCCATGTCACCAAAGCTGGGGTGGCAGCGGGCCCGAAGTCGGTGGAGCATCTTGTTGACGTGGTGTTGGCGCTAGAGGGCGAGCCATCGTCACCTTTGCGCATATTGCGCGCGGCCAAGAACAGGTTTGGTCCGACCGATGAGGTGGGGGTATTGCAAAGTTCGGATGGCGGTTTGACAGATGTTGCCAACCCATCGGCATTGTTCTTGGCGGAACGCCACCAGGGCGCTGGTTCATGTGTGACGGCGCTGGTGCAAGGATCGCGCAGCCTGTTGGTGGAGGTGCAGGCGCTGGTGACACATTCACGGGCTTATCGGCCAGCTCGTGCCACCACCGGGTTTGATACCTCGCGCCTGCAAGTACTGCTGGCGGTGCTAGCTGAACGCGCTGGTGTGCGTTTGGGTACGAGTGACGTGTACATTAATTTGCCCGGTGGCTTAAAAAGCCGCGAGCCAGCGCTTGACCTGGCTGTTTGCCTGGCAGCGGCGTCAGCTGCGTTGCGCAAGCCAGTTCCACGTGATGCGGTTGTGTTTGGCGAAGTCGGTTTAGGCGGTGAGGTTCGCCCGGTTGTCGGCGCTGAACGCCGGCTGCAGGAAGCGTCGCGCCTGGGCTTCCGCCAGGCCGTGGTCGCACCTTTACCTAAAGGAGCTAAATTACCGCCCGAGGTAGCCCTGGCCGAGGTACGCTCGGTCACAGAAGCGGTGGATTGGCTGCGTTAATGCGCCTTACACGCCGGTTTTTCGCGCGCCCGACGCTGCGGGTGGCACGCGAGCTTATTGGCTGCGTCATAGTGCGACGACGAGGCCAGCGCTTGCAGCGAGCGATTATAACCGAAACCGAGGCTTACATTGGACCGCATGATTTAGCGTCGCACGCCTCGCGCGGCCGTACGCCACGCACCGCCTTGATGTTCGGCAATCCTGGTTTTCTGTACGTATATCTTGTCTACGGCCTGCATCATTGTGTGAATGTGGTTACCGAACGCCAGGGTTACCCAGCCGCCGTCCTTATCCGTTCCGTTTTACCGTTTATTGATACTCCAGTCAAAATGGTCCGGCCGGACCATTTTGACTGGAGAGGTAGGGCAGGTGGAAATGTGATAACGGGGCCGGGGAGAGTTACGAAGTCACTTGGTATTGATCGGCAGTACAATTGTGCAGACGCAGTTACGAGTCGCCGGGTATGGTTCGAGCGCGGGGTTCACGTGCCAGCGCGCGCTATAATGCGAGCCCCGCGTATCGGTGTGGCTTATGCTGGCGCCTGGCAATACAAGCCGTGGCGGTTTACCATCGCTCACCCAATTGATAAAAAAATGACCGGGCACGGGCCCGATCATGGTTGATAGATTCTGTGGTTTTATGGTCATGCCGACGTTGTTTACTTGAGGTGTTGGAGCGAAGCATTGAGCTGCTCAAGATTTTCGCGGTATGCAGGATTTCCATTCACTTGGGAACGATGATCGTCAATAGCTTTGGTGAGTTTGCCGGTGTTGGTGACGGTTATTACACTTGAATCTTCGGGTGTGAAAGCAAACCCTTCTTTCAGAGCGCACGCCACAAAGGTGGAATAGCATTCGATGGTGGCTTTGGCGCCGTTTATTCTCTTGAGAATTTCAATCTGATCCTTCAGGCCCCCAGGAGAGATTCCGCCGTCAGTGGCGTTGCCGGTGGGTTGTACGCGGAACGGAATGACGGTTCGTTTGGGGACATTGAAGGTGAGCACCGTGCTCCAGGTGCTGGCGATATGGTGGTGTTTATTTTTGTTCGACATATAATGCTCCGTGTCATGGGTTTTTGTTTTTAGTGGTTTAGGGATGGGTATGACACGCGCAAGCTAGCTGGTATTGTTTTGTATATTCATGACTGCTCCTTGGTTGGTGGTGGATGATGGTTTATTTTAATGAGCACCCTAAAAATAGGGCTATAGTATACTGGCAAGCATATTCCTCAAGCATAGGTGCGTCAAGTATAGGTTAATTGCCGCCAAATTGGACTATTCTGGATGTATGGAAAGTTCGTTCACCTTGGCGCGCAAGGCCGGAGCCTGAGTCAGCTCGGGATCGTGTGCCAAGGTGTTCTGCACGCTGCGTCGCACTAGCTCCAAAAGTTTGGCGTCGGCGAGTTCAGCAAACCTAAGCTTCAAAAAACCTGATTGGGCCTGGCCAAGCAGGTCGCCTGGCCCCCTGGTTTTCAGATCATATTCGGCCAGCGCAAAACCGGAGTTATAGCGTGTAAACGCTTGTAGCCTAGGTTGAGCTTGGGTTTTGATGTCGTCGAGCATAAGGAAGCAAGTACTAGGGCGGTGCGACCGGCCAACGCGCCCTCTCAACTGATGCAGTTGTGCTAGGCCAAAGCGTTCGGCGTTTTCAATAGCCATGACCGTGGCTTCAGGCACGTCGACACCAACTTCTACCACCGAGGTGCTGACCAGGATCGGCGTGGCGCCTTGTTTGAAATCGTTCATTGCCTTAACCTTGTCACGCGAACTCATTTTGCCATGGAGCAAGCCGACTGGAATATCCGTAAAAATTTCCTTCGCCAATCGTTCACGCTCGGTGGTGACTGCTTGTACGTCGCCAGCATCACCTTCATCAATTAATGGGCAAATGATAAAGGCGCGGTTGCCTTGAGCAATTTCAATTCGTATCAGGTTGTATACGTGGTTGCGATCGTCAGGCGCCACGATAGTGGTAGTAATCGGTTGTCGTCCAACCGGTAGCGACGCCAGTATTGATAGATCAAGGTCTCCGAACAGTGTCAGTGCCAGCGAACGTGGTATCGGGGTAGCTGACAGTGACAGGAGATGTGGCGTCGTGCCGCCGGCGCCGTTGGTAAGCATTTGCCTTTGCTCGACACCGAAACGGTGCTGTTCGTCAATCACCACCAACCCAAGTCGTTGCCAGGTTACGGATGATTGCAGCAGAGTGTGTGTGCCAACAACGATATCAACCGCGCCCTGTGAGATTTTGTGCCGAAGTGCGGCGGCGGTTGCGCGACTAGCCGTGGTTAATTCATGGTGACCACGCGTAAGGAGTGCTAGGCGTGTCTTTCCGTTGGCAAAAAATTTGGTAAGCGTAGTGAAGTGTTGGTGCGCTAGTATTTCCGTGGGTGCGAGTAGCGCGGTTTGGAACCCAGCAGCCGAGGCATTAAGGGCGGCGATTCCGGCGACCACGGTCTTACCCGAGCCAACATCGCCTTGTAGCAGTCGGAACATTGGCTGCGTACGCCCGAGGTCCTGGATGATCTGCCAGGCCGCAACTTTTTGGTCGCGTGTTAGTTGCCATGGCAATTTAGCCACGAATCCCTTGGTTTGCAGTGCAAAGGGAATAGCTGGTGCTGGCGATTGACCGAGTGCACGGCGAGCCAATTTTGCTGCCAGGTGCATAAGGTAAAGTTCATTGAACGTAACGCGCTGCCGAGCAGCGCGGAGCTGTGTCAGCGAGCTTGGAAAGTGTAGAGTCGTAATTGCTTCAACCAAGGGCATTATCTTGGTCTCACTCAGCACTTCGGCCGGTAGCCAGTCGGTGATAGCGTGTGCACAAGGCAGCGCGCGCGCCACTAACGCTCGAAGCTGGTGCTGGGTGAGGTTGGCCGTGAGTGGGTATTGTGGTACTAGGCGGCCAGTATGTAAGCCACTTTTTGATTCTGGTTCCCAAGTTGGGTGCTCAAGTTGCAAGCCGTAGCTTGATGAAGTGAGTTTGCCGGCTAACAATACGGTGTTACCAGCGCTAAGTGATTTACTTAGATATGGTTGATTGAACCATACAGCCTTGACCGTGCCAGTGCCGTCACTTACTAAAGCTTCGGTAATAGTAAGGCGACGGTGTCGCGCTCGTCGTGAGCTTACCAATTGTATAGTACCTCGTACGGTAACCTGTTCGCCAACGCGAAGTTCCGCAATCGGGAGCAGCTTTGAAAAATCTTCATAGCGCGTTGGAAAATGGTTCAGCAGGTCGGCTACCTTGGCTAACCCAAGGCGCTGCAAGCGTTCAGCTGTAACATTACCAACGCCGGGAATATGGCGGATTGAATCGTCGAGCGAAAGCATGAGTGTGTAGTGATTATCATTATGGCTTGAATATTGAATACAAACCACCCCCGGCAGGGCCGAAGGGTGGTGGTATGCTAGTTGGTGCCCCCGCCAGGAATCGAACCTGGATCACAAGCTCCGCAAGCTCGCATTCTATCCATTGAACTACGAGGGCGCGTTGTGGAGCTTCGTCAGTATAGGTAATGAGATTGCCCTTGGCAAGTCTACCGCCATAAGAGCGGGCTAGCGAAGTTTCAGGAACCGTGTAAGAGCTTCCGAGGTAGGCTCATCTTCGCGATCAAGGTCCTCGTCAAGATACTTAGTCAGGTGATCGCGAACTTTTAGCGGGTCGGACCGCTCCAATGGTATCGTAACGCGCGGATCAAACGGGTTTTTGGGTACGAGATAAAGGTTGGTAATAGTTGGTGGGTGATAGGCGATCCAAAAGTTCATAATTTCCGACCAGCGCCAATATTTTTTTCCGACCACTACACCAGTTGAGGTCAGCTTACATTCAAGGGTGCGTGGACTACGACGAGTTTCGCTGATAAAAATGAACGCCACCATTATGATAATCAGGGCAAACAGAAAATTGGCTACCGCCACCGAGTAGGCGACAAGCGTGGTTGATACAACTCCGGCTCCTACCCACCAACCGGTCGAGCGGTTGAGTATGCGAAACTCTCGGAACGACCAGTGCAGCACGACCTGGCCAATGTTCGTTTGTGGATTTACATTGAGGTTGGTAGCCATTATTTTAAGTATACCTCGTGTTGAGCTTGGTCGGCAATTGTGGGGGACATGCTCCTCGGGGTATAGTATGGAGTATGGTTAATCTCCGGCAACTTAACGCTATCGGGCGTCGCTACCAAGCAGCGGCTAAGGCCCGTTTCAAGGTGAATGAATTGGCGGCCTCGGCTCAGCACGCGGCTAAGCTAGCTATCTTCGCGGCGCAGCGTGGTGAGCCAGCCGAGGCCGAGCGTTTACTCGCGACGGCCGCACGCGTGCTGCATCAGGCAGAACAGGCCGCTGGACGATTGGGCCCCAGCTTTACTGGCGCCTTTCGGGCGGCACAGGAGGAGTATGCCGAGGCTGCATTGTTCGTGTCGTTTGTGCAGCACGGGACACTACCATCACCCGTCGCACTTCATGTTTCTGACGAAACCTATCTGGGCGCTTTGTCAGATTTCGTTGGTGAGATTGTACGTTTTGCAGTGAAGCGCGCCACGGTCGGTGATGCCGCCGCGGTTGGCGGCTTAGTGGCGGTGGCGACGGATATTGTGGCGGCGCTCGCTGTCATGGATTTAACAGGTAACCTGCGCAGCAAGTTCGACCAAGCTAAGCAGCACCTGAGGAAGTTGGAGGATATCCAGTACGACCTGCATATCCACCGTCATGGGTCTTAAGTTAGTTGGCACAGTGGTGCAGGGCAGGGGTGAGGGGCGCACGACCGGCTATCCAACTGCCAACCTGGTGCTAGTGCCAGGGGTTGAACGTCCCGCGCCCGGCATTTATGCATGCTGGGTTTTTTACCAAAGACAACGCTTTCCTGGGGCACTGGTTTCGGGCGTACACTGGGAAGAAAAGCAGCCGCGTATTGAAGTGCATCTTATCGGCTACGTCGGCGATTTATATGGCCAGGTTCTTGAACTAGAAGTAATGGTCAGGATTCGAGACACGATGGAACTTGTCGACCTAACTAGCCTACAACAACGTATCGCGGATGATATTGTGGCGGTGCGTACTGCGCTTGGGTTATGATATTCATCTATACCGATTGCGTCAGCACGCGCGAGGCTAAGAATATCGGCCGGATTTTGGTGCGCGAAGGTTTGGCGGCTTGTGCCAGTTGGTGGCGCACCACCTCGACCTATTACTGGCAAGGTCGGTTGCAGGAGCATGGCGAAGTGGCGCTGCTAATTAAAACTGGCGAGCGCACTTACACCAAAGCCGCCCGCCGTTTACGTGCGCTCCATAGTTACAAATTACCAACCTTGGTGGCCTGGCGCTCGAGCCATATATTGGCGCCATACGAGCGCTGGGTTAGGCAGGCGACCTTGGGTGCTGTACGGCCAGGCGGTACACATTCCACAGTAGCATCGCGACTGTCATTGGCCCGACGCCGCCCGGCACGGGGGTGAGATAGACGTCACGATTGGCAAAATCTTCACCCGCTACGTCGCCGACCACACGGTCCACAATTTTGGTCGTGCCGACATCAATGATAATGGCGCCATCTTTGACGTGCTCGCTGCGGATGATTTTTGGCTTACCGATTGCTGTAATGATAATATCAGCCCGAAGCAACACATCAGCTTTTGGTTTGGGCACCACGTTGGCTTGTACCCCGCGATTACTTAACAATTTTATAAGTGGCTGAGCGAATTCAGCACTGTTAACAACCAAGGCGGCCGTTCGCCCAGCCAGTTCCACTCCCGCCAGTTCAATTAAACGGACAATACCTTCGCTGACGCCTGGTGTGATAGCGTCCGAGCCACGCAAGAACTGTTTTAGGTTATCGGGATGAAAGCCGTCAGCATCCTTTTGTGAATTCATCGCCGCGATAACCTCGTGTTCGTTAAGCCCGCCTGGGAGTGGCAGTTGTACCAAAATGCCATGTATATCAGGTCGTGAGTTGAACTCCGCCAGTTTGGCGGTGACGGTAGTGATAGTTGCCTCTTCGGTAAACAATGCCTTTTCTACCGCAATACCAACATCGGCGGCAGCTTTTTCTTTCAAATTTACATAAAGGTGTGAGGCCGGGTCGTTGCCAACCAACACCACGCCAAGCTTGGGTAAGAAATTAAGGTTAGCTACTTTAGCCTTAAGCTCATGTCGAAGTGAAGCCGCGAGCTCGCGCCCGTTCAGTAACTTAGCCATAGTTAGGCGAGCTCGGGGTATAGCGGGTGGCTGGCCGCAAGTGCTTGTACGCGTTGGGAAATTTCCGCCAAGGCCGATGCGCTATGGCGTTCAGTAATAGTTCGGCTGATGAGTTCGGCTATCACTACCATATCTGGCGGAGTAAAACCGCGGCTGGTGAGTGCTGGCGTACCCAAGCGGATACCTGATGGGTCGAGTGGAGTTCTAGTATCGAATGGTATGAGATTTTTGTTTACCGTAATACCTATGTTATCGAGCAGCGTTTCAGCTTCCTGACCCGTGATACCCTGGGGCGCCAGGTCTATCAGAATGAGGTGGTTGTCGGTGCCGCCAGTGATAAGTTTGAGCCCGCGGTCTACGAGTTCTCGCGCCAGGGTTCCGGTATTTTCTATTATGCGTTGCCCATAGGCCTTAAATTCATCAGTGGCTGCTTCCTTTAAACACACGGCAATAGCGGCTGTTTGGTGGTTGTGTGGGCCGCCCTGCAGCCCGGGGATAATAGCGGCGTCAATTAGCTCGGCCAGATTGCGTTTTGACTTAGGGTGGTGCAAATCGTGCCAGCGGTCAGCTACTTTTGGTACCAGGATCATGGCGCCGCGTGGCCCGCGCATGGTTTTGTGCGTGGTGGTCATAACCACGTCAGCATACGGTACGGGCGATGGGTGTACTTTAGCCACCACCAGGCCGGCAATGTGTGATATGTCAGCTAATAGATAGGCTTGTACCTCGTCGGCAATTTTTCTGAAGGCGGCGAAATCAATCGTGCGCGGGTACGCTGTGGCACCGCAAACGATGAGCTTTGGTTTTTCTTTAAGCGCAATCTCACGGATAGCTTCGTAATCGAGCAGGTGCGTGGTAGGGTTTACGCCGTAGCTCACCGCACGGTAGTATTTACCCGAAAAGTTAAGTTTGTAGCCGTGTGTCAGGTGACCACCTTGGGCAAGTTCCATACCAAGCACCGTATCGCCGGGGTTAAGCAGTGCAAAATACACCGCCTGGTTCGCTGGGCTGCCGGAGTAAGGCTGCACGTTAGCGTGCTCCACTTGGAACAGGCTTTTCGCGCGCTCGCGGGCCAAGTTTTCAACCTCGTCAATAAACTTGTTGCCGCCGTAGTAGCGCTTACCTGGGTAGCCTTCCGAATACTTATTGGTGAGTACACTCCCCATCGCTTCCATCACCGCGAGTGAGGTGAAGTTTTCACTGGGGATCATCTCAAGACCATCGCGCTGGCGCGCAAGTTCGCGCTTGATCCATGCGGCAATATCCGGGTCAATACTGGTAATTCGTTCCAACATAGCGCTCTTATGGTACCGGGAGGAGAATTATTTGTCTACGTTTTAGTATTCGGTGCTTGTTATCCACAGCCTATACTTGACAGCTCTTATTACTTGTATTAGCGTGTTAATACGTTGATACGAGTAATTTAGATGTGAACTAGTAATACTATACTTATGAAGCGAGGTAAAAAGTGGAACAGCCCGCAGGCAGATGAGCTCTACGCTGCCGTTTTGAAACTTAAGACGGTGGCAGAGTGTCGCCGGTTCTTCCGCGACCTTTGTACTCCTGATGAGCTGGTAGGCTTGGCGGACAGGTTTCAGGCGGCCAAACTCTTGGTGCGCAATGTTGATTACCGGGACATTGCTGGTCGGCTCGGTATGAGCACCACCACAGTAGGGCGCGTGGCCCAGTGGCTGTGGCGCGGTATGGGTGGGTACAAACTCGCACTTGACCGCCTAGGGTTGTTGCATCACGCCGCTCACGCTCGCGGAGAGCGGTGAGTGGTGCTGCGTTAATTTGGTTGCTTTAGCAACCACCCCGACGGACATCGGGGTGAAAGAGAAGCTTTCGCACCCCTAACCCCTCTCAAAACGAGAGGGATTTTTGTTCTTTGACAACTTAGAAATCAAAAATGATATGGGCGGCACCGAGCCTAGGACGTTGGTGTATATAAAAATAAAAGGAGAAAGTATCACATGAAAATAAATACGTTGAATCAGCTCAAGAAAATCGAGAAAAAAATAGAGCCGGAATTTTTGCCGGAGATAAAGAAAGCCCTGGGGAGAGGAGATGAAATACATGTGTTTATCTCTGACTTAGAGGCTTACGATTCTTTGGCGGGGGGTGGGGATGAGATGAACCAACCGTTCTTTTTAGAGGATGTGCATGTAATAGTAAGACAAATTAATCGTGGATTCTTGGGGGTAGTAAATCTTTCTTCTAACGAACGTAAGTTGGAATGGAGCAAGTATGAAGGCGGCACTACCCATTAACCCAAATACATTAATCTCTTAACAGAGTTTTGGGCCCCGCCGGTAATTCCGCGGGGCTTTTTATTGTTCCTTTGCCTCAAAATGGCTATACTGAGCTTGTATTTGTTTCCTGATTATGAACTACGTTAGTCTCCGTAGGTATGTTGTAGGGCTGTTTGCGCTCGTGTTATTGTTGGTTGCCTGGTCCGTTTCAGCTGGTAGGGTTGACGATTCCCGTCTACCCGCGGGTGAAACGGTGCAGGGTAACTTTTACGCCTCAAGCTACCAGGTTGAGGCGGCTGGTAAAGTTGAGGGTGACGTATACGCCGTGGGCGGCACGGTAGTGGTATCGGGCGAGGTGGAGGGTGACGTGCTGGTGCTGGGGGGCAAGGTGCGCATTACAGGGCCGGTGGTGGGCAGCCTGCGCGTGCTCGGCGGCGAAGTTGAGCTGGCCTCATCGGTCGGTCGGAATGTGTCGATGGCTGGCGGTAAGCTATTGTTGGCGCCGGGCTCGTACGTGGTTGGCAATGTTATAGTTGCGGCAGGGGAACTTGAATTGCATGGCACGATTGAGGGTGGAATCGAAGCTGCGGCTGGTAGCGCAGTTATTGCTGGTGAGGTACAGGGACCAGTGGAGCTGTGGCTCGATCGCCAGGGCACGGTTACGATCCTTGATACTGCAGTACTTGGCAGTACGTTTCGTTATCGGGCGGCGCGCGTAGCCAAGGTGGCGGCTGGGGCGACACTAGCGCAGGTGCCCGAGCAGTTGCAGCTGCCTATGTACCATTCACCGCGCACACAGGTTGGCTGGTGGCTGGGCGAGTTGGCGTGGTTCTTTGGCTTAGCCGTATTGGCCATGGTGCTTATTTACTTATTGCCACGCAAAGTTCAAGAAGTGGCTGAGGAGGCGCTGGCTAAACCATGGCCGTCTTTGGGTTGGGGTGCCGCCTGGCTGGTACTGGCGCCGATTGGGGTGATAGTATTAGGCATCACGATTATTGGTCTGCCGCTGGCCTTGGTGCTGACGGCGTTATACATCATCGGGTTGTTTGTCGCTCAAGTGGCAGTCGGCGCGGCGGTGGGATGGTACGTTCGCTCGCTGCCCACATTCCAGGCTATACAAAGCTGGAAGTTGTTTCCGGTAGTGCTCATGGGGCTATTGTTGTATAGGCTGGTGACGGCAGTGCCATATATAGGTTCGCTGGTAGCGTTGGTGGCGTTACTTTGGGGCTGGGGCGCGTTACTCAGGGTGCAGCGGCGGACATTGGCAACTTTTTCTTGAGGCACTGTGGCTTACGCGGACAGTATTTTTAAGGCGTATGACGTACGCGGCGTGTACCCTACTGAGCTCAATGAGGAGGCGGCGCGAGATATTGGGTTAGCGATAGCGGCGCTCGTAAGCTCGGGACGTGTGGTGGTGGGCAGGGATATGCGGTTGTCGTCCGATGCTATACACAACGCCCTTATTTCGGGGTTACGCGACGGCGGTTCTTCGGTTGATGACATGGATATGGTTTCAATCGATGCCATGTATTTTGCAGTGGGCAAGTATGCTTACGATGCCGGGGTTATGGTAACAGCTTCGCATAATCCGCCCGAGTACAATGGCTTTAAGGTGATGAGGAAGAATACTCAGTGGGTACGCGGATTTGAGTTGAAGAAGCTAATCAGCAGTGCGACACCAGCCGCATCGGCTGGCACACTGTCGGAGTTTGATGTGTGGCCCACATATCTTACACATGTAAAATCATTCGTTCATCTGCCAGTGCTTAAACCGCTGAAGGTAGTAGTTGATGCCGGCAATGGTATGGCCGGCAAGGTAATACCGTTGCTTTTTGATGGGCTGCCGTTTCAGCTTACCCCCCTTTCTTTTGAGCTTGATGGGTCGTTTCCCAATCGTCCGTCGAACCCACTCGCCACCGGTGCCAGTGTATTGGCAGCACAAACAGTACGTCGAGTCGGTGCTGATGCGGGTATAATGTTTGACGGCGATACTGATAGGGTATTTTTTCTTGATGAGCTAGGAAGGTTTGTGCCGGCTGACGTTACGTTGCTATTGTTAGCAAGGGAGTTAATCCGGCGCGAGCCTGGGGCAGCGGTGGCTTATAATTTAATATGTTCAAAAGCCGTGCCAGAGCTGGTAACGCAGTGGGGTGGCAGGCCGATTCGCACGGCTGTCGGGTATGTAAATGTTAGTCAGGCCATTCTGCATCAGGGAGCGATAATGGGAGGCGAACTGTCGGCGCACTATTCATTCCGAGATAATTACGCGACTGATTCCGGTTTTATTGCCGCGCTTTTAGTACTTGAACTGCTGTCGCGCGAAGGTAAACCATTATCACAGCTGGTGCAGGAGTATGCGCCTTATGCCAAAGCGCCCGAGGTTAATCTTGAAGTGGCGGATAAAGTTGCTGTCATTGCAGCGGTTAAGGCCAAGTATGCCGATGCCAATATTGATGAGCTCGACGGTGTTACAGTTCAGTATCCTGATTGGTGGGTGAATGTGCGGCCGTCTAACACCGAGCCGTTACTTAGAGTGACGGTTGAGGCCAGTGACGAGGGCCAGCTCCAAGCGAAGCAGGCCGAGGTATTGAAGTTCATAAAATCACGCTCATGATAGGCTTATTTGATTCTGGTATTGGCGGGCTCACGGTGCTCAAAGAGATGGCTAAAAAGTTACCCGGCGCGGCCTTGGTTTATTTTGGTGATACGGCGCGCACGCCGTACGGTAATAAGTCGGCCGAAGTGGTTACACAATATGGGCTGGAAGCAGCTAAGTTTTTGGTGGAACATGGCGCTAAAGCAATCGTGGTTGCCTGCAACACCGTGTCAGCTGTTGGACTGGAGGCGATTAAGAGCGCGTATCCTGGGGTACCAGTGTTTAATGTTATCACGCCAGTGGTGACGGCGGTTGAGAAACTTACATTGAAACAGCGTACGGTGGGTGTAATGGGTACTCGCGCTTTGGTGGGTAGTGGTATTTACCAACGCTTATTGCAGCCTGGCGGTTACCGCGTCGTGGCGTACGCTGCGCCGTTACTGGTGCCGCTGGTGGAAGAAGGCTGGCTGGATAAGCCCGAAACAAAACGCATCGTGAAAAATTACCTGGCGCCATTTAAGCGGAACCAGGTGGAGGTTTTGGTGCTGGCCTGTACGCACTACCCGCTGCTGAAAAAGATTATCGCGCCGCGTATGGGCCGGCGCGTGAAAATAGTCGACCCGGCCGAGGAAACCGCGGCCGTGGTCGCCGCCTGGGCGGCCGAGCACGGTGAATCATTGGCTGGCGAAAGCCGTTTCTACGTTACCGACCTCACCCCGCACACGCAGGAGATTGCCAGCAAGTGGCTAGGGCGAATGGTTGTGTTGGAAAAAATTTAAAGCTAGAATTTACAAATATAAAATGGGCAGGAATACTCACTGCCCATTGGATTAGGTTGTTTTAGTTGTGTTTTGGCCACGCCGAGCGGAGATCACTCTACGAAGCTTAGTTCAGGCTCGATGAGTGGCGCGTTGCCGGATACCACGTCAGGTAAACGAAGCTTCTTAGGCTCCACCACCTCACCGATGAGTTCCGCCAGGACGCTCGCCCGCCCCACTTGATGAGCTAGCCAGAGGCTGTCGTGGGTGACGCCATTGGCGCGGGCGTTGAGCCATGTCGCCTCGATAATCTGGCGAATGCGCTCTTTTGTCACCTTGTAGTGTGCCCCCACCCTATCCAGGGTTCGAGTCATCAGCGTCCCATCCAGGCCGTAGCGAAGAGAGAAAATCTCTCGTTCCCGTCCGGTATGGAAGATGAACCGTTCCAGCGTGGCTCCGATTTTTCGAACCGCATCACCCAGCTCATCCTTTGCTTCTGTGTACTGTTGTGGGTCAAGCTCCGAGCTGTTCCTTACGATATCGAGTAGGCAGAGTGAATCATCGCCCCTGTCGTTGCTTACTAATGGTTGTTCCAATCGCAGCACCGGTAGGCGCGTATCCTCAAGTTGCGTGGCTACCCTTTCCACTGGAAGTGACAACCGAGCAGCCAGTTCCTCGACAGTAGCCTCGCGACCAAGCTCATTAGCGAGCCGTATCGACGTCCGCCAGATTTTGCGACCAAAGTCGCGCTGACGTACCGGTACGCGGATAGCGTGGCCATAGTTATCGAAGGCTCGCGAAATGGCCTGGGTAATCAAGTGGGCGGCGTAGGTCGAGAACTTAATGCCGCGGCGGTAGTCGAATAGTTCAGCAGCCCTGATTAACCCGAGGTTACCCTCCTGGATGACGTCGAGTAGTGGCAGAAACCGGCCACGGAACCGCTTGGCAATGGAAACCACCAGACGCAAGTTGTGCTCCACCAGCTGGTCGCGAGCTTTGGATTCGGCCAGCGAATACTCTTGTTCGGCCGTAAGGAGACCGAAGCGAGTTGCGTCGTTCAGGTATAAACCAACCAGGCCAGCTTCCTTCATACCAGTGTTTTTCCGCTTATGGTGCCTTGATACTGCTTTGACTATTGAGTTCACGTAGCTCCCCTTTCTGACTGTAAAAGTCACGATTTGTGTGTTGCGTTTTCTTTATTTTTTTATTCTGTGATTTTGATATTCGAGTTATGTTAACATAAAATAACGATTTTGTTAATGGTTAAAAAACCGCCCCACTTGGGGGGCGGTTTTATTGTATACAAGGTGTATTTAGGCTAACCCCATCCGCTCCTTCACTTCGCCGAGCGTTTTTTGGGCCACCAGGCGAGCGCGGTCGCGGCCGGCACGAAGTATCTTCTGCACCTCCTGTGGCTTGGTTGCCAGCTCCTGGCGGCGTTCTTGAATTGGTTGCAGTAACTTGACGATCGTCTCGGCCAGTAATGGTTTCAGTTCGGAGTACTTGAGTTCACCGTCCTGGTAAGCAGCTTCCAGCTGCTGCTTCAAAGGTTTGTCGTCTGATATGACCTTAAACAAGTCAAGCAAGTTACGGCCGCCGGACTTTCCGTTAATCGGCCCGCCTTCATCAGTGACAGCCTTGGCCATTTTCTTTCGGATAACTTCGGGCGCATCGGTAAGGGCCAGGTAGTGTCCAGCGCCTAAGGATTTAGACATCTTCTTAGTGGGGTCCAGTAGTGACATGACGCGCGGCATAGTGGCTTCATATACTTTGGGTTCAACAAAGTATTCGCCAAAGGCGCTGTTGAATTTACGCGCCAGTATCCTGGTCAGCTCGACGTGCTGTGTTTGGTCGTCGCCGACGGGCACGAGTTCGGTGTGGTATAGCAGAATATCAGCTGCCATCAATATCGGGTAGTTGAAAAGTCCAGCATTAATATTGCTGCGGTGCTGCTCGGCCTTGTCCTTGAACTGGGTCATACGCTCAAGCTCGCCTAGTGGTGTAATGGTATTGAGGAGCCAGGTCAGTTCCACATGCTCGGGCACGTGCGATTGCACGAAGATAGTTGCCTTGTCTGGGTCGAGTCCAGCACTCAAGAAATCGAGCGCCATGTCGAGGACGCGCTGTGGCAGCATCTTAGGGTCGTAAGGTATGGTAATGGCGTGTAAATCCACGATGGCGAAGGTGCAGCGGTTATCCTCCTGCAGATGCACCCAGTTCTTCAGGGCCCCGAGGTAATTACCAAGGTGCAGCTCGCCCGAGGGTTGCATGCCGGAGAATATGACCTTATTCTTGGGGAACATATATTTATTATACCTCAATTACGACTGGTAATATCATGGGTCGGCGTTCGATCTTTTGGAACAGGAATTGCCCCAGGTCGTTGCGCAGTTTGTCCCTTAAGTATAGCTCGTCGGGCACAGCCTTGCCTGGTTCGATTTTTAAAATACTGCGAACCTTGGCGCGCATCTCATCAATTAATCGTTTATTGTCTTTCATGTAAACGAAGCCGCGCGAAATTATATCTGGGCTGCCGACCAGTTTGCCGGTTTTGCCCTCGATGGTCGCCACCACCACTACCATACCATCACCCGCCAGCATTTGTCGGTCCCTAATCACGACGTGCGAGACATCGCCCACCCCCAGGCCATCCACGAACACGTACTCGATAGGGATTTTTTGCGGCGCAATTTTAAACCCTTGGTGAGTAAACTCGCCGATGCTGCCGTTGTCGAGTATGAATATATTTTGCGGCGGGAAGCCAATCGAGGTTGCTACCTTGCCCGCTTCCTTCAGCAGGTAATGGTTCGCGTACACCGGCAATAGATAATGCGGCTTAACCTGACGAATTAAGAGCTTAATATCCTCAATCAAAGCATGACCACCGCCGTGGACACCCATGATTTCTTTGTGAATTACGTTATCGCACTGACGGTAGAGCGTATCTTTAAGGCGTTGAATAGTGCGCTCATTCCCTGGAATAACCGAGGAAGAAAAAATCACCGTGTCCGACTTTTTGAGCTTGATGGAGCGGTGAACACCAGTCGCAATGCGCATCATCACAGCCCTGTCCTCGCCTTGAGCACCGGTCGCCACCACAATCACTTTGTTGTCGGGGTAATCATGTATCCGCTTAACGTCGATGAGTGTTTGCTGCTTGAATTTTAGGTAACCGATTTTTTTGGCAATTTCGGCATTCATTTTCATGGAGTAGCCGTCGAGTGCAACTTTTTTGCCGAGTTGCTCAGCGATCGAGATAAGCCAGCCGACGCGTTCGACCATGGAGGCAAAAGTGGCGACAATTACTCGACCTGGCGCGTGTTCGATAACACGCTTGACAGTGCGAAAGACGTCGAGCTCCGAGATCTGGCTGCCTTCCTTGGTCGAGCCAAGCGATTCCATCATCAAAATCGATGGCGTAGTGTGCGTGTTCCAGCGCGCTAGGTGTGAAAAGTCAGTCGGCTTGCCTGTAACTGGGTTCAGGTCGTAGCGCCAGTCGCCAGGGTGAATGACGTTGCCGACCGGAGTTTGAATTATGACGCCGAAGGCATCCATGATGCTGTGCGTAACATCGAAGAAACCGACACGCATCGCCCCGAGTTGAATATGTTCGTCGACCGATTTAATTTCGACCGCTTTTAAGTAGCGCTGCAGGTTTGATTCCTCAAGTCGCCGCCGGACAAGTGCCAGCGTCATTTTGCTGGCGTAGACAGTCGGCCAGCCCAGCTTGGGCATAAGGTGGGGTATGGCGCCAATGTGGTCCAGGTGCCCATGGGACAGCACCACGCCCCGAATATCGCGCTCGCGTCCTTTAAGGTACCTCGCGTCCGGAATGATGTAATCAATGCCGGGCATGTCCTCTTCGGCGAACTGCAGACCCATGTCAAGGATGACAATGTCGCGGCCATACTCGAATATGGTCATGTTGCGACCGACTTCCTCCTGTCCGCCGAGGGTGATAATT